>WNFW01000377.1_pt1 | contig 43161 bp, 28 predicted proteins | sample 5400131 | NCBI WGS metagenome assembly WNFW01 (sample SAMN13153362, study PRJNA577476) | soil metagenome | isolation source: 20 cm soil or saprolite under grassland replicate 1 | place: USA:California | collected 2016-06-15
GTTTCGCTAGCGCCGGCAGTTTAGCCGGCTTGTTTTTGAATCAATCCCAGGAGCTGCTGATAAGATCTCAGCAGATCTGTGGAGGTAATAATCCCGCAAACCGCTCCGCTATCGGTTACAACTGGGAGGCAATTTATGCGCTTCGCGAGCATTTTTGCGACGGCTTCGCTGATCGGGGTTTCACGCCTAACGATGTATGGGGTGCGGGTCATTATCTGATCTAACGACTTGGTCTGCCAGTTAGAAGGACGTGCTAAGGCACGTAGGATGTCTCGGTCTGAAATTACCCCAACGACTTTTCCGTCATTGTCGACCACAACACAGTGACGGAAAAAACGATCTTTCATCAGTTTCACGGCATCGTTGAAACTATGATGCGGGCTTAAAGTGACAACCTTGCCGGTCATTACATCGGCCGCCTCTGTTGGTCCGATAACTAAGTCAAGCTCTCCTGTGGTTAAGTGCTCTTTTGCTGGCTTCTTAGAGATATTTTGCTTCATGTATTTCTCCCCTTTTTTGTTGAACCTTCGTGAATCTGGATCTTTGGTGAACGCCAGGAGCAAATTTCACGCCACCAGATCCGCGGCGTCTTGCTGCCCAAACGGAACATCGGTCGAATTTTAGCTAAGGGGGAAAACGGATCAAAATACTTCATCGAATCCCGTAAAGTTCCAAAAAACTACCACAAATTCTAAAGGGAAAATTTGTTTAAGCGATACCTGAATTTGCTGATCCTGTACAAAAGATCTGCGAAGGTGACAATTTGGCAAGTCTTTTCGTCTCTTCCAAATGACTGGAATACCAATTGCTGAACATTGTGCGTCAGCCAAAAGGCACCGGCTAAATCATTTCTGTAGATTCTATCCACAAATCTTGTTGGCTGGATCTCGTCAAGTAAGCTCAGCAGATACTTCGAAAACTGCCAACTTCCGATCACAGCGTGGGCTTATTGGACAATGACAGGTTGATCGGATAGGGATGATATTCACGAGGCTGAAAACGCGGAGGAATAGAATCGATGACTCTGATCTTAAACAACGAAGACATTCAAAAAGCGCTTAGCGTAAAAAAGTGTCTGGATGTCATGGAAGAATCTTACCGGGAACTTGCGTCGAGCCGGGCAGCCAATCGACCCACCTGCCACACCTATCTCCCCCACTCCCTGCCGCAGTCTACTTATAGCTTTAAGTCGGTCGACGGCGGCGTAGGAAAATACGGTGTATTGGCGCTCCGCGTCACCTCCGATGTCGTCCAAGAACAGCACATTAACAACTCCGTTCGTCTGGAAAAACTGCCGCTGGCAAAAGGAATGTTTGTCGGACTCGTCCAGCTTTTTAGCGCCGAGACCGGCGAACTTTTGGCCATCATGCCAGATGGCTTCATTCAGCAGACCCGGGTCGGAGTCACCAGCGCGCTCGCGATGAAAGTCATGGCACGGAAGAACTCGGAGACTCTAGGGCTTATTGGCTCCGGCGGGCAGGCGCGCGCCCACTACCGCTTGATGACTTCCGTGCTGTCGATTAAAAAGGTGAAAGTCTTCAGCCCGCATCCAGAGCATCGAAAAGCATTTGCGGCAGAAATGGAGCAAGAAACCGGTATATCCGGCGAGCCGGCCAATAGCGCGGAGGAAGCAGTTAGAGACTGCGACGTCATTTGCAGCGCGACGAACTCGTCTCGTCCGGTTGTAAAGACCGATTGGTTAGAGCCTGGCATGCACTACAACTCTATCCGAGAATTCGAGACGGATCTTAGCTCTTTGGATAAATGCGACGTCGTCGCCATCCACACGCAATTTGGCGGCATCTTTCATTACCAACCACCCGGCATCGTTGAGGACATGCCCGGCGTGCGCCGTGAAAAGCCGCGAGATTGGAGCCACTATCCTGAAATCCAAGATCTTCTCACCGGTAAAGTTCCCGGACGGACAAGCGACAAACAGATCACTTTCTTTCTAAACAACATCGGCACTGGCGTTCAATTCGCGGCCATCGGCTATTGCGCCTACACAGCAGCGAAGGAGAAAGGGTTGGGAAAAGAGATACCGACAGATTGGTTTTTGCAAGACATAAAACCTTAGGGACGAACGTATTCACGCCGGGCGCCTCAAAAATCCGGCAATGGCATGCAACTTACCCAGATTTTCTTTCGATGGGGCAAACGGATCAGGGAGTTGCCAATAAAAAATATCAAGTTAAGCTAAAATAAGATCCCTTGATAGCCGACAGGGGACTTCAGCGGTTGAACGATTCCAAGTAAGAGGGAGGAATAATGATGAAAAGAAACACTCGGGCACGGCTATGCAATTTGAGCGCAACCCCAACTATGAAGACTCCGACCCAAAAATTGATCCAGCTTTCGGGCACCGCACTGATGATTGCGCTTCTGTACATTCTGGCATTTCGCGGTTCTACGACGGTCGTAGCAGCCACGGCTGCCTCCGAAAACGACCTTGGCGAAAGTACGTTCAAGACGACCTGCGCGATGTGTCACGGCCAAGATGGCAGCGGCAATACCGATGTTGGAAAGAGTTTGAAGATACCCGATTTGCACTCGGCGGAAGTCCAAGGTAACTCCGATGAGCAGCTTTCTCAGGTCATCACCAATGGAAAAAATGCTATGCCGCCGTTCAAGGCCAGCTTAACCGACGACCAAATCCACGCCTTGGTGATGTATGTTCGCCAACTGAAGAAGAAATAGTTTAATAAACAGCGTCAAGATTACCGAAAAAGCGCTCGGAGATATCGTCTCCCCGGTGGATATCAATGCACCGCGGAAGCGACTTGATCCGCGGTACCTAATCAGTGGAATTACATGATCGCTGCATTACACGCTCAACCTTCCGAAGTCCGTCTCCCAAAGTTTTTTCAATTTTTCCATCGCGTCTTGAGATAATCCTCCCGCCCCCGAGCACGCGATCGCCTCGTCGATGTGCGTCGTGTTGGAGAAGCCAACGAGCACCGTGGAGACCTCCGACTTCATCAAGGCAAAACGAATGGCAGCCTGCGTTAGACTCTTTCCCTCACTGCCTAGTACGGCTTTCACCTTCTCCGCCCGCTCGAGGTCCAGATGATAGTCAGAACCCGGTGAGAGCGGCTCCGGGCTGCTGCCGCCGCCTGCGGTTGGATCGGCGGTAAGCGCGCCGGCGGCCAAAACACGGATCACCGCGACGCCCATGCCTTTCGCCGCGGCCTTGTCGATGATCAAACTGTAATCGAGCGCGCTGAAGCCGCGCGGCACAGGTTGTCCGGCGCTGGGGTTGAGCAAATTGTAGTAGGCTTGAAAAGAATGGAATTCGCCGCTGGCAACGACTTCGTGCAATGCCTGGGGGTCGCCCAGTCCGCTAAAACCGAAGTAGCCCACCTTGCCCCGCTCTCTCATGACTTTGAAGCCGTCCAGAACTCCTCCTGTTCCGTAAACATCCTTGGGGGTCAAACTAAAACGTTTGCCCAGATTTCTTTCCATGGTGATTCTATTGTGCAGTTGGATTAGATCAACGCGCTCTCGTTTTAATCGCGACAAGCCCGCCTCGACGGCATGGATGGTTGCTGTTTTGATGTCGCTCGCCGAATACGGTTCAAGCCGAATTTTGGTGGATACAACGGTAGAGGTTCCAAGTTCGTTCAAAATCCTGCCGAGATTCTCCTCCGACTTTCCCAAACCGTAAGCAAAAGCCGTGTCGAAATAGTTGATTCCGCGATCCAGCGCGTGGCGCACCGCCTTAACTTGTTCATCGTAACTCGCCTTGACCATAAGGACAGCGTTGTTCCCGCAGCCAAAGCCGATTTCTGAAATTTTCACGCCGCTTTTACCCAGAGTCCTGTATTCCATGGTTTTACCTCGTTCATCGTTAAGAAAGATTTAAGAGCGTCTTCAGTACTTCGGCCGTGTCGACCAGGTCCGAGAGACACGCATCGGGTTGCCAGAACATTAGCTCTTCCACCGGGTATCGCCCCGTCCCGACTAAAATACATTTGATTTGATTCTGGCGCGCCGCGTCGAGATCTTTCGGCGTGTCGCCGATGATGACGCAATGCTCCGCACGAATAGATTTTCCCGTCGCCTGCTCCCATCTTTTTTTGGCGATACTCGGCAAAGCAGGGCGATGAGGCGAATCGCTACCATAAGCACCCAGGCGCAAATAGGAACTCAGCCCTGCCGTTTCGAGCTTAACGCGGGCGGTCACAGCAAAATTACCGGTAACGACACCTTGACCAAAACGCTTATTTGCCGAAAGCGCTCTGAGCAACTCCAGCACACCGGGAAGAGCGCGCACCGTCATCGTTCCCTTTCTTACCGCATTCGCGTAGCTGAGTCGCAGGTTGGTTGCGAATCGCTCCCAGTGCTCGTCAGCAATACTGATGTCAACTTTGGCGGCGGCGAAGATTTCCTCCACGATCTGGGGGTCTGTATTGCCGTCAGGAACGACGGTGCGGATATCACCGGCGATGCCGAAGCTCTGAAGGATTGCTTCGTTAAAAGGAACGTGACCGTTTTGCGTACGCACGAGCGTTCCATCGATATCGAAAAGCACCAGCCGTTCCATGACGCAAGCGAATATTCGCATAATCCAGACTTACTTCGCAAACCGCGGGAAGCGGTTTTGTGAACCGCAAAACCGTTGACAAGCCCTGCCTTCTCATATACAAAACAGCTAGGGTTTGCGCGACTGGCGTCAACGTGGAATCGACCACGAGGGAGTGCAGAGCGTTAAGACGGCCGAACGCCTGGGTCTCTTACATAAAAGAGGTTCAGGCTTTTTTTTGTGCGCGCTGCGGACAAACTGCGCGTAAAGTCGTTAATCCCTCCTGGTGGCGCTTGTTTCTCCACGCTCCGCCGGTTATGCATTGAGTGAAATCCAGAGAGACAAAACGATGATTAAGCAGTACTTACTTTCACCGGGTCCGACTCCGATCCCCAATGAAGTCGCATTGGCGATGTCGGAGACGATGATTCACCATCGTACGCCTCAGTTTAACAAAGTGTTCGAAGAGGCACGCCAGGGACTTAAAAAGCTCTTCGGCACAAAGAACGATGTCCTGATGTTGGCATCATCGGGCACGGGCGCAATGGAGGCGGCCGTTTCCAACCTTTTTTCGCCCGGCGAAAAGGTACTGGTCATTAACGGCGGCAAATTCGGCGAACGCTGGCTCAACATCGCTAACGCCTTCGGCTTAAATCCGGTCGAGATCAAAGTCGAATGGGGTAAAGCAGTCAAAATTGAAGAGGTGGAAAAACAGCTCAAGGCTCATCCCGATACGAAGGGTGTCATGGTTCAGGCGAGCGAGACCTCGACAACCACGCTCCATCCCGTCAAAGAGATCGCCAAGCTCACGCGCGGCGGGCCGCTTTTTCTCGTCGATGGCGTAACCGCCGTTGGCGTTCTTTCCGTGCCGGTTGACGAATGGGGCATCGACGCTCTGGTCACCGGCTCACAAAAGGCGCTCATGCTGCCGCCCGGCCTCGCTTTCATCGCCTTGAGTGACCGAGCCTGGGAAAAAACTAAAGGTGCGAAGCTTCCCCGCTTCTACTTTGATCTCAACCTCGAAAGAAAAAACCAGCAGACGGGCTCCGGTGCTTTTACGCCGGCAGTTTCGTTGATCTTCGGTTTACGCGCGTCGCTCAGCCTGATGGAGCGCGAAGGCCTCGATCAGGTCTATGCCCGGCATGCCCGCATGTCTCGGGCGACTCGCGCCGCGGCCACAGCGCTCGGGTTAAAGCTGCTGGCTCCGGAAAACCCGAGCCCGGCGGCGACGGGCGTTTTCTTACCCGACGGCATCGATGCGGATCAGGTGTTGGACTACCTCCGCGATCAGATGAACGTCACTTTGGCGGAAGGACAAGACCAACTCAAGGGGAAGGTCATTCGCATCGCTCACGTCGGTTATATGGGCGCCTTCGACGTGATCACGGCGGTTGCGGCGCTGGAAATGGCGCTCAGGAAATTCGGTGTGGAAATTCCGTTCGGTCGGGGCGTCGCGGCGGCGCAAGAGATCCTTATGGAAGCATTGGCTTAAGAATGAAGATTCTGGTCAGCGACTCTCTGGCTCCACAAGGTTTGGAAGTATTCGAGCGCGCGGGCGGATTCGAGGTGGATGTCCGGGTTGGCCTCAAGCCGGATGAACTCAAGAAAATCTGCGCCGACTACGACGGCTGGGTGATCCGCAGTGGGACGAAAATCACGGCGGAATTGATCGAAGCGGCCAAGAACTTGAAAGTCATCGGCCGCGCGGGGGTCGGCTTCGAAAATATCGACGTCGATGCGGCCAGCAAAAGAGGGATCGTCGTGATGAACACGCCCGGCGGCAACAACGTTACCACCGGGGAGCATACCATCTCCCTCATGATGGCTCTCGCTCGTCACATTCCGCAGGCGGTGGCCTCACTGAAGAGCGGCCAATGGGACCGCAACAAATTCGTCGGAGTCGAGCTCTGCAACAAGACCATTGGAATTATCGGCCTCGGCAACGTCGGTCGTATCGTAGCGGAACGGGCGGCCGGACTCAGGATGAAAGTGATCGGCTACGACCCATTTATCCTGGGCGAGAATATTGCGCTCATGGGCGTCGAACCGGCCAGCTTGGAAGAGATCTTTATCAAGTCCGATTTCATCACCGTTCACGTGCCGCTGACCTCAGAGACCCAAGGTTTGATCAACCGCGAAGCCTTCGCGAAAATGAAACCCGGCGTGCGCATCATCAACTGCGCCCGCGGCGGAATCGTCGACGAAAAGGATCTCGCGGATGCCATCCGCGAGGGAAAGGTGGCGGGGGCCGCATTGGACGTTTACGTGGATGAGCCACCGCCGGCTGGCCATCCGTTGGTCAAGATGGACCAGGTGATCACCACCCCTCATCTCGGGGCGTCGACCGATGAAGCGCAACTGAATGTTGCGACCGCCGTGGCGGAACAGATGGTAGATTTTCTCGCGAAAGGGGTTGTCCGCTACGCCGTTAACGTCCCGTCGGTTAGCCCGGAACTTTTGGAGGTATTGAGACCCTATCTCACCTTGGCGGAAAAGCTCGGCAGCCTCCATGTGCAGATGGCCGGCACGCTTCCGAAAGAGGTCCAAGTCGACTATCGCGGCGATGTGACTCAGTACAACGTCGCCCCTTTGACGCTCGCCGTGCTCAAGGGACTACTCACGCCAGTCATGGAGTCCGGCGTTAACTACGTCAATGCTCCGCTCGTAGCGCGCGAGAGAGGCATCCAAATTGTAGAATCAAGAGGCGAACGCTCCGGCGATTTTGCAAGCTCGATTACGATCAAGGCCAAAGCCAAGACACGGGACCTGGAAGTCGAGGGCGCAATCTTCGGCAGCAAGCATCCGCGCATTGTGAGAGTCAACAACTTCTACCTCGAAGCGGTGCCTGAAGGCTACATTTTGATTCTTCACAATAAGGATGTTCCCGGGGTGGTCGGCACCGTGGGAACCCTTCTTGGGAAGAACGGGATCAACATCGCCGGGATGGAGCTGGGGCGGAGCGAAAAAGGCGGCAACGCAATTTCTTTCATCCACGTCGACGACGGGGTATCCAAAAAGGCGCTGGAAGAACTGCGCGCCCTACCCCAAATCGTTTCCGCGGACCTGGTAAAACTATAACGATTTTGGATTTGAGATTTTCGATTTTAGATTGACTCCAAAATTCCAAATCTAAAATAAAAACATGGCCAACGTCGCGATCATCGGCGCTCAGTGGGGAGACGAAGGCAAAGGGAAGATCGTCGACCTCTTCACCCACGATGCGGATATCATCGTCCGGTTTCAAGGCGGCAACAACGCCGGCCACACGCTCGTCGTCGATGGGAAAAAAACGGTCCTTCACCTGGTTCCCTCCGGCGCGCTCCATCCCGGCAAACTCTGCGTCATCGGCAACGGCGTCGTGGTGGATCCGGAGGTCCTGCTCAAAGAGATCGCCGGATTAAAGCAAACCGGCTGGCTCTTGGATGACGCTTCGCTGCGCATCAGCGAGGAAGCCCATCTCATCATGCCGTACCATAAGGCCATCGATCAGGCGCGCGAACGGTTGCGCGGTGAAGGGATGATCGGAACGACCGGGCGCGGCATCGGTCCCGCTTACGAAGACAAGGTGGCGCGCATCGGCATTCGCTTTATCGATCTGCTCGAAGAAGAGACGTTCCAGGAGAAACTCAGGCGCAACATAGAGGAGAAGAACATTTATCTGAAGGCCATTCTGAAAGAGAAAGCCCTCGACTTCAACAAAATACACGACCGCTACAGCGGTTACCGAGAAAAACTCAAAACCTACGTCATCGACACCGGCCTCCTACTCGACCGGGAGATACGAGCCGGGAAGCGCGTGCTGTTTGAAGGAGCTCAGGGGACGCTCTTGGATGTCGATCATGGAACTTATCCTTTCGTAACGTCTTCCAACACGGTCGCCGGCGGAGTATCGAGCGGCACGGGTGTCGGGCCGCGCCATATTCACCAAGTCATCGGCATCTCGAAGGCCTACACGACGCGGGTCGGAAGCGGCCCCTTTCCCACCGAGCTGCACGGCTCGGAGGGAGAAATATTAAAGCGCGAAGGGATCGAGTTCGGCGCCACCACCGGCCGGCCACGCCGCTGTGGCTGGTTTGACGCGGTGGCTGTGCGCCATGCGGTACGGATCAGCGGCATCACCGGCCTCGCGTTGACGAAGCTTGATGTATTGACCGGCTTCAAGAAAATCCCCATGTGCGTCGCCTACCGCTACGATGGCAAGGTCCACGAGGAGTTTCCCGCCAGCATCCGAGCCATGCAAAGCGCTCAACCCATCTTGGAAGAGATGGATGGGTGGGATACGCCTCTCACGGCCGTCAGAAGATTTTCCGATCTTCCGGCCAACGCGCAGAAGTACGTTCGTCGAATAGAAAAAATCTTGGAGACCGAAGTGATTTTGGTTTCGGTCGGCCCCGACCGAGAGCAAACGGTGATGTTGAAAAATCCCTTTGAAGCGAGGCAATAGCGATTAGTAGGGAACGGTCGCGACCGTTTCCTACATCTCACGCCTATCGCCTTAGCGTAGTTTGAAAATCTCCAGATACTGCTTCACTGTGGAGTCGAAGTCCTTGTAGTCCTCGGGATTTTCAATGACGTATTTAAAGCCCCTGAAAAGCCGCGGCGGATCCGGCTCCACGTCTTTGCGCACGGGAATTCTTTGATAGCTCCGCAGCTCTTCCTGCCCTTCCTTGGAAAGGATGTAATCATAAAACAACCGGGCCGCATTCGGATGCGGAGCCTTCGACCCGATCATGACAGGATTCACCTGCGTAACAGCCGGTTCAAGCGGCAGCCAATCGATCGGCGCGCCTCTTGACGTTAATCTCTGAATGGTCTGATTGTAAGCGATAATCAAAGGGTATTCACCGGCGACGACGAGTTGCACCCTTTCTGTGTTGCCGCGCTTTAGAACGGGGTCCAAAGCAGCGAGTTTTTTAAGATAGGCGATGGCTTTCTCTTGGCCCCAGGCCCGTTTGAGTCCTTCCACCATCCCGTAGGCTTCCGTATCGAGCGAAATTTGCCCGCCCTTCCATTTGGGATTGAGCAGAGCATCGTAGGTCTTCGGCACGTCTTCTCGTTTCACCAGTTTGGTATTCCAACCCAGCACGTAGCTATTTACATAGTACGCCGTCCAGAATCCTTCCTTGTCCACCAACTGCTCGTCGATCATCTTGCTTTCCGGTGAAGGATAGGAGGCCAGGAGCTTTCTTTGCATCATCGGCAGCACCATTTCCCCTCGGCCCACGACCACGTCCCAGTCATGCCTCCCGCCGCGAGATTCTGTGAAGATCTTGTTCAAAAGCGGTCCGCCTCCGGTGCGAAAGAGCGTGACCTTGATGAACGGATATTTTTTTTCGAAGCGATCCACGGTCTGTTTGCTCTGATCCAGAGTCATCGTCGTGTAATAAACGATCTGCCCTTCTTTTTTGGCCCCTTCGATAAGTTTTGGGTCCGCCTTCCCTTGAGACCAAGAAACCGACGGGATCGCCAAAATGGAAAAAATAAGCAGGCTGACAGTTCGACTCCAAGCCCATAAAATCATGCAGTTTTGCCTCCTCGTCGCTGCGAAATAATCGTTGTATTATGCTATGAGATGCGCATCGCTAAATCAACTGCCGCCAAAAAATCTGTCCCTTGCGCCGTGGCAGCTTGAATACCCCCGGACGGCTGTTTATCATATCGGTCATGCACGGCACGAATTGAAGGAGGTTAGTATGGACCGGGAAACATCCAAAGATAAACTCACGAGCGATCTAAAAACATTGGTCGGTGACGCCGAAGAGCTGCTAAAAGCCACCGCGAGTCAAGCCGGCGAGAAAGTGACGGTGGCACGGCAGAAAATCGAGCAAAGCCTGATTGAAGGCAAGAAAGCGTTAGCGGACGCCGAGAAGGTGCTGATCGACAAATCAAAAGAATGCGTCGACATTGCCGACGACTACGTCCGGGAAAATCCCTGGAGTGCGGTGGGGATCGCGGCTGGGGTCGGCTTGGTGCTTGGGCTATTGATCCGTCGCAGCTAACCTCAACGCCATGACCGAACAGGAACGCAGCGCTGGCGACGCTCGTCACCAGGGATTTCTGTACTCGTTGAAATCCGGCCTTGCATCGATGAGTTCTGCCCTTCACACGCGGTTAGAGCTCTTACCCGCGCGGTAAGAGGTTTAAAAGGTGTGATGAATTGTGGCGCGCGGCTTACCGAGGTGGTCATCATGGTCCAAGCGCCGCACGCGAAAATAAATCGCGTCCCTAAGTCTCGTTATTAAGCCTATTCCGGTAGCCCCCTTTCCGTTTTTCTCGGGTCCGGCGCTCCGGTGACCTTCGAGCGTTTCACTAAAATCGCCTGTACTACGCCCACCGTCCCTCTTTCCCTGACGGCGTGGCCGCGCCGCTCTAAGGACTTCTTGGTTTCCGGCGCCAAGGTTGCTTCGACCATCAGGTCCTCCGGTATCCACTGGTGATGGATACGCGGCGATTCAACGGCTTCTTTAGCCGACAAGTTAAAATCCAAAACGTTAAGAATCGTTTGTAAGGTGGCGCTGATAATCCGCGGCCCGCCGGCAGCGCCGACGATCAGCTCGGGTCGATCTCCCCGAAGAATGATCGTCGGTGTCATGCTGCTGAGCGGGCGCTTCTTGGGCTGCAACGAGTTGGCCTCATTGCCGATCAAACCGTAAATGTTGCCGGAGTTTGGATGAATGGAAAAATCGTCCATCGTATTGTTTAGAACAATGCCCGGTCGCGGCACGAGCATCTTCGAACCGAATCGAGTGTTGACCGAAAGCGTGCAGGCCACCGCGTTGCCGAAACGGTCGAGGACGCTGAAATGCGTTGTCCCACCTTGCTCGGCTTTGAAGTTAACAAGACCGTAGTATTTTGCCGGATGCGTTTTTGCGGAGGAAATCCGTCCGCGAATCCAAGCGGCGTAATCCGCCGAGGTCAACGTCGACACCGGAGCCTTGACGAAATCCGGATCGCCCAAATACTGCGCCCGATCGGCAAAAGCATGTTTCATCGTTTCCGCCAGGAGATGTAAGTAGGTTGCGGAGTTGTACTGTAGCCGGTTTAACTGATGGCCTTCGAGAACGTTCAGCATCTCGATCAGCGCGATGCCTCCCGAACTAGGAGGTGGCATGGTGATCACCGTCCGCTTGCGATAATGGCCGATCAACGGCTCGCGCCAAACCGGTTTGTAGCTCTTGAGATCATCTAACGTCAGGACTCCGCTCTCTTTTTTCACCGTCTCCGCAATGGCTTGCGCGATCCAGCCCTGGTAGAAAACCTCAGCCCCTTGAGAGGCAATCGCCTTCAAAGTCTCGCCCAGTTCCGGCTGCCGAATAAGCTCGCCTTCCGCCGGAACCTCGTCCTTCGCGAGAAAAACCCGCGCGAGATCAGGAAATCTCTTCATGGTCGAACGTTGACGTTCAATGGCGAAACGTAGAGCGGCATCTAACGGGAATCCTTCGCTCGCATACCGGATCGCCGGCGCTATGAGCACCTGAGGCGGCATGGTGCCGAAGCGTTTCATTGCCTCCATCAATCCTGCGACCTCGCCAGGGACCGCCACCGCCAAGGCTCCCGTGAGACTCAGTGATGGAAACGGCTTTCCGCCCTTTACATACAGCTCGGTTCGTGCCGCTTCGGGAGCGGTCTCACGGAAATCCAAAGCGTGGGCGCGATGATCTTTGGCATCGTAGATGACCATAAAACCCCCGCCGCCCAGACCCGATGAGGCCTGATCCACGACCGCAAGGACAAAGGCAGTCGCGATGGCCGCATCCACGGCGTTGCCGCCGCGGTTGAGAATCTCCGTTCCAGCTCTGGTGGCGAGCTCGCTGTCCGCCACCACCATTCCGGAAAGTGTTTGTTGGGCATACGAGGGAAACGGCCCGACAAATAGAAAAACAAAAAAGAAAATAATCGGCTGGAACTTGCGCCTGAAGAACATAGGAAAAAGAGTCCCCTCTGTTTAAAACTTTAAGTCGGCCTTTGCAACTTTAAAGCTAACCTTCTTGAAATCTTTTGACCCCAAGGAGGGTTGTGTTAATCTCAGCGTTAAAGGTTTTCATGAAGACGGTCCTAGGTCCCTTTCATCCCCATCTGGAAAACGCTCTCATTGAGGACGTACGCAAACATAAATCAAATAATCCTTTCTCGCCACTGTTGATTCTCGTGCCTTCGGATTCCCTGCGTCGAAGGCTAAAAATTTGCTTTGCAGCTGAAAATCGAGTGAATCTTCTCAATGTCTATATTTTGACCTTTCACCAGCTCTATCTCCGGCTCTCCGAGGAGATCCAACCCGGGTCGGGCGCATCTCTGGCCGATGACTCCATTCTCGAGGAGGCCTTGAGCCATTGGATCAAGACGGGGGACTCCCAGACCGCGGGCTTTCTGCCCGTCGCGGAGAAAGCCGGGGGTTGCGGTGCCCTCTGGCAAACACTGCGCGACCTGAGGGACGGCGGCGTCAATCCGGCGAGCCTTGGGAGCGCTTTGGACGAAGGCCTTTGCGACGATCGTGACAAAGACAAGGTGGCTCCGCTGGTCGATCTTTATGAAAGCTTTATCGAAAGCTGTAGACAGTGGGGCATCCGCGACTATGCGGACTTTGTTTCTTCAGTGCGCGACTCCGTGAGATCGTCATCTTTTCTAAGTCAGTTCAAGCGGATCTTCTACTACGGTTTTTATGACCTGACGCAAGTGCAGCTGGATGTCTTGCATGAAGTGGTGCGCCATTATTCCGCCACTCTTTACTTTCCACTGCTCCGTGGTCACCCTGCGTGGATTTTCGCGGAGCGCTTTTATGAGAGATATCTCCAAGGCTGGGCAGCTGAGGAAGAGCACATGATCCAGCCCGGCAGCGATGCTTGCTTGTTACCTCTGTTCAGTGACCAGATTCCACCGCGGGAGCCGCAAACCGCTAACCTTCGAAGCTGCACGATCATCAGCTGCTCCGGACCGCGCGATGAAATCCTTACTGTGGCGAAGGAGATTCTCCGTCTAAACCGGGATGAAGGAGTGGCGTTCGCTGAGATCGGCGTCGCGGCGCGCACTTTGGAACCCTACACCGACTGGATCAAGGAAGTTTTCCGGGATCACCGGATTCCGATCTCGACCTCCGCAGAGGAGCCGCTGCTCCAAGCGCCGCTGGCAAAGGCGGTCATCTTGCTCCTCGATCTGGCAGGGAAAGACTATCTTCGCAGCCACTTCGTGGAGCTCGTCTCGTCGCCGTTTTTCAATCTCTCTACCGTTTCGCCGCAAGACTTGGCGCCCCGGCCTGATGTTTGGGACGTTTTGACCCGGCGACTCGGTATCACGAAAGGAACCGACGAGTGGACGCGCTTGAAGCGCTACCTGGACCGCGACTTCGAATTTAGCCGGGGCGAGGAAGGGAACGGCGAGACAAGAAAAGTAAGAGTGGGGTCAGGACAAGTGGCGATTCTGTGGCGCCTGTTCACGGAGCTGCATCACGACTTGAGCGGCCTGCCAGCCGGAGCATCATGGAGCGAATACGTTGAATGGTGGCGAACGCTGCTGCAAAAGTATCTGGACTTGGAGGGTGCCAAAGCTCTCATGGCCGAATCCCCCGAGCAAGCGGTCAAGACAGCCATCTTCGAAACTCTGACGGCTCTATCGATCCTCGATAGAATCGACTCAAAGGTATCTCTCTCGCATTTCGTCCAGACCTTGCGACGATGGCTGGAACGCAAGTCCGTTCCCATCTCGGACCGAAACCTCGACGGGGTCACGGTGCTGGACGCCATGGCCGCCCGCGGCTCGCGATTCCGGACGATCTTCGTTTTGGGCCTCAATGAGGGTCTGTTTCCGCGTACGATCCGGGAAGACGCGTTTCTGCGCGATCGGACACGAAGACTGATGGAAACGGTCCTGGGCTACAAGGTCGGCGAAAAGCTTGCGGCGTTCGACGAGGAAAAATTGCTCTTCACCCTCATCGTCGGGTCGGCAACCGACCGGCTCTACTGCCTTTACCAGCGGTCGGATGATACGGGCAGAGCCCTTGAGCCCTCCTGGTATCTGAAGGAACTCGAGCGAGCTCTATGTAGCACGACAACCGAAATCACGAAACCGGTGATCCCCAGGAGCATTCGGGCCAAAAAAGATGTGGAGCCGTTTCGATCCAGCGATTTTCTCCTACCCGAAGAGCTGGCGATTCGGCTGAGCCTGGAAGGAGAGGACCCCGAATCGCTGCTCAACAACTTTCCCAGCACGAAGGCTTTATACCGACCGGGAAGCCAACTCCTGGATTTCCTCGAAGATGCCAACGGCAAGCTGTCGCCATACGACGGCGTGATCGGTCACCTGCCGGAATACTGGCGGGACCTTTGCCAGCACGGAGTGTCGCCCACTGCTTTAGAACGCTACGCGCGCTGCCCCTTTCAGTTTTTCGCCGTCAATGTTCTCGATCTCCGGCCGCTGGAGCGCCCCGAGGAGCAATCGGTGATCGACTCATCCGAAATCGGCAAGCTGATCCACGCGGTGTTGAAAACTTTTTTCCAGGAACTGATCGATGCCGGTTACTTCAGCGGGTCGAGTCCATCGCTACAACCCGAGGCCATACTTGAAGCTCTCGCAAGAAAAGTGTTTCGCCAATATGAAGCTGAAAAGCCGGTGGGATACAGAATCATCTGGGAACTTTTGCAAGAACAAATGATCGCCCTTCTCCGAGAACAGATCAAGCGGGACCTCCGAGAGCTGACACAGTCACGTCGCCGGCCGGTGGCTCTCGAGATCGAGCTGCAAGGCAAACTCCCGCGTGATTGGCCCCTTGCGGCGGCGGACTTGCCGATTCTCGGCGCGGTCGATCGGATCGACCTTGACGAAACGAACGCTTATTACCGCGTGATCGATTACAAATTCACAATGAGAAACAAATCCTCGACTTCCGATAATAATTTGCGGCTGGCGGCCGTGCGCGGGGAAAAGCTTCAGCCGCCGATCTATCTTCTTTTGGCAAACGAATTTGCGCGGCGTCAGACAATTAAGCCTGCAGCCATCGAAGCGGCATTCTATTATCTCGCTCCCCGATGGGATGAAGGACCTTTGCTGCAAAAAACGTTTTCCGCGGACGACTTGGAAGGATCCTGTGGACAGAGCTTGAGAGAGACGATTTCGCTTCTCGTCCGAGGCATCCACGATGGTCTTTACTTCATTCATCCCGGCGATGCCTGTCGTAATTGCGAGGTTGCGCACGTCTGCCGGAAAAACCATCTTCCGACGTCGTGGCGCGCCGCCAACGATGTATTGACCCAGCCTTATCAGGAGGCAGTCAACAAAAATATTCCCAAAGAGTGATATGGCGATCAGCCTGGCCGAACCACGCCTCCCCGATGCGACCGAACGTGAACGCGCCGCTACCACGTTCGACCTGAACGTCGTAGTCACGGCCGGCGCTGGGACGGGCAAAACGACCCTGTTGGTAAACCGGTTAGTGCATCTGCTCATGCGCGAGCCCGATCCTTCGGAGATCACCCAGATTGTGGCTCTGACCTTCACGAACAAAGCGGCCAATGAAATGCGAGTCCGGCTTCGAGAGCGACTGCAGAGCTACCTGTCAACTCGTTTGGATAAAGAGCCGTCCGGAGTCGAGGAGGCCAAGATCCATACCGAGCTTCGCTCTTTGATCCAGCTTTATCATCTCGGCAAGGAGGAAATCGACCGCCGCGCTTACGAAGCGCTCCGGCAAATCGAGCGGAGTTACATTGGGACGATCCACAGCTTCGCGGCCTTGTTGCTGCGACTCTACCCGGTCGAAGCCGGTCTTGATCCGCAGTTCAAAGAGGACGACGGCTCGACCTTCGAGAAACATTTCGACGAGCAATGGTCAGTGTGGCTGGATCGAGAGTTGGGGCGAGAAGGAAGCCGACACCAAGCCTGGAAGAGAGTCCTGGGAAGGATATCTTTGGACGTTCTGCGCGAGATCGCTTTTTCGCTTTGTTCCGAGATGGTCCCACACGAGCGACTGGCTGAAACTGGCGAGAAAAAGACGGACCCGGTTTTGAGGGATTGGCTAGCGGATAGGAAACGGGAAGCAGACGAGCTGATCAAACGCTACCCGGACAATCACAACCAAATCGACATCTTCGCCTGTTACGCCCTGGCGGTTCTGCAAAGAGCCTTGAAACACGGCGAGATTGCGCCGGGGGAACTTGACAAAGAGAAGCGCTGGTTCGCCGAGAAAACTCTCCGCCGCGCCGGAAATTGGTCCGAAGAGGACTGTGAAAAGCTGCAACGAATCTGCCGCGTCGCTCGCGGCCTTTTTCGGGTAAACCGGGAACTGACTCAGTCGCTTTGGGACCTGCTCGTTCCCTTCGCCGAGGAGTGTCGAGGAAACTTTATCCAACAGGGCTTCGTCTCTTTCGACGGTTTGCTGGTGCGCGCGCGGAATCTCTTGCGCGATCACCTGCCGTTACGCGAAGAACTCAAGTATCTTTTCAAAGCCATTCTCGTCGATGAATTTCAAGATACCGATCCGATTCAATACGAGATTCTCCTCTACCTGGCGGAAAAACTCGGCAAGCGCGCCGCCGAGTGGCAGTCGATCCAAATCCAACCAGGTAAAATCTTCGTGGTCGGAGACCCGAAGCAGTCGATTTACGCCTTTCGGCGCGCCGACATTCAGGGCTACTTGGACGTGGTGCGAAAGATCATCCTGGCCCAGGGCGGCATTGAATGTACGCTTACGACGAATTTTCGCAGCCACGCAGGAATTCTCGACGTGGTCAACGGTGTTTTCGCGCCATTGATCCGCTCGCGGGAGGGCTTGCAGCCTGATTATGTTCCGATCCAGTCGCCAAAGATGGAGGAAAATGATTCCGGTTCGGAGGATGAATTTTCATTTCGCAAAGTGACCTTCTGTAGAGTTGAATCCCAAGAGGAATTGAAGGCCAACCCGGCGCGCCGATTGGAAGCGGAGAACCTGGCTCGCTGGCTGCACGAGGAGGTGCTCGGCAAGGCTCGCATTCGCGACCGCAACGGCGAGTGGATCGCGGTGCAACCCAGACATGTCGCTTTACTCTTTAGAAAGCTCACAGAGGTTCACCTTTATCTAGAACCGCTGCGCCGAAGAGGCATTCCCTACGTCGTGGAAGGGGAAAAGCACTTCTATGCGACTCAAGAGATCGTCGATGGGGTCAATCTGCTGCGGGCTGCCAGTGATCCCTACGATCAGGCGGCGCTCGTGGGGCTGCTGCGCTCACCGATCGGCGCTCTCTCCGACCTGGAAATCCATGATCTTCAACGTGATCGTTTAATTGACTATAGACTCGCGAGACATACCGGCCCGGACCTGGCGAAAAAACTCGAGCCGGTTCGATATCTTTACGAGGCGCTAGATCGCCTGCATCTAGAAACGCGCACTCTTTCAGTTGCCGATGCCGTCAACCGAATCTTTGAGACGATACCGATTCGGATTCTGGCCGCGCGATCCTTCAGCGGCGAACAGGCGATTGCTAATATCGAGAAGATCCGTCAGCAGGCATCGGTCATGGGCCGGGCAGGGCTCGCCACTTTGAAGGACGTCGTCGCCCAACTGGAGCGGCGCGTTCTCGAAGTTGAAGAGGAAAGTGAAAGCGCCTTGGCGGAAGAAGGCGTCGATGCCGTTAAGATTCTCAGCATTCACAAGGCCAAGGGGCTCGAATTTCCCGTGGTCGTTCTGCCGGACGCCAGAGGAGCGATCAACCCAGGCCGATTCGAAATCGGCGTTCAATATGATTGGTCCTCCAAACTCATCGGCTTACGAAGTATGGATCATCTAAATCTGGCCGCGATTTATCTCGACGAAAAAAAACGAATTCGAGAAGAAGAGGAGCAGAAGCGGCTCTTTTACGTCGCCATGACGCGCGCGCGCGAGCATTTAATGATTTCCTGTCCGCCGCTGAAAGTCGATAAAGGAAGCTTTGTCGAGATGCTCCAACGCTCCGTCGATGATTTACCAGCATCCGCCCCACACGGGTTGGTTGCCGTCGGAAAAGGAACCATCGAGGTCCACACGCTGCACGAGCGACGCGAGGCTCCCAAGCGTCCCCCCAAAAGCCAGAGGGAAGTTTCAGCACGAGCCGACTGGAGTGGTTTTGTCCGCCAGTGGCATCAGAGAAGCCAGCGATATGAAACTGCTCAAAACAAGCCTCTCTTCGTTTCACCGACCGCGCTCAAAAAGCGCGATATCGAACTCACTGAGCGGTTCGAACAGAAACTCGGATCTCCGCGAGGGACAGACCCTCTCCTCATTGGAACTCTGGCGCATGGTTTTTTAGAAACACTGGATTTTGCTGCCGGCCAGAACAAATTGGAAGAGGAGCTGACTCGTTACGTAGAGCAGCAGCTGGACGGTCGCGCGGGCCAAAACCGCAAGGCAATCGTTCAGGAGCTCCGTGAAATCTTCACTATGTTTTTCCGCTCCAACATCTTTACGGAACTTGCTTCGGCGAATATCCTTGGGCGCGAGACCCCTTTGTTGATGCCATGGAACGGGCAGATCATGGAAGGGGTTATCGATCTCCTCTACGAGCGCAAAGGGTTGCTTTATATCGCAGATTATAAGACGGATAGGATCGTGAGCAAGGCAATGAGGCAGGCCAGAGAGGATTATCGATACCAGGCGGAAGTCTATTCGCGGGCCGTGCGACAAAGTTTGCGGAGGGAGGTCACAGCATTCAAGCTGATTTTCTTGAGGGCGGGCGAAGCAATTGAAGTCAAACCGGATCCGAAACAAGGGGAGCTATTTCTCACAGAATCATCATGAAGATACTTTTCTTCGATATCGAAACGGTGCCGACGGAGCCATCGTTGCAGCATAGCGGTTTGCTCGAGGCACAAATGCAGCTCGACGAAGCTGAGATCATCAAGCGTCTAAGCCTCTCCGCGGCAACGGCCCGAATTCTCTGTCTGGCGTATGCTTTGGAGCCGCCGGCCGACTCTCCGGTCGCGGTGCTCGGCGGCGACGAAAGAGAGATTCTACAGAGCTTCTGGAAGCTGGCGACTGAAACCAATCTTTTTGTCGGCCACAACGTATTGGATTTCGATCTTCGATTTATCCATCAGAGGTCGATGATCCATCAGATCAAGCCTTCACGAGAGCTTCCCTTCGCCCGGTTTCGTAGCGCACCGATCTTTGACACGATGCACGAATGGAGCAAATGGGGACGCGAGCATGTCAGTCTCGACCTATTAGCGCGGGCGTTGGGTATTCCATCGCCCAAAGAATGTCTCGACGGCTCAAAGGTCTATCCCTATTATCGCGCGGGCAAACTCGCCGAAATCTGCGAATACTGCAAGTGTGACGTCGATACAGTTCGGCAGGTTTACCGTCGGTTAACCTTTGCGCCCGCCTCGGGCGGATAATGCAGCTGGCGCCGAAAGCTTGGCTTAGAATCAACCTTCCTATATCTAGCCATCGGATCGAATTCTCTGCCCCCGTTTGACTTACCGGTGCATCCGACGATAATTTAACCGAGAACGATCCGCTGAACTTAGGCAACCATCGCTCTTGTCGGATCGCAGACTCCAACAAAAAGATTGAATCGCTAAGGAGGCCTTATGGATCATCCAACTTCCTCAACGTGGCAGGAACCCACCGATAACAAGACAAAGGCAGGTTATGGGAGATTTCCCCGACCCAAAACGCCTTACGATCTCTTCATGGAAGCTCAGGACATTCCCATTTATAGGGACATCGGCGTCAGGCGGGTTCAGGACTTGCCGCGCAAACCGTGGAAACGCATGGGAGGCAACGGAACCTTCATTCAACTGTTAGGAACGGAAGGACTTTGGGGCTGTTATGTGGTCGAAGTCCCGGGAGCCGGCGCGCTCAACGCCGAGAAGCACATGTACGAAGAGATGTACCTGGTCGTCGAAGGCCGAGGGACGACAGAGGTTTGGACCGAAGGCAACGGCAAAAAACTCACTTTCGAATGGCAAAAGGGCTCCCTTTTCTCCATACCGATGAATGCCATGCATCGTCTCGTCAATGCCACGTCCAGCCCGGCGCTTCTCCTCGCCGGAACGACGGCCCCGAATGTGATGAACATGTTTGCCAATGAAGACTTTATCTTTAGTTGTCCTTACCAGTTCAAAGACCGCTTCAATCCGAGCGATGACTACTACAAATACAAAGAAGAGATTGCGCCGGACCCTGTGCGCGGCCTCGCAATGCGACAAACCAATATTATCCCCGACATCGTTACCTGCGAGTTGCCTCTCGATAACCGTCGTTCGCCGGGTTACCGGCGCATCGAGCCGCACATGACCGGCAATCGCTTTTATCTTTGGATCGGACAGCACGAAAACGGCCGCTACTCGAAAGCTCACGCCCACGGTTCGGCCGCCGTGCTCATCTGCCTCAAGGGCAAAGGCTATACTTACACCTGGCCCAGCACCTTGGGAACAAGGCCTTGGGAAGCCGGCAAGACCGAATTGATTAAGCGGCAGGATTATGAACCCGTCGGCATGGTCAGTGCGGCGCCCATGAGCGGCAACTGGTTCCATGCTCACTTCGGCGCCAGTAAGGAGCCGCTCCGACTCACGGCCTGGTTCGGCCCCAACGCTCCCGGACGTGAACGCGGCAGACCCGGAGAAAAAGCGATCGACTATGGCGCTATCGATATGAAAGATGGTGGCACGGCGATTCCGTACAACGAAGAGGATCCGTTCCTCCGTAAAGAGTTCGAAGAAACCCTTGGGAAAGAAGGGGCGAAATCCCGTATGGAGCCCGAACTCTACCGGAAATAGAGAGCTTGCAGTCATGGAAAATTAGCAACCCTGGAGCCCCATGGACAACACCACGCCAAGAGCTGCATTTACCAATGCCAATCGACACATTTCTGAAGAAGAAGAGCTAATACTCACGAGTGTGGGCGTCGACATCGGTTCGTCGACGTCCCATCTCGTCTATTCCCGTCTGGAGCTCAAGCTGGAAGCTACGCGCTATCGAGTGACGCGTCGCGAAATACTGAATGAGTCGGAGATTCTTCTTACCCCCTATGTGGACGAGACCAAAATCGATGTCGAAGCCCTCGAGGCGTTCATTAACCGGCAATACAAAAAGGCGAAAATCAAACGCGACGAAGTCGATACCGGCGCTTTGATCTTAACCGGGGTGGCTGTTCGTCGGCGCAACGCGCGCGCGATTGGCGAACTGTTCGCCCAAGAGGCCGGCAAGTTTGTCGCTGTCAGCGCGGGCGACGGACTCGAAGCAACCATGGCGGCGCATGGCTCCGGCGCCGTGGCTCATTCCGCCAGAACTGGCGGTGTCGTGCTGAATATCGACATCGGCGGCGGCACGAGCAAGTTTGCGATCTGTAACAATGGTAAAGTAGAGGAAGTTTCGGCCATCGATATCGGCGCGCGTTTGGTCGCCTTCAACCCGGACGGCGCCCTGGTCCGCATTGAAGACGCGGGACGGAAACATGCAGGTTGGGCGGGAATGAAGATTGAACTGGGTCAGAAAATTCACCAAGACAGCCTACGCGCGATGGTCTCAGGAATGATGGACAAACTGTTCGCCATACTGGGACCGGAGCCTATTTCTGAAGAAGTGAAGAGCCTGCTGCGGTTACCGCCTTTGACCTACCGGGGCGAGATCGACTCAGTCATGTTTTCCGGCGGGGTTTCGGAGTTTATCTACAATCGCGAAAAGACGAGCTTCGGTGATCTCGGACCCTTGATCGCGGATGAAATTCATCGTCGTATTCCGGCACTGGGAATGTTGGTCATGGAACCGACGGCGCGAATTCGCGCGACGGTGATCGGCGCCTCGCAGTACACCATCCAAGTCAGCGGGAATACGATTTTCATCACGCCGGAGGACGCGGTTCCGGTGCGCAACGTTCCCGTGGTAGCGCCGGAGTTCCCTCTCGAGACGGACGAATTGAGCAAGGATGCCGTCAGGGACGCAACGCTTAATGCGCTCCGGAGACTGGACCTACAGTACGGACGCCAACCCGTGGCGATCGCATTTCACTGGCAGGGATCGGCAACTTTTTTTCGGCTTCGGGCGTTTTCAAGGGGAGTTGTAGAAGGTCTCAAGGATGTCCTGGATCGAGGTCATCCGTTGGTGCTTGTGAATGACGGCGACGTTGGCGGAATCGTGGGCCTTCATTTTCAAGAAGAGCTCCGGATTCCAAACCCGATCATCTCCGTTGACGGCATCGCGCTGAACGACTTCGATTACATCGATATTGGCGCACTGATTCCGTCCTCAGGATCAGTGCCCGTGGTTATTAAATCTTTAATATTCTCCGCTTCACAACAACAATAAAAAAAGGCCCGGAAAGGGAAATCCCTAACCGGGCCTTCGCAGCAATACTTCCAATTCCTACAGTCTGAAGAACCGCTTGGGGTTCTCGCCGAGAGTCGCCGCTTTATCGCTAGACTCGATGCGCATTCAGAGAGATAATCGTCCAAAACATGGCAAAAATTGACAACTGGTCGTTAAGGGCCTGGGTGACGCGAACTTTCGGCGGATTATCCCAAATTGTTCTGAGTCGCGGCTGTCTATCTTGACTTTTGCCTTCGTCCCATCTAATTACTCGGCCAGACTGTGACGTACACCATGGCAAAGTACCGCGCACGCCTCTGCCCAAACTGTAACTACTACGTCGGCTTTTCGATCGCGAAACCGAGGTTTAAGACCACAGAAGTTTTTGTCACGAGTTTCTGCCTGAACTGTAGCTATAAACTACCGATCGAGTCCATTGTTCACGGCGTAAGGCGGGTCGCTTCGCCTCTGCGACGCGGAACACTACGGCTCGCAAAGATCGCCAAGCGTGGTGAAGTCCCACTTCTCTTCGATCGTCAGGCTCCACAGGAGCACGCGGAAAAATCCCTCGCTCCAGCCAACTACGGCCGTCATTTGAGAGCCATCGCTCAGGACATCGAACACCTGCGTGTAAGATCGTTCAACCTGGAATGCACGGAAGAATCGTACTTGGTTTGGTCTCGACCCGGAGCAACTAACCTGGAGACCAGTTCCCTTTCGCGCCTTAGCAAAAATCGCCTGGAGAAATTGTGGAAAAACAAAACTGAAATCCGAACGCAAGCCCAAGAAGAATACTTCTCCCAACCGTCCTCAGGCCTCTCCAAGCGCTTTCGCTATTCGCTTCGTGAAATTGACCGGATTGAACGGGAAGGACAAGGTCGGCGTCGTCTGAAGAGCGGGATTACGGACGGGCACAGCCTTTCTCAGCTACTTCGCACCCTTGGGCAAGTAGTGGGAGAAAGAGGGGATCGCCTGCTGGGGATCTCGTGGCAGGAGCTTTCGGTAAGCATCGTATTTCAAAACGCCCAGGGGAGGCGCGAGATCGATGTTTTCCGGCCCGACAACTTGTATGATCTTTGGGTAAAAATGTACTCAAGGCGGGGCAACCGCGTGATGTCTGACATCCCGCGTTAGAGCGGAGCTTCATCAACTTTGCTGCACGGAATCAGCAGGAGAAATTTCTAAACGAGCCCATCGCTGGAAGTTCCAGCCTCGTGAGGAAACGATAACTGCTGGCGCGCGAAGGGCGCTTTCTTCGGCTCGCAGGGAATTCGCAACGTAAAAGTCGAGCCATGGCCGAGGCTACTCTCCACCTGAATCGTGCCACCTAACGTTCCCGCATACTTCTTTACGATATAGAGTCCTAATCCCACGCCGCCATAGGCTCGAGTATCTGAGCTATCGACCTGCCGAAATTTCTCGAAGATGATGGAAAGTTGGTCCGTCGCTATACCCACGCCGCTGTCTGCAACTTTGAATTCCATTAGTTTTTTGCTGGACAGATGGCGGGCGGAGATGGTAACGCTACCCTGGTCAGTAAACTTGATCGCATTGTTGATCAGGTTTGTGAGGATATGCCCGAGTTTTCCTCGATCCGCTTTAGCCGTAGGTAAGTCGGGAGGAAAATCCCACTTTATCTTCACATCTTTGGGGAGCGCATAGTCATAGGAAGCTCTCAATTCAGAGAGAAACTCCCAAAAATTGACTTCTTGAAATTCGGCCTGAAGCATCTCTGCTTCGATACTGCTCACTTGCAATACGCTGTTGATCAGGTTGTGTAGTTCTTTGGATTGTCTCGATACCGTTTGCAGAGCCTTTTCCTGAATTGGACTAATCTCTCCGAGCATTCTCTCGATCAGCATATGCGTGTAACCCGAGATCACGTTCAACGGCGTCTTGAGTTCATGCGACACCACACCCAGGAACTCGTCTTTGATCTTGTTCGCCCTTCGCAGCTCGCCGGTTTGCTCCTGGATTTGCTCGAAGAGTTCTGCATGGTGAACGGCAATCGCGACCTGTCCCGCCAACGTCAATAAAAAGTCGATCTCTTCCTCTGAGAAGTCGTGTTCTTCTCGCATCAGGAAGGTCAAACTGCCAAATGTCTCACCGTTCGCCGCCAGCGGCACGCCCACAAGAGAGAGCAACCCTTCATGGCGGAAGAATTCTAGATTTTCCATCTTCGATTCCGCGAAAACATTGCGGATCGTTATCGGTGCTTTGATTTCTACAGCTCGATCGAAGAACATCAGCGGCTGGCTCGAAGTGTCCAATCCTTTTGCGCCGACCCCTTTTAATGCCGCAGTCTCGAGAGCCGCGGTCTCGGGATTGCGCAAGCGAATGACGGCGGCGGTGTAAGGAAGATGAATCAACGCCTTTTCGAGAAAAAGATCGAGGATGGTTCCGCGAGTGATTGTTGAGGTCACCGCAAGGTTGATTTCGTGGAGAACTTCCAAGCGCTCACGCTGACGCCGAATCTCCTCGGCCACCTTGCGCTGACGTGTCAGCTGCTCTTCCTTTTCACGCGTTGTCTTTTTCAGGCGCTCAACCTGGGCGAAGTAACCGTAGAACAGAGCAATCACCGGCGGAAAAGGGATACGGAGGTACAGACTTGGATCGATTCCCGCACCCGAACTGAAAACGACATAAGCATAGAGGAAAGGAGCCAGTAAGGTGACAACGATCAGTCCCCGCGAATCATTGCAAATACAGCTTAAGACGACAGTAAGAAAACACGCGACATAGAAATCAGGCGTTGCCCCGCCGCTAAGCGCCAGCGCTGCAGCCAAAAAAGCGGTATCGAAGAATAGCAAGGGCCCGTAGAAGTACGGCGAATCAAAAGATTCATCGGCTACAAAATAAAGCGTGGCGTTTGTTAGAAGATAAAAGACGAGAATCGCCTGAATTTGACCTTCATCTAACCATGCAGCCGGAGAATACAGAAGGAGATAAGAACACAGGATAACCAGCGGCCAGCGAAGTTGAATAACGGTTGTCTTCTTGGCCGCGTCGAACAGCCGATCGAGGCCTTGAAGCTTCAGGGGATAAGCGGGGGATTCAATGGTTTGAACCGAGTCCATAAGAATGCCTTTTGAGTTTCTTCGGCCTTTTGGAAGTGCATATTACATGCCAGAACCAGACGTCAGCTGATAGCAAAGGAAAGGTCCGATTCTTATAATCTTTCAATAACTTAGAATGTACAGGGCGAGCCGTGTGACGACTCGTTGCGACGCTTCGAACAATTAACACCGTTTCGGGACAAATCTGTATCCATGGGGAAAATTCTGAGTCGCGGGGAGGGGTGAAAACGACGCAATGGAGAGCCGCTAGTCTATGCAATCTTCTGTCGCCTCTTCTCTACGGGAGAAATTTATGCCAGCTTCGAGCTGTCTTGGGCAACGTGAACGGCGCGGAGTATATCAGCATACCCTGCGCAGCGGCAAAGATTTCCGGACAGATACTCGCGAATTTCGTCATCCGACGGATCGGGAATTTCGTCGAGCAGCGCTTTGACCGAAAGGACAAATCCAGGCGTGCAATAGGCGCACTGCAGCGCGCGCTGCGTCACGAAAGCTTCTTGAATGGGGTGAAGGTCCTTGCCGTCACTAAGTCCTTCCAGCGTCAGGATCTCACGTCCCGCGGCACGAACGGCAAGCAAGAAGCAAGAACTCACAGGCCGACCGTCAAGCAACACGGTACAGGTTCCACAAGCGCCGACGCCGCAGCCTTCGCGCACGCTCCAGAGTTTAAATTGGTCACGCAGCACCTCGAGTAGCGTATCGGCATCTTCGACTGCGACTTTTTCTTCGCGTCCATTGACCTGAAGTGTGATCTCACGCGTCATTTTCATTGGACCTTTCCAGGGCTGCTTTTTTCTTTCTTCTGCGTCAACGCCCGCAATACCTTTTCCGGCGTGATGGGCAGGTCATGAATGCGCACACCTATGGCGTCCTGGATCGCGTTGGCGATGGCCGCCGAGACCGTCAGCGCGCCGGTTTCGCCGACCCCTTTTGCGCCAAACGGTCCGGTCTCATGCGGCACCTCGACCACGATGGAACGAAAAGAGTCAGGGAGATCTTTGATGGAAGCCACCTGATAATCGAGTAGAGAGCCGTTCACAAGCTGCCCTTCATCAAAAATCATCTCCTCGAAGAGTGTCAGGCCGAGATGAGTGATCGCCGAGCCCAGAAGCTGCTGCTCGCAGTGCTTTGGGTTGATCGCCGTTCCGGTGTCGCCGACACTGTAAAACTGCAGGATCTTTACTTGTCCGGTGTCGGTGTCGACCTCGACCTCGGCCGTGGTGGCGGACGGGAACCAGTACTCGGTGCACTTCTCCGACTGACCGGTTTCCGGATCGGTGGGAATCGCCTCCGGCTGGCAAATCGCTTCGCCGGTAAGAGTCGTACCGAGACTGCCAAATTTCGCCAAGAAGGCTTCGCTGATCGTCATCCCCCGCTCCTCCGTGCCGCGGACGAAGATGCGGCCCCGCTGCGCGACCAGATCATCCGGATTCACTTCAAGTTTTTTTGCGACCACCTGGAAGAGTTCCGCTTTGATCTTTCCCGCGGCCGCGCGCACCGCATTGCCCATGTGGTAGGTGGAGCGACTTCCGGCGGTGATCGTATCATAGGGGGTGATGTCGGTGTCCGGCTGAACGACGTGGACTTGATCAAAGGAAACACCAAGCTCTTCCGCGACGATCTGCCCCATCATGGTTTCCGAACCCTGTCCCATCTCGACGGTGCTGCTGAGCACATTGACGGTTCCATCGGCATTCATCATGACGATGGCTCCCGAGATCGACGGCGTGAGCACCGCTTTGACACCCGCCGCTATTCCCTTGCCGCGGCGCTTGGAGCCAGCTGGCGCGATTCTCGGTTTCGACCACTCGATGGCTTTTGAGGCCTGACGGATCGCTTCCTTAATTCCGAAAGATTTGACCGGTGTCCCCGTGGCAAAGGCCTCCCCTTCATTCAAAGCATGACGCAACCGAAACTCGACCGGGTCCGCGCCGATGGCGCGCGCGACGATGTCCATCTGCGAGTCGTAGGCCCAAATCACCTGCGGCACGCCAAACCCGCGAAAGGCGCCCGCTGGCACGTGATTGGTGTAAACGCAGTAGGAATCGATCCAAACGTTGGGAATGCGGTAGGGACCGGCTGAAGTGTAGCCCGATTTGTGCACCACTCGCGGGCCGATTTCCGCATAGGCTCCCGTATCCCAAAAAACTTCGCACTTCCGCGCCGTGATCACGCCGTTTTTCACGGCGGTTTTGATCTTGGTGATCACCTTATGCTTGGTGATCGTCAGAAACTCCTCTTCCCGCGTCAGCGCATAGCGAACCGGCTTTTTTGTGATCAAAGCCAGTGCCGTAACCAGCGGCTCCAACTTGGCGTAGAGCTTGGCGCCATAGCCGCCGCCAAGGTACGGAATGCGCACGCGAATGCGGTTCATGGGAATGCCGAAAGTATTCGACAGTTCGGTACGAACGTAGGACGGCGTTTGACTTGCCGTCCAGACGTTGATTCGTTGATTCTCGTCTAAATAGACCAAGGTTACGTGTGGCTCCATCGGCAGGTGCTGCGCTGGCGGCGAGCTGAAGGTATCTTCGAAGACTCTGTCCGCCGCAGCAAAAGCTTTGTCCACGTCGCCCCGGCGAAGCTTGAACTGATAGCAGATGTTGGATTTTTGACCGGCCTTGACGTGAGCAAGGTCTGCGAACGCCTTCGCCGGCCTATGCTGCTCATGGACCAGCGGCGAGACTTCAACGAGCTGCAGCGCGTCTTCAGCCGTACGGCGATCTTTCGCCGCCACGGCGACCACGGGATCGCCCACAAAACAGACCTTATCGACGGCGAGAATTGGCTGATCTCGAAAAGCCGGGCCGAAGTAAGGGTCGACGCCCGGCATTTGAGCGACCTCAGCGCCGGTCAATACGACGGCAACGCCATTGAGCGCTTCGGCTTTGGATTTTTCGATGCGTGTGACGCGGGCGTGCGCATAGGGACTTCTGAGCACGGCGACGTGGAGCATGCTCGGCATCTCGATATTACCGACATGCAGCACCTGCCCCGTCACTTTTGAGTTGGCATCTTTTCGATAGACCGACTGCCCTATGACCGCAAAGTCTGGCATCCCGTCACTTTTAGGCTTATGTTCCGCTATCCAACTGAGCGATTGCCCTTTTCACAAAGACCCGGACCATCTGCCGCTTGTACCATTCCGAACCGCGCAGATCAGAGAATGGGGAGATTTGCCCGTCGACTTTGCCTAACACCTCATCGACGACTGCATCGCTCAGGTTCAGTCCCCGCGCGAACTCTAGCCCGTCTATGAGTACCGGCGTCATCGCTACACCCCCCAAAGCCAGTCTCAGCTCCCGGCAACGACCATTGTCTTTGGCAAGCAAGGCGGCGACCCCTAGACAGGGCCAGTCATTGGCGGAAAGCGCGCTATATTTGAGATAAACCGCTTTGCTTCCTTCGGGCATGAACGGGATCTTGACGTCGACGAGAATCTCGCCCGGTTCCAGGGCGGTTTCGTACATGCCGCGAAAAAAATCCCTTAATGGAATCGCCCGACAACCCTTGGAACCAAAAATGCTAACTTCGGCCTCTAAAGCGAGAAGCGCCGGCGGGGGATCGAGGCGATAGTCGGCGTGCGCAAGATTGCCGCCCACCGATGCGGTTTGTCGGACCCGAACGTTGCCGATTTTCCCGAAGGCTTCGGCCACGACAGGCATAGACTTCCGCACCACAGGCGAACGTTCCACCGCGCGGTGAGTGGCGAGCGCGCCGATGCGAATCCCATCGCGCTCCTCGGAAATCCCATCGAGCCCGGGTATCGACTGGAGGTCGACAAGACAAGGATAGTAAACGGCCCTTTGTTTCATGAGAATCACGAGTGTCGTTCCGCCCGCGATGGGACGGGCGTCGTCGCCATGCTTGACCAAAAGATCGCTGGCCTCGGCCAGCGATTGCGGCTGCAAAAGATCGAATGATCGAATGGTCATGGTTCGCCTAGAGCGAAATGGATTATCTCTTCTAAACGCCTTGTTTCCTAGAAGTCAAGTTTGCACGGTCGTTGACCGACTGTTGACAGATGGCGCCATCTTTGAAAAGAATCCAACGGGGAAAAAGGAGGGCAACCATCATGTTCGCGAAACTGAGGCATATCGCCGTAATGACTGAAAATTGGGATCGGATGGCTAAGTTCTACCAGACCATTTTCGGCATGAAGAAGATAACCAACGGTATGACCGACGAGAATGGCAACTACAACAAAGAACGCGGCCATCTGAGCGACGGCGTCATTGGCCTCGCGCTGTTACAGCGCCAGCCCGGATTCAGATCCGGCTTCGATCACTTCGGCCTCGAAGTGGATGACGTCCAAAAAGTGCGCGACCGGTTGAAACAGTTTTATCCTGACGTTTACATTGCCCAAAGCCAGAGCCACGTCCCCTTCGCCGGCCTGAGAAGTCACGATCCCGACGGCAATCAATTCGATCTCTCTCAAAAAGGCATGGCAAATGTTCGTGAGGGCTATCTGCAAGAAGGGTGGGAGCAACCACGATGGATCAATCACATCGCTCTGCGGAGCGCCAGGCCAGCTCCCATTGCCGAATTCTACCAGAAGACCTTCGAACTCCAACCGGTGGAAGGTCTCTGCGGCGACAACAGCTTTTATCTGAGCGACGGCAAAGTACTCTTGGTGATCCGACCGTGGGACATGGATGCTTACCGCGGCTTGATGGCCGGATTGGATCACTTTGGTTTCAAAGTCGACAACCTGGAGCAGACTAAAAAAGATCTCGACGTCCTCGCTGGCTCCGCTCCTACATCGGGCGCGAGAAAAATCGCTATTGGCCGAGATGGCGAGAGACGCCAGAAGAATCTCGAGGACTGCAAGCTTTGCAAGCAATCGCTTTCCGATCCGGACGGCGTTTTGCTCGATTTGACCGACTAAAGACTTTTGAGATCCGGGCGATCCTGCCACATCGGATGCCAAAAAACTGGTGGGGTGTCGCGGCAAACGTGAACTGTGACAAGAGGCTAGCCGATGACGAAAATTGGACGCCTCGCCACCGGCCGCAGACAATTAGCCGCCATATTCTCTGAGAATACACCTCCGGCCACATCTCAAGGATGGTGGCACACATAAAGTTGGAAGTGTAAGACCGGAAATCTAAGACGCTGCGGGGATGGATCTAGGATTGGGGTTTGTTTGACGAGAGTGGGGATGGGTCGATATGTTTCGCGAGGCCAGTTTTGGAAGGGGCGGCTTTCTGTTTAAAAGATCTTGGGTCTAACTTGTGGAGTCGTATCTTCCGGGAAAGCGTCCGCAGTCCGATTCCACAGCTCTTTGCCGTAAGCGCAACGTTCCCGCCAAAATCATCCAGCTTCTGCACAAGAAAACGCCTTTCCTGTTCCCTCATCCATTCGTCCAGAGAAGCGCAGGAAATAATTCCGTTTTCCTTCGGCTGAGATTCGCGCGCAAGATCGGGTAAATCTACCATGTCGATCACTCGTCCCGTAGCCAAGACGATCGCTCGCTCGAGCACGTTTTGAAGCTCCCTGATGTTGCCCGGCCAGGTATATTCCATCAAAACATTCATAACTTTCTTGGAGATGGCGTTGATACCCTTTGCCGAAGCAACCGGATGATGACGCAGAAAATCATGGACCAGCAGCGGAATATCGACCTTTCGTTGACGGAGAGGCACCAGATGCACGGGAATCACGTTGATCCGATAATAAAAGTCGGACCGCATCTTGCCCTCAGTGACCATTTCCTTTAACGGAACATTGCTCGCCGCTATCACACGCATGTCCACGTGAAGGCTCGTGCTCCCGCCTAGCCGCTGAACTTTCTGATCCTCAAGCGCGCGCAGCAATTTACCCTGCATCACAACCGACATGCTCTCAATTTCATCCAAAAAAAGAGTCCCTCCCTGGGCGAGCTCAATTTTTCCCGGTTTCGCTTGATCGGCGCCGGTGAAGGCGCCCTTCTCATAACCAAAAAGCTCACTCTCCAGTAAGCTTTCAGGGAACCCGGCACAATTGATGGTTACAAACGGTCCCTCGCGTCGCCCGCTTTGATAGTGTATGGCGCTCGCCACCAGTTCCTTTCCGGTTCCCGTTTCCCCTTGAACCAGCACGGTCATATCGGTGGGACCTACCATGCGAATGACCTCAAATACCCGATGCATTTCCGGCGTCTTGCTGAGCATCCCGCCAAAAATAGAGCGATCTTTGAGCCAGCGACGAAGATGGCGAATCTCCATGTAAACATTCGATTTTTCCAAGGCCACGCGAGTAGACTCTTGCACCGCTCCCAAATCGAAAGGTTTCACAACAAAATCACTGGCTCCGAGTTTGAGAACGTTCACAGCCGTTTGAATATCGGAATAGCCGGTAATCGCGATGACCGGCACGTCGGGCAAATTTTGATGTATATAGGATATCAGCTGAACTCCATCCATCCCCGGAAGCTTGATGTCAGTGATGGCGAAATCGATGTCTTCTTCGGCGAGCCGGGCGATACCCTCTTCCGCCGAGGAGACGGTGACGACCGAATAGCCGCTTTGGGTGTACAAGCGCTCCAGTTGCTGGCGAACGGTCGCATCGTCGTCTACCACGAGCAGGTTCGGCGTTCGTAAGTCCATGCCTTTTTTGAAAGGCCCGCGTCCGTTTTTGCCCGTCGCGTACTCGTCGACGCCCGACCCTGTGGAAGCTTGAGTCTTGATCGTATTCGCTATCATTGAACTATGCGCCGATCAGGAAGTTTCTTGAAGAAATCCGTTGTCGGATGGGACCTTGATCAGAATCGAAAATACGCCCCGATCGCGGTGCTCCTGACGAAAGGCGATTTTTCCGAAATGGCGTCGCAGGATTTGTCGCGCCACTGCCATGCTCAGACCAACCCGGCAATCATTAACCTTGAGAAAGGGACGAAACACATCATTCGATGGAACATTCAGATAAGTCGGCGAGGCGTTAATCAAACTAAGCTCGACGTATCGATCACCCTCCATCCAATGCAACCCCGCCTCGATCTTCAACTCTCCGCCTTCCGGGAGAAGCGCACAAGAAAACTCAAGGACCCGTTTCAACGCGCTACGAAATTGGCCGTCAAGTTGAAGCCTAGGAAGCGGCTCCTTGACCACAACAGTCATCCGAATTCCGTGTTCAGCCAGCTCTCGTTCGCTAATTCGAATAACTTCGGCTAGCACCACGGCTAGATCTTCTGCCCTCAATTGCAAAGGAGGAGGGGAAAGATACTCGGTAATTTCACGTGTGAGTTTGTGGATCTGTTGGACGCCAAAGGCAACGGATTTTGAGCTCTGTTGAGGTAAAGCACCGGACAAAGTCAGAAGATCCAGTTCTCCGCGGATGGCCTGCAGGTGGTTTCCGATCTCGTGAGTCAAACCGATCAACAGATCGCGGATCTTCCGGATGGCTCCGGCTTCTTTGTCGGCGGACCCGTCTACATTCAAATCCTCGGTGTAGAAGCTCCAAATGGCCGGTGTTTCTTTTTCTCGAAGGCAATAGGAAAACGAGAGTTCTCTCAGCTGAATCTCCTGAGTTCTATGTTTTGGGAGAAAGCGATACCCACAGGAAATTTTTGGGCCGCCATTTTGAAGTTTGTTCCAAGCAGTTGCAACTCGCTCGCGATCCTCCGGGTGAATGCGATCCATCCACATGGAGGTCGCCTGCCCGAGATCATGCTCGCAAAAACCCAGAAGCTGTCTGAACGCATCGTTGAAAACGCAAAACCGACGATCCCGACTCCAAAGCGCCGCAGCGCATGGCACCTGATCAAGGATAATCCCGGCTTGGGCAAGGCCTGCTTTCAACTCCTCGCCGTTGAAAACCTCTGGTGCGGCCACGCCCGCAGCGTTCGGTTTGGCTTTTCGTCCCGGAACAGACCTCAAATGGTTGGTGGCCATACCGGTGATCGCATATCAAAGATTTCACACCAGGGCAACGGCACCTGTCTATTGTCCCGCTTCCGATAGGCCATTCTAATATTCTCGGAGAGTAGACTTCAGTTAACCGGCAGCGCGTCGCGTACGAGAATCGTCATGCAGGTGGATCTCTTCCGCGTGCAAGCCGAGATTTTTTGCCTGGACGTAACACGCATGACATACGATCATATCGAGCAAAATAACTCCCGCTTCCGCGCTGGTAACTCGATAGGGCGCACCTGTCGTCAACCTGTCACAATGTCGACAAATAAACTCCATGGCAGGGAGTGGTAGCAAGCAACATGCCGCCCTTTTTACGAATTTATAATAATTGGATACTTCCTAAAACGGCGCCAAATATCCCTAGGAACTGCGGGATTTCTCCGGCTTTGCTCCAATCATAGACCGTCGGCTTTTCAGCACTGATAGGAGATTGGGTGTAGGATAAACAGTCTCGGAAACTGAAATTTTTAAGGGAATTACCTACAGAAGTTCTTGAGTCCCAATTTGCAAAGGATAGCCGCCACAGTGGCGGAGACCGATTCGATCTGCATCGGCATTCGCAGGATTGCAGCAACAATTAGAACGATAATTTGCATAGTAGAGGCGGTAATTTCATCCGCCAGAGCTAAGATCTCTTCATTACAAAGCCCATTGCGCAGGTCGTCTCTGACTGAGTCAAGAAACCGAGTTCCGTCCTGTTTTAGCTCTTCGTACATCAGCTCGAACCCTCTTCCCCATTCCGCTAAGTTGGTACCGAAAGACAATGCCTCATACATGTCCTGTGTCTCGATAACCTTCTTCAATGCCGTCTGGTAACTGATGATGCCGGCCACACGCGCTGGCCTGGAGGATCCCAACAGCTGATACCCAAGAACGACGTAGAGTTCCTCGATGCCGATGGTCAGGAGTTTCATAGCCTCGGTAGTCAATTCTTCAATGGTCAACTCTTTTGCAGTCATTTTTTCCCGCTCCATCGGTTTGCTTAAAAAAATGGTAAATGTCTTTACAGCCGTTGACTTCTAGACCGAGACGGTTACAAAGCAACCACGTCGGAACGAGAATATCCTTGAAGGGCATTGCGAGTGTCGACAATTAACCGGCTGAACTTCGCAACCAGAGCGTAATCAACTGACGAATGATCGGTTAAGATCACGACGCAGTCCATGGACCGTAGCGTTTCCGCGGTCAAATCGATGGACTTTATGGTGTTTTCTTTAATGTTAATCGAGCTAACGTAAGGATCGGAGAAGTAGGTGGACGCGCCTTTTCCATGGAGCCCTTCCAAAACCTGCAAGGCAGGAGATTCTCTGACGTCATTAGTGTCTCGCTTATAAGAGACCCCAAGAGCGAGGATCCTGGAACCCTTTAAGGTTTTGCCTTTTTCATTTAACGCGTCGGCAATTAGACGGACCGTAAAAGCCGGCATCTGGCTATTAATGTGTCCCGCAAGTTCAATGAGTCTCGGCTCACAACCATTCATTCTGGCTTTCCAGGTGAGGTAATAGGGATCTATCGGAATACAATGCCCGCCCAACCCAGGCCCTGGATAAAAAGGCATAAAGCCGAAGGGTTTAGTTTTGGCGGCATTGATCACCTCCCAGACGTTGATGCCGAGGCTATGGCAGGTGAGCGCCATCTCGTTGGCCAGAGCGATGTTGACGCTGCGAAAAGTGTTCTCCAACAGTTTCACCATTTCCGCGGAATCTGTCGAGGATACCGCGATAACGCTTTCCACGAACTGCTCGTACAGCAAGACGGCGATCTCTGTACAACGCGCCGTTACGCCGCCCACCACTTTGGGAATATTGTGTGTCGTATATTTTTGATTCCCCGGATCGACCCGTTCCGGCGAGTAAGCAAGAAAAAAATCGTGCCCGACCTTGAGACCCGACTCTTCGAGAATGGGTAGAACAATTTCCCGCGTCGTTCCTGGATAGGTCGTGCTCTCCAAGACGATGAGTTGCCCAGGTCGGATGTGATTCCGTATTGCTTCGACGGCGGCGATAACATAAGACAGGTCTGGATCCTTATTCTTCCTCAGTGGAGTGGGAACACAGATATTCAGCGTATCGAGCTTCTCCACCGCCGCCAGAGACTGGGTCGCCCTGATCTTGTTGGCTGATACAAAGGATAAAAGAGTTTCGCTGGGCACGTCCAGCACGTAGGACATCCCGGAATTGACCGCGTCGACTTTCTCTCTCATTAAATCGATGCCGGTCACCTGATATCCTTTTCGCGCCATCTCAACCGCCAAAGGTAGTCCTACATACCCTAGACCCACGACACCCACTTTGGCAGAGCGGTCACGAATTTTCCTTTTCAACTCTCGCCCCAGCTGGGAACGCTGAGTCATTGTTTGATCTCTTAACATTGCGGTAGCTTCTCCTTCGTAATGCATGAGGCTCCCTCCTTCAAATACGCCAAACTTTTTTGTTACCTTAACATCCCAGTTCTGGAATCCACCGAGCCAGCTGCGCCGCTGGCCCTGTTTTTTCCGGCTCAAATTTCCTGAAAAATGTGCCTTTCCATACAGTGCAGGCGCTCGTTGTAGGTTGGGTTTTCAACTTGACAGCGCACGGGTCCGTCACGTCGTGCTCGGGAACCCCGAGAATGGAGATCGCACCGACTTTTCTCTCGCGGAGAATTGTGATTGAGCGCTATCGATCTGAATTTTCAGTAGCTCGGCCCAGCCGTGTACATAAGGTTCTTTGAGGATATTGGTGTGATTGCCGGGGATTTCGTGGATCTCTAATCCCAGGAGAGCCAGCCTTTCCCACCGATCAGGATCACAGTCTTCGGCAGCTTTGAAGACCATCAGCCGGCCTGGGTGAACTTCAGGGACATAGTCAGCCAATGACTGGTCATAGATATCGAGAATGTAACGGCTACGGAGCGAAGGAGGAATGGGATAGCCCAGAGCCAAGCACGCCTCGTAAGCCATTTTTTTTAAGGTCTTGTCAAAGGGAGAAGTGATATTCATGATCTTGCCTTTGGCCCTTTCCAGAACGTAATGGACCTTTTCGTTGGCTTTGAGAGATTCTAGGTTTAAACGGTGACGAGAGATTTCGTCAACCAATGATGTTCCATTGGTTGACGAACGGAAAGTCATCGGAGCTGAAGCCGACAGCGGGCCTACCCTGGGATTGACCGGGTCGAGTAAAACTAAGAGAGGGACGCCTTGATTTAGTTTTTTGAGCTGCTGAGCGATTTCGAAGGCGACTAGGGCACCGAAACAATAGCCACCGAGAAAATAAGGGCCCTGGGGCTGCACGGTGCGGATTTCACTCAGGTAATGGGCGGCGATGTCAACGACGGTATGGTAGCGGGCGGGTGTTCCATCTTCGCTTTGGTGCCTCAGCCCGTATAAGGGCTGATCCGGCCCGAGATAGCGCGGGAGGAAAGCATCACTGGCTTCGCCGTGGACCCAGAAAAACGGAGGCTTGGAGCCGTGAGGTTGAATTGGGTACAAAGAGGACCAGGTGGGTAACACGACATCCTCGATGATGAGTTCGGCCAATTGCTCGATTGTTGGAGCTTGGAAAAGGATAGCGAGGGGAAGTTTTTTGCCGAAGCTCTTCTCAATTTGACTCATCAGCCGCACCGCCAGCAGCGAATGTCCTCCCAGATCAAAGAAATTGTCGTGGATGCCGACCTGCTCGAGCTTAAGAAGGTTCGCCCAAATCTTGGCCAATACCTCCTCGCTTCGTGTGTTGGGAGCAACAAAGGTTTTTTCCAGACCCGGCCTACTCTGGTCCGGACTAGGCAAGGCTCGGCGATCTACTTTGCCATTCGAGGTAAGCGGCAACGCGTTCAACGGGACGAACGCAGAAGGCACCATGTAGGCGGGTAGCTGTTGCTGCAACTGGCTGCGCAGGCTTTCGACCTGCAGCGTTTGGCCGGGCGCACAGACGAGGTAAGCCACTAAGCGCTTGTCGCCTGGAATGTCCTCGCGCACCAAAACCACCGCCTGCTCTATGGCAGCAAGGGCCAGCAACGCGGCTTCGATCTCGCCCAATTCGATCCGGAAGCCGCGGATTTTAACCTGATCGTCGAGCCGTCCCAGATACTCAATCGTCCCGTCGGGCTGATAGCGGACGAGATCGCCGGTCTTATACAGGCGGGCTTTCGGCTCAGAACTGAACGGATGATCGATGAACTTGTCGGCGGTAAGCTCAGGGCTGTTTAAATAACCCCGGGCCAGTCCCATCCCCCCGATGTACAATTCGCCTGGGACACCGATGGGCGCCGGCTGGTGATGGCGATCGAGAATGTAAAGCTCCGTATTGGCAATCGGCCGGCCGATCGGCACCGGTCCCGAGGGAAAAGATCCGGCGGGGACTTCATACACGCAGCACCCGACCACAGTCTCCGTCGGTCCGTACTCATTGATCAGCCTCGTGCCGGGCGCGTGAGCGCACCAGAAGGTCAGCTGCTCGCCCCATAACGCTTCGCCACCGATGATGAACGCCCCCGCGCACCTTGCTGCCTCCCCTGGCTGCAACTCTTGACTGAGCACCTCCAAGTGCGCCGGCGTGATTTTGATCAGACTAAAATCCTTTTCCCTTCGGAGCAGGGCAGAGAGGGCGTCAACACCGTGATGTTCGGGGAGAAGTACTACGCGCCGTCCTACTAGCAGAGGAGAGAACAAGCTCGTTATCGTCAGATCGAATCCGATGGAAGAATGCACCGGCGCGCCACCCCGTGCTGCGACTTCATAGGCCTTCGTCGCCCAGCTCAGATAATTGACGAGACCTCTATGCGGGATCATCACTCCCTTGGGCTTTCCAGTCGAGCCGGAGGTGTACATAACGTAGGCGAGATTTTCCGCGGTGACCTCAGTCGAAAGGTTTTCGGCACTTTCGTGCTCAAAGATGCTCCAATCGGATCCCAGGCAAATCGTTGTGGTATGACCGGCAGGCAGGCTGTTCGTGAGTTGCGGTTGCGTTAGCACGATTGACATTTGCGCGTCGCGAACCATGAAGGCCAGACGCTCCGGCGGATGGGCCGGGTCCAGCGGCACATACGCTCCACCCGCCTTGAGAATGGCCAGCATGCCGATCACCATTTCCGGCGAACGTTCCATGCAAAGCCCCACCAGCACATCCGGCCCGACACCATAGCTGAGAAGGGAGTGACCCAACTGATTGGCTCGGTCGTTCAAATTCCGATAGCTAAGCTGGCGGTCCTCATAGACGACCGCGACCGCTTCAGGCGTGCGTGCGACCTGAGCCTCGAACAAATGATGAATGCATTGGCCCAACGGGTAGTCGACCTGCGTAGTGTTCCAATCAACAAGGATCTGCCGTCGCTCGGCAACAGTCAGTAAAGGCAGCTCCCCTATGGGTCGGTGCGGATTCCCGATGACACCGTCCAACAGAACTTGAAAATGGCCCGCCATCCGCTCGACGGTCGCGGCATCGAACAGATCACTGCTGTATTCAAATGCACCCAGCAGCTCTTCTCCCTGATCCGCTACGGAAAGCATCAGATCACATTTTGCCATGCTCGCGTCCCAGCTCACAGCTCCGTCTTCCGTCCCCCGCTCACGCTCAACTGAGGGACCGTGTTGAAACTGAAACATAACCTGGAACAGTGGGTGGTGGCTCGTCACAGGACCAATCTGCAGTTCCTCGACTAGGCGCTGAAACGGCAGATCCCGGTGAGCGTACGCGTCCCATACCGTTTGCCTGATCTGACTGAGAAGGTCGGCGAAAGTCAGGCTTCCGGTAAGCTTCGTACGTAGGACGAGCAGGTTTACGAAAAAGCCAGTTATTTCTTCGAAATCGGCTAAAGTTCCTCCAGTGACGGGACTGCCGATGAGCACGTCGTTCTGTCCGGTGTAACGATATAAGAGAATCGCAAACATGGTTATGAGCGCCATGAACGGCGTGGCTTGTGCCCGCTTACTCAACTCGCGTAAAGACGAGCCCAATGCCCACGGCAGCGCAAAACGGTGGGTTCCCTTCCGAAGACTCCGCACAGAGGGACGCGGGCGATCGCTCGGAAGTTCTAGCACAGTGGGAGCGCCGGCTAACTGCTTGGTCCAGTAGGCCAACTGACGATCAAACATTCCTGTCTCAGCGCGCCGCTCTTCGCCGCTCACTCGAGCCCTACCGCTCATAGCTTGCCTCCGTATTAGATTGCGGAATCACAACGATTCAGATTGCTTGTATACAGACGCCCAGCCGTGGCCGATTCATCGGCTGTAAAGAAATCTGGTGTAAGGTTTTTTAAAAGATCGCGATCATATCTCGGCAGCTTTCGTGATGAGTGTGCCCGCCCGTCTCTTATGACCGCTAGCGATTGAGTTCTGTCGATCTGCATTTTTAGCAGATTGCCCCAATCGCGCACGTAAGGTTCGTGGAGAATAATGGTATGGTCGCCGGGGATTTCGTGGATCTCTAATCCCCCGAGAGCCAGCCTTTCCCACCGATCAGGGTCACACTCTTCGTCAGCTTCGAAGACAATCAGTCGGCCTGGGTGCACTTGAGGGACATAGCCGGCTATCGCCCGACCGTAGACATCCAAGATGTAGCGGCTACGGAGGGAAGGCGGGATGCGATAGCCCAGAGTCAAGTAAGCCCTGTAAACAATTCTCTTTAAGAGCTTGTTAATAAAACTTGCTTTGATCTTTCCCTTGACCCTTTGCAGCACGTAATGGGCCTTTTCATTACGTTTGAGAGATTTTATATTTTGCAGGTGACGAGAGATTTCATCAAGCAATGATGTTCCTTCATTTGAAAAACGAGCAGGAGTCGGAGCCGAAGGAGCCGGCGATCGATTCACGTTGGGCTCGGCTGGATCGAGAAAAAATAACAGAGGGACCTCTTGATCTGCTTTTTTGAGCTGCTGAGCGATCTCAAAGGCGACCATGGCACCGAAGCAATAACCACCGAGAAAATAAGGGCCCTGGGGCTGCACGGTGCGGATTTCACTCAGGTAATGGGCGGCGATGTCCACCACTGTGGTGTAAAGGGCCGGTGTTCCATCTGCACTTTGGTGTCTCAGTCCGTATAAGGGCTGATCCGGTCCGAGATAGCGCGGAAGGAAGGCATCGCTGTTTTCGCCGTGGACCCAGAAAAACGGTGGCTTGGAGCCGTGAGGTTGAATTGGGTACAAAGAGGACCAGGTGGGTAACACGATACTCTGGCTGATGAGTTCAGCCAACTGCTCGATTGTTGGAGCTTGGAAAAGCGCAACGAGGGGAAGTTTTTTGCCGAAGGCTTTCTCGGTTTGACGTATCAGCCGCACAGCCAATAGTGAATGCCCCCCTAGATCAAAAAAATTGTCATGAATGCCGACAAGCTCAAGTTTAAGGAGCCGCGTCCAGATCTTGGCGAGCGCCTCCTCGGTTGGTGTGCGAGGAGCGACAAAGGCTTCTTCCAAGTCGGGTCGCCTCTGCTCTGGAACAGGCAGTGCCCGGCGGTCTATCTTGCCATTGGGAGTCAAAGGCAATGCCTCCAGCGTTATAAACGCAGACGGCACCATATAGTCGGGCAGCTCATTCATTAGGTAGCTCCGCAACTCTTTTATAGGAATGAGTTCTTGTTTTGGCACAATATAAGCCACCAGACGCTTGTTGCCAGGGGCGTCCTCACGAACGATGACCGCCGCGTCCCGTATTCCTGGATGCTTGCCTAAGACGGCTTCGATCTCTCCTAACTCGATCCGAAAGCCGCGCAGTTTGATCTGATGGTCGATGCGTCCCAGAAACTCGATGTTGCCGTCCGGCAGATAACGAACCAGATCATTGGTTTTGTAAATTCTTTCGCTGGAGATTTCCGGGAACGGACTCGGGACGAACTTCATGGCCGTCAGTTCTGGATCATTGATGTATCCGGCCCCCACCCCCTCGCCCGCAACGCAAAGCTCGCCCGCTACCCCGGATGGACAGAGACCCAATTCTTTATCGAGCACGAGCAATTGCGTATTGAAAACCGGCCGTCCTGTCGGCACGAAGGGATACGTCTCCATGTTTTGACGATACAAGCGATAAAACGCGCAGATGTCGGTACACTCGGTCGGGCCGTAAGTGTTGGCGATCTCGCAATGACCTACATCGCTCTCGAGCCACTCGCGCAGACGCGGTATAGAAATCGGCTCGCCACCGAGAAATACGATCCGCAAACTACGGAGCTTCTCATATGCCGTCTCTCCGCCGTGCTCGATCAAGGGATAAAATGCGCTCGGCGTGCAGTTCACCAGCGTGATTCTTTGCTCCTCGATGATTTGCGCGATCTGTTCCGGGTCGTAAGTGGCGCTCGGCAGCAGGTGAAGTTCGCCGCCGCGAATCAAGGTGGCGTAAATATTCTTCTGTGTGAGGTCGAAGCTCAGCGAGGAGACCAACAGCACCCGGTCGGTCGCATTAATCGTAAATGTCGTCGTAAACCAATGGAGCAGGTTCATAAAACCCCGGTAGTACACGCCTGCCCCCTTGGGCCGACCCGTGGAACCGGAGGTGTAAATGACATAAATCAGATCGCCCGGGCCCGATAGCCGAGCCGGATTCTGGTCGCTATGTTGTGCTATTTTCATCCAGCCGGAATCGAGACAAACCACCTTTGCGCTTGATTCTTTCCACCGTGGCGAGAAGCGATCCTGTGTGAGTAGCACAGGCGTATTCACGCTCTTCAGCATGTAATCCAGCCGTTCCATCGGATAATTTGGATCGAGCGGTACATAAGCGCCACCGGCCTTCAGGACTCCGTAGATGGCCACCACCATTTCGATGGAGCGATCGAGGCTTATCGCCACCAAAGCATTCGGCCCTAGACCGAGACCTCGAAGATAATGCGCCAATTGATTGGCGCGCCGATTGAGCTCCCGATACGTCCACCGATACCCGTTGAAAACAAGCGCCGTGGCGTCAGGCGTGCGTTTTACCTGAGCCTCAAAAAGCTCATGGATACACGAGTCTTTGGGGTAGTCGATCTGTGTGTCATTCCACTCAACCAATAGTTGATGGCGGTCCCCGTCGGTGAGAAGAGGCAAGGTGGCGATGGGCTGATCCGGATCTTTGAGGATGCCATCCAATACTGTTTTGAACTGTCTTGCCATTCGCTCGATGGTCGTTCGGTCAAACAACTCGGTGCTATACCATAACGATCCACCGACTCCCTGCTCCCATTCGGTCAAAGAGAGCGTTAAATCAAAATTTGCCCTATCGCCATCTACCTCCATAGGCTTCGAGACAAGGCCGGGAAGTTCCAATTTGGCAGTCGGAGTATTATGCAGAATAAACATCACCTGAAACAGTGAGCTGCGGCTCAAATCTCGCTCCGGCTGTAGTTCCTCGATCAGTTTTTCGACCGGAAGATCCTGGTGGGCGTATCCCCCCAAACATACCTCGCGCACCCGGCCCAGTAGCCCCCGAAAACTCGGATTGCCGGAGAGATCCGTGCGCAAAACCAATGTGTTGAAAAAACA
>WNFW01000271.1_pt1 | contig 43152 bp, 35 predicted proteins | sample 5400131 | NCBI WGS metagenome assembly WNFW01 (sample SAMN13153362, study PRJNA577476) | soil metagenome | isolation source: 20 cm soil or saprolite under grassland replicate 1 | place: USA:California | collected 2016-06-15
ATGCCCCGCCAGGAGAGGAAGAGGGAGGTTGAGAGACCAACTATGCCTCCTCCTACAATCAGCACTTGTGTGGTTTCATCATAGTCGAGATGATGTGATAATGTGTTCATTTCTGCTCCTTATTTTTGTTTTCAATTTAGGAATTTTATGGTTCGGCAAAAAATCGGCGCAGTTCTTGCGCCACCAGTTCCGGCTGGCCGCCTCTATTGGTATTACTAGTATCACTCGAACCCCCATGACCGAGTCCAGGGAACTCAATACGTTTGACATGTGGCAAGACCTTCTCTAAAGCGTCAAGAGCAGCTTTCAAGTATGCCGGACTCCTGCTTCCGCCAAGTAAAAGCACCTCGTCACGCACTGCCCTGAAGTTCTCCAGCGCCTCAGCCGTCTCGTCGACCAGCTGAAAGTCATAGTGCAGCGTTGGAGCGAGCATCCTCATCGTTACATCGCCGCTCCTGGCTTTCTTATCCTCACTTTTCATTGCCATGTTGGTGAGTAACTCGAGCAGGAAGCTCGGAATGGCGTTGAAGATCGGTGGCCCCATCTGTGCTCCTTTCATGGCTGTGACGAGCGCTGCGGCCACCTTGTCCTGGGCCATCTCCTTGTCATAGCGCGGCAAAAAAGCAGTCGAAATTGAGCCGTTAACGATCAGTGCTGGTTCATAGAGGGCGGCTTTGTGAATGGCGGGTAGGTGGAGTGCTGCCTGGAGGCAGATAAGGCCTCCTGCGCTGACCCCAAAGACATAGTGGGCGCCTGTTTTGGTCAGGAGTGCGTCCATATCTTCACCCTCTGTCTGTATGCTGTAATCTTTGCCGTACGGGCCACTGAGGCCACGGCCCCGGCGGTCTGGCAGGTAGACCGTGAAGGCATCAGCCAGAGCCTCGGCGAGCTGCATATGGCTGTGGGCTGACTCCATGGCACCATGCAGCAGCACCACACCCGGGCCGTGGCCGAACTGGTAATAGCCGATAGTGGTGCCGTCTTGAGAAGTGACGGAGCTGGTTGTGTAGTGCTCCCGCGCGGTTGCGGTCGATTGATTGTTGCCGCTGGTTTTCGTGTTCATGTGTTGATATCCTTTCTTGTTTCGTGAAATCTTACCGGAAGCGTTCCGTGTCGTTCGCACAAGAGAACAGATTGAGAGCAGCGCTTCTCACTCCTCTGGCTGCTCAATGGGCGCGCTTGACGAAAGCTCGAGCAGCGTCAACCCCAGATCGCGCATTTTGATGAGGATGCCATAGAGCGCTGCCTGGTCACGGATTTGACCAGAAAGCAGGGTCGTTCCATCGCTCTTGTGCGTGATCGAGAGGTGCTCAAACCAATCTTGCCAGAAGGTGTCTAGGTGTCCCTTCACCCGAATGACGTATCTCATACGCTTGTGCTCCGTTCAGATTGCTTTTCCTATCTGAGAATAAGGATACTCTCTCGGCTGGCATGAGCACAGTGTTAGAAAGGATACCATGAGGATACTTTTTCAGGAGAGAGAGGAGTAGCGAGAAGAGGGGCAGATGGTAACCAAAAGGATACCATCCTGCTGGAAGAAGATGCCAGCTCTGTGGATACCGGGCGAGAAGTGAGCAACCGCGAGTTAGAGCAACGAGAGCGAGCGTGCAGTGACAATGGCCTGCGTCCTATTCGCTGCTCCGAGCTTGCTCAAGATACCGGCGACATGTTTTTTGGCAGTGGCGAGCGAGATTACCAGCTGTCTGGCGATCTCCTGGTTGGAGGCCCCTTCTGCGAGTAGGTGCAAGACCTCCAGCTCACGTGGGGTAAGCGGCTCAAGGAGCTGTGGTGTAGCTTGAGAGGGAAGGCGTGGCAGAGCTTTGGAGACAAGAGGGATGGTCTCCAGCGTCCCCTCCTGGCGCTGCTCGCGTTCAAAGGCGGCTAACACTGTAGAGGCATAGGAAGCAAGTGCCGATGGGACAGGGGAGATGGAGGCTCGTATGTGCGAAGTCTTGAGGAACGCCTGAAGCACCTGCTGCATTGGCTCTCCAGCATCGAGAAAGACGCGCATGTATCCTTCCGACTCTGCTAAGGTGAGCAGGCGAAGGAGTACGCGGAGCGCCTCTTGTGTGGCACCTGACGCCTGCAGAGCGGCTACTTGCAGCGCCAGGATGGAGAGTATACTACCCACTCTCGCAACCTGCTCGGCGTTGCTGAGCAGTGCTGCGAGCCACTGCAAGGCAAGTGGATACCTCTGCTGCGCCAGATAGACACGTACCAGCGTCAAATAGGCGATTTCGCGGCTGTAGAAGAGGGCATCCTGACGATAGGAGGTGTGCTCGGCCCAGTCTACCGCGCGGTTCAGATTGCCCTGGGCCACATAGAGATAGGCCCAGAGACCTTCGATCCAGGGACGAAAGAGCGGGATTCCTGCAGACTGATTCACCCGCTCCATCTCCCGTATAGCTTGTTCGGCCCCAGTCAAATCGCCCTGAGCCAGGCAGACACGAAAGAGTACCTCATATGCTACCATGAGGATATCCATGTACTGCAAGGGTGCTGTCTTCTCAATGGCGATCAAGGCCTCACTTTTCGCCACCTCCAACTGATTCCATGCGTATGCTAGCTGAGCCTGGAACAAATCGGGATACGCCGCTAGCGGGAGTGGTTCTCCCAGACTGCCGACCAACTGGTGGAGTTCCTGGCAGCGGTCGCGTGCCTGCCGCAACTGCCCCATGGCGATCAGTGCGACAATCAGCCCCCAAAGGATTTGGGCCTCCAGGTAGCGATTCTGCATCATCTGGGTACTCTTCCGGCTTTCCTGTAAGGCTGCCACCATCGGAGGAAAATTCCCCGCCATGCGCCAGGCCATGCCGAATGGTGCCAGCCAATGCTGTTGCCACATGGTGTCATCCTCCAACTGCATGTGCTGCATCTGCTCGGCAAGTCTGCTCAGTTGCTCCACATCACCATCAGAGAGCGCCCGTGCCGCCAGTTCCCAGCCATCAAGAATGATGAGCCGATGGCGCAGTAGGTCCTGCTCGGCTTCAGGTAAGGTGGTCTGATCTTCGCTCTGCAACAGCAACTCCACTCCCTCCTGGAGTTGCTGAAGATACGCCTTTTCCTGTTGTTGTTGAGGAGAGAAAGGGAACATCAAATGGAACGCTAAGATGTAACTCGTGGCAAGGCGCGGATGCAGGCGCAAAACCTCTTGGGGGAGCAGCTTGATCCAGGTCAACAGCGTTTGCAGCTCCCCTTGCAAATACAAACGCTCAACACAGTCCTCTAGCAACTCGGCCACGAATAAGAAGTCCTTTGTCGCCAGAGCGTGGGGGATCGCCTCGTGCAGCCATCCCTGCTGTTGAAACCAGAGCGCCGCCTCCCGGTGCAGGCGTCCTACCTGCTCAGGCTGGCTGGCCTGTAAGCGCGCCAACAGCACCTCACGGAAGAGCGTGTGGAAGCGATACCAGCACCGCTCCTCGTCAAGCGGAACCAGAAAGAGATTAGCTCGCTCCAGCGACTCCAGCATCTGCTGACTGCTCTGCTCCCCAGTCAGCGCCTGGCAGACCTCGGCATTCATCCGGTCAAGCACAGATGTCTGGAGCAGGAAGCGTTGCTGCACCGGGGGCAAGGGCTCAAGGATCTCCTCTTGCACATAATCCAGGATAAAGCGATGACTGCCGGTAAACGCCTGGATAAAGGCGGATATATCGGCGTGTCTGCGCATAGAGAGAGCCGCCAGTTGCAGTCCGGCAATCCATCCTTCTGTACGCGTTTCCAGGCGACCAATCTCTTCCTCCGTGAGAGAAAGATTCATGACATGGGTCAGAAACCTGGTAGCTTCTTCTTTGCTCAGGCGCAGGTCCGTCTCGCGGATCTCGACGATCTGTCCTCGTGCCCGCAGACGAGCCAGAGGAAGCTGGGGATCCGCGCGACCGGCCAGGAGCAGATGCAGGCGGGGAGGAAGATGATCGAGTACGAACTGTAGTGATTCATGAATCTCCTGTTCTCGAATCACATGATAATCATCCAGAATCAGGGTGATGTCCTGCGTAAGCGCCGCCAGTTCGTTGATGAGCGTAGTCAGAGCGTTTGTCAGCAGAGCAGGTTGTGGAGAGTGCAGCATCGCTAACGTTGCCTCTCCTACATGAGAGCCACTATGCCTGAGTGTAGCAATCACATAGGTCCAGAAGCGTGTCCGGTCATTGTCCAGTTCATCAAGCGTCAACCACGCGACCTGGCTGGTGCTCTGGCTGGCCCAGGCTGTGAGCAGCGTCGTTTTGCCAAAGCCTGCTGAGGCAGAGAGCAAGGTCAAAGGAAACGAGCGGCTCTGATCGAGGAGCGTGAGCAGGTGCGAGCGTTGAAGCAGCATGGAACGAACGGGTGGGATGGTGTACTTAGTCACCAGCAAGTCTGGCTCAGGCATTTGAAAGCCTCACAGAATTCCGTAATTTACAATGTATGGGGAGATCCAATAGCCGACCCCCGAATAATTCCATTTCCCCTTGGGTTAGCTAGCTGAACTTGAACGAGTTGAGCATTTGTGAGTAATATTTTTGAAATGCCTCGTTGTAAACACTAGATGGAGCAAAGTAAAGGATATTGTAATAGATAGCATTGCGTTTCACAGAGATGCTTACTACGTGGATAAGCAGGCCATTGCTCGTATTATATGTCGCGTCTTGCTCGTCCCAATTGATCCCGCCTATAAGGCGATGCTGAGGAGTATTTGTTAACGCTTTGAAGTTCAGTAAATTATTATTTGACCCAAACCCTTGTATGTTGGCCTGGTTTACCTCGTTCGCACTGGTGACTTGCGCTGATACGCTGGAAGCAAGTTTCGCAATATACATGGAAACAGGGAGATTCTGTTGAGGATGGAAGCTGACACTTGTATTACCAGAAGTAGTTGTCTGTGCTGGATCTTGTACCCAGTCTGATGGGAACCGTAAAGAGATACCTAGCTCCTTACTAGTCGCTGATTGAAAAGCAGTAGGAGTGGGAAGTTGAGTACCCTGGGGAGTTGGTGTCAGTGACCCTGGCGTTGATGATGCGCTTGGTGTCGGTAATTGCAAAGGTTTTAGAGTTGGCTGAGTTCCAATTGACAAGCGCTGGCCATTTAGATATAAAATGCCAAATGTGAGACCTGCGCCAATCAGTATACTCAAGATAAACAAACCGATAACAGCAGGAATGCCCAGTCTCTTTTTTTTAGATGTGGCTGCGCGAGAAGATGCGATTGAGCTTGCTTCACCCTGGACGACATGCTGCTCAGGCTCTGATGGTGCTACATTCTTATATGGAGAATTTGGAGAACTTTTTAGTGGTTCTTTTGGCCATGCTGGTGCTCCTGTGGGTAAGTAAGAAAAGGCAGCCGAATGGATAGTCGAACCACATTGAACACAATATATAGCTGAATTCGGCAATTCAGTATTGCACTGAGGGCAGTTCATAAGCTCTCTCACCTTATCTATGTATCTCTCTGGTTTTTAATCAAGGGCAAACAAACCCTTCAACTTCACTCTGTTTCTCTATTACAATGTTAATCACTACAAGGTTTTAAACTCTGCGGCCACTACGATAAATGCCGCTTCAGCTAAAACAAAATACTCAAAACACGTATCTGATTGAACTATATTGAACTATAAGGTGAGGGGAAATGTCAACCTCTTGAAATTGTATCAGAATCAATCGTTCCCGTGTCTCGTCGTTTGCGTCGTCGAAACAATGATGGATGGTAGGTATGCATCCATGGATATGTGGGAAACAGCCAATGCAAAATGTTGAGTTTGTCTATACCTATATTACCCTAAGACTTCAGGATTCACGATATTGGGAGGGCGTTGTCCATGGAAGTGAGCCACGATATTGTCGCTTGCCATAGTAGCCATGAGTGTGCGCGTTTGCAAGGAAGCACTGGCAATATGTGGCAAGATCACCACATTTTCCATCGTCAACAACTCAGGTTCAATGGCTGGCTCATTCTCGAAAACATCTAACCCTGCACCTGCAATGGTTCCACTTTGTAATGCTTTGACGAGAGCCTTTTCATCTACAATCGGCCCTCGTGCTGTATTGATCAGAATCGCGCCAGGTTTCATAAGACCCAATTCTCGCTCTCCAATTAGATGATGCGTTGAAGGCATGTAAGGTGTATGCACGCTGATAAAATCTGCCTGTTTGAGTACATCATCCATAGGCATATACGTCATCTGGTAGGTAGCTTCGTCTTCAGGAGACAAACGGTACACATCGTAATAGAGTACTTTCATGTCAAAACCGCTGGCACGTTTTGCGACGATCTTACCTATGCGACCCGCGCCAATCAGTCCAAGCGTTGCATGGTGTACCTCAGCGCCGCAAAAAAGGAGAGGTCCCCACCCATTGAATTTGCCTGCGCGTAGGTATCGTTCTGCTTCGGGGATGCGGCGAGCAGTTGCCATTAAGAGAGCAAATGCCAGGTCTGCAGTTGTATCCGAGAGAACTCCCGGGGTATTACTTACAACTATACCCAATCGTGTTGCTGCATCAATATCAATATTGTTGTAGCCAACAGCCATATTCGCGACCATCTTCAAACGGGGTGTACTTGCTGCGCACGCTTCCAGGAAGCGGGCATCTATGTTATCGGTGAGTAGACTGTAAATATAGTCATGGTTGGGACCACGGCGTAGAAGCTCTTCATAGGGCCAGATGCTTCCCTCTTGCATGTTGGCATCAACTTCACCAATCTCCTCGAGCAACGGATACGCCGGATCTGGTACTTTCTGAGTAACAAGAATTTTAGGACGCCCGGTCATTGTAACCTCCTTGAGATGTAGTGTTCTGATTTTACCATCTTTTCAAGAGAGATTGTTTATTGTTGGATAATCGTAGTTTCCTTCTCTACTGTTTCAGAAGTTGGCGCTGTTGGAGCAACAAAATGGAAACGCTTGATGAACCTCTTGCGAAGTAACATGGCAAGTGCAGGCCACCCATCCTTCCAGGGAGAGAGCTTTTTTGCCACGCGTGGCGTGTAACCAATAGGCACCTCAAGGATTTGGTACCCTGCCTGCAAAATACATGCTGTAATCTCAGGTTCGATTTCAAATCGGCGCCCCTCCATTGGCAGCGCTCGAGCGAGCGGACCAGGAATCATTTTATAGCAAGTTTCCATATCACGAATACGGCAACCATAGAGAATATTTGTCATCATTGTTAAGAAACGGTTGCCCCAACGAGTCGTAAACTTCTGGGGAGAAAGGTCGCGGTATCCATAAATGGCCACTTTAGCATCTCCAGCTTCCTCCCATTTGCGAACCAATGCTGGAAGATCTTGTGGGTTATACTCCATATCCCCGTCTTGCACTGTAACCATATCGCCACTGACAAGACCAAAACCAGTGCGAAGTCCTGCTCCCTTTCCCTGGTTTACTTCATGACGTATATAAAGGTATGTATTGAAAGGCTCTTTATTCCGTAATTCTTGTAGAATTTCCCAGGTCTTATCTGTAGAAGCATCATCTACAATTACAACCTCGAGATCAAGTTGTACCTCTGATAACGACTCAAGAACTTGAGCTACCGTCTCTTCTTCGTTAAATACTGGGACGACCACTGAAATACGCATCCCCTAAAAACCTCGCTTCCCTGGGAAGTTTAAATACATAATATTGCTAGAATAACCAATCCTATTACTTACTCGAACGAATAGGACGCTAAAAAGCAACAGGATCTTGTTTCCACACCTGAATAGTACCATCTGTCAGCGCAACAATAAGCTGTTTGTTCGCAAAGTGTAATGCGCTAATCTGCCAGGGATGATACAATTTTTGGATAATCTGATCCTGAGCAATTGACCAGAGATCAATCACCCCTTCGTTCACTTCGCTGTCTTCGCGTGCTACTGCTACCCATTGGGAATCAGGTGAGATGGCTAATCTTGAGCTTGCGCCCATTGATCCGCTATTTACTTCACTATAGGTGCCAGTAACTGTATCATAGAAACGAATCATTTTTCCTGCATAAACAAACGCAAGGGTATGCGTATCTGGTGTAAATGCATATGGTGGGGTGCAATCGGCGCACAATCCAGCCAGCAGCGAGGTATTAATTTGGGGCTGAGTTTTTCCTGCAAACAGTTTTCGTACAGGAGCGAATAGGTCCCAACGGCGCATGATGACCATCTCATTTGATTCTCCCGGCACATGTGCGCAAGAGAGGGTCTGTAAGGTCTTTGTATCCTGAGAGAGCGACCGCAAGCGTATTGCCCAAAACTGTCGCTTTTCAATGCCGTCTTCCGCACACACAAGGGGGTCGCTTAGTGCATCATCGGGCGTTCCTATCACATGCTTCACAATATCCGTACCTCTAACTCCAAGTGACCGAGGAGCGCGAGGATCTTCTCTTAATAAAGGTAAGGCTAACCAGACCTCCGGCGCTTCGCCAGGAGAGTCATTCAGCACCACATCAAGTGAATAATGTGCGGAAACCGCCCGTTGTGAGAGTGGATAACTCCAGAGCAGCGAGCCGCTTGAGGTGTCCCATACATGCAGGCCTAATCTTCCCCAACCGGCCAAAAGACTGCCGGTTGCTGAGAAGCGTAGTTCTCGCAACGACTCAATGGTTAGTGCAGCATCCATCGCAAAACTTGTGGGCGTCTGAGTTGTATCTGCTAACCAGAGCAAGCCCTTACCGTCGAGGGAAGCAGCGGCAATACAGGAATCTTTTTTTGTCTCAATGCTACTTAATGAAGAAATGACCCCGAGCCTGGTATGCAATACAGGTCCCGTTCGAAATGGCCCTTTGGTGCTAAAAATGCTGAGTCCCGAAAATTCGATATCATCAGATAGATTAAATTTTCGCTCCACAGGGCGTGGACGTTTTAAGCCAGTCTTACGAAAATCGATCACCCCGCCTATGATAGTATCGTACTTCATGCGTTTCTCGGGGTCGCGCAGTACATCGTAAGCGCGATTGATACGTTTCATATGTACGGCACCCTCTGTACCTGCCAGGTCGGGGTGATAGCGTCGAGCCAGTTGCCGATAAGCACGCTTTAATGTATCGCTGTCTACATCTATGGGTACGCCTAAAATAGCATAGTAATTATCAGGTACATCCATAACTTAAATGGTATCATATCAACATTTACAATGAAACGATGCGTGTCTTCTGCCGCTCATTCCCAAGCTTCAGTCTTTGTACTCCCCACATATACCACGTTGCGAACGTCCTGTAAGGATGCCATACCTCACCTCTTTGACGCATCTCCTTCGGAGTGGGTCTGGCTTCCAGCGAGTATGCTTCACGCACACCCTCCAGAAACCCCAGGTCATCTACAGGTAAGACATCAGGTCTACCTAATGAAAAAATCAGCATCATCTCCGCTGTCCAGCGACCAATGCCTTTTACTTTCACTAACTCGTGAATGATTTCCTCATCATCAAGTTCACTCAATCGTTCAAGGTCAAGCTCGCCATTGACAACACGCTCAGTCAGATCACGGATATAACGCATTTTCTGTGGTGAGAGGCCAACGGCCCGTAATGTATCCTCTTCAAGTGAAAGCAGCGCGTCCGGTGAGATCATTCCATTTGCCTCTGCATGTAGCGCTGCCCGCAACCGTCCCATAATTGCATCTGCGGCCTTGACCGATATCTGCTGTGAGATGATAGCATCAACGAGTGTCTCAAAAAGTTGTGGGTTAGGGATTAAAGTACATAGCCCCACCCGCTCAATGGCCCTGGCCATTATAGGGTCAATATCGCTCAAGTAGGCTGTAGAGCTGCTAATAACTTCATTCCAGTGTGCAGGATTGTTCATAAGTAACCTTTTTATTCATGCGATGAGATTGTGATAGTATCTGAATTACACTGCCGGTAAATCTCGTTTGTTGAACACGACCAATCCGATAATACCCAAAATCAGGCCTGCAACCACCAGCACCCAGGGATACCACCACGTCAATTGATGGTTGACAAGCGTATCTATAGCTGGCGCGTAGTAAAACGGCCCGATCTTGAGTAACCAGCTTATTTTGTCTGTGAGTTGGCCGAATGTGTTGATCAGGTAGGCAAGGGCTATAATGCCCACGGCAGCTCCACCGGCCGCACGGCTGGCATTCATAAATGATCCAAAAAACATGCCTAACCCGGCTGCAAAAAACATGAAAGCCCATTGCACGGATTGCGTAATCCACAGCCATTGCCAGTTAACATTGGCATTTTTAACGATAAATGTATCGATCCAGACTGCGAACACGATCAACAGGCCAATGATAGCGCCGCAGATTATTGCGCCTAGCCAGCTTTCCAGGTAGTAACGTGTGCGGCTGATGGGCCGTGACAGAGCCAGGTCAATCGTGCCATTCTCAATCGTCAGTGGCAATGCAGCCCCCCCAATCCAGGCCAGGATACCTCCGAAGAGCAAACCATAAAAAGAACTGAAGAGTTCAAGCCCAAGGATTGCTGTAAAGCTTGAAAAATTGGTGAGATGCGCCCCTACGAGACCTGATACAATACCTGAGGACAGATATGCTCCCACGTTGACTTGAGACAGAGTCGGGTAAATTGCAGCCACCAGTAAGGCAATCAATACCCCATAAAAACAGCCCATTGTCATTGGCGTTCTTGCATTGATGATCGTCCTCACCATAATAGTCAAACCGTGTGGCCGCTTCTTCGGTACAGGAATATTCTTTGATATCGTCGTCGTAGCCATCTTTGTATCTCCTTTTAATACTACTCACTGTTTCGTTGTGGTTACCTTTTCTGGCTCTTCGTAAAACTTCAGGAATACTTCCTCGAGTGGGGCCTCTTCAGCTTGCATCCTTAAGACCTCGTGACGACTAAAAGATTTGATCAGCGGATCCATGCTACCACCTACATCCAGATGGTAAGCGCGATTGTTCTTCGTGACATCGATTACACCCGGGATACCAGCAAGTTCTTCTTTCGTCACTGTATCACCGAACTCGACTATCACTCGTTGACCCGCCTTTTCGCGTAGTTTTTCTACCTCCTCAATGGTCACAAGCTCACCACTGCGAATGACTGCGACACGCTGGCATACCTTCTCAACATCGCTCATGATATGCGAACTCATAAAAATGGTCTTCCCTCGTGCCTGCTCTTCTAGCAGCACTTCGTGGAAAGTCTTTTGCAGCAATGGATCCAGACCCGATGTAGGCTCGTCCAGAATTAGCACCTCTGGATCGCACATAAAAGCCAGTACAATACCAATCTTCTGCCGCATGCCCTTCGAGTAGCTTTTCATTGGTCGCTTCACTTCAACATCAAAGCGAGCTATCAAATCATTCAGCAGCACTGGCTCAAGTCCTTGAAGGCGTGAGAAGTAGTCGATTACCTGTTTACCCGTCATCTGACCTGGTAAGCGCACATCACCAGGCAGGTAACCAATATGTTTGTGCAGCGCCAGTTTGTCCCGTTGCGCATCTATGCCCAACACGCGAATCGTACCTGCTGAAGGGCGGATGACATCTAACATGCATCGTATCGTCGTGGTCTTCCCAGCGCCATTCGGTCCCAGGAAACCAAAGATTTCACCTCGCTCCACACTGATCGAAATGCCGCGCACCGCCTGTATCTTGCCATATGATTTCTCTAGTTTATCAATCACGATGACTGGCTCTTGAGTGTTCATGATTCAAACTCCTTTTGCATGACTTTAATTGCATCAACTTCCTGATCAATATACGAATTGAGAGCATTTGATACTGCTTGCAATGATCCTGCATCTTTCGCATGAGCTAGCGCAGTATGGCGCGGTTCAAGTGCGCGTTGCACCGTATCAGCTAGCAGTTCTACCATCTCTTCATCAGAAACTTTGAACTCTTCAGGCATCCATGGATCGGCAAGCAAAAATCCTATCCAGACCGCGCTAAGAATATATGTCTGCTCGCGTATACCGATGTCAGTACTCACCAGGCCATGACTGCGCAAGAATGTAAGAAAATTCTTGTAGTTTTCAATCCGTTGTGGATATGTTGCGCTACTATACTCTCTACTTGCAAGTTCTCCTAACATCTCGGTATCATTCAGGAACACTGCTTTTATGAGTGCATTATTCATCAGAGCAAGCGTAGAATGTTTTACAAAGCCACGTAACGTTGAGCCTTCGGGATCACTTGCAATGCGTTGCTTCAAATCTGCTGCATACTTGAAATCCTCACGTATGAGCAGAGCCATAAACAGGTCTTCTCTTGTCTTCCAGTGCAGGTAGATTGTGCCCTTGGCTACTCGTGCCTGCTTTGCAATGTCATCAATTGTTGTTTTCTTATAACCCCAACGCAGGACCAATTCAGCAGCAGCATCCAAAATACGATCTGCGCGTTCTTGTCGCCACGATCGATCCTCCTCGGTAGGATTAGCTGTATTACGTTTACTAGCCAAATTTGCCCCTCCTCTCAATGTTATGACTACATGACTATTTAATCTAAATAAGTCAAATAGATATCTGGTCATAATTGTAGCCTGAATTTCTACAAAAATCAAGAGGTTCAAGAGGTTTTGGAGAAAAAATACTACTTGATTATTGTTGAGATCGGGAATATACTCAAGAAATGCTGTCTCAGGAAGAGCCTGAGTTCACTACAATCTGAACTCATTCCATGCGCTTAAAATTATGTTCGAGAAGGAGTAATTGTAATGCTTCATACCGTTCTGTGGGGGATTGTCATCCTGATTCTTGTGCTATGGCTCTTGGGTTTGCTCTTCCGTATAGCGGGAGGAATAATTCGTATTTTGATTGCTCTGGCTGCAGTTATTATTATCATTAACATCATCACGTATATCCTGCGTCTTTAATCACGATGAAAATAGTCATACGAATATTGTTTTCTCTGTAATATCATCATATACTTATTGATGGAGTTTTTTGAAAAAGACAATAAGTAGACTTTTCTCAGCTCTTGTGACCATCCAGGAACTATTGCATGAAGACCAAGACGGATGCCAGGTTGAGTCTTTCCTATCTAAGGAAGCTGGAACGTGAGAATTATCTAGCCCTTGCAGCAGTCGTACTCTTAAGTGCGGCTGGCTTTTGTGGATTGCTCTACCATGTTGGTGGAAGTACCTACCCTGACAACATCTCCAACATCATGTATCCTCTGACTTCATTTGTGGGTGCAGGGCTGGCTTTTATTACTGCTTATCGAACACGCTATGGGCCATTGAAATTGCAGCCATCTCGCCAAATGGCGTGGCTTCTAGTTGGTTTGGGTCTCCTGGCAAATTGCATAGGTGGGATTTACTATACTTACCTGGATCGCACCAATCAGGTTATCTTTCCATCATATGCAGATATTGGATTTATGCTCATGTATCCCCTAGTTTTTTGCGGCTTATTTTTGATGCCCACAACATTGAAGTTTCGCAAAGTTATAGCTCTCGATGCATTGATTACAACACTGTGTATTTTAGGCGTAAGCTGGTTTTTCTTCATCAGTAAAGTGTTCAAAGTTCAGGTAGAATCTAATGTAACACAAGCACAACTCTTTGTATCGGTATCTTATCCAGTCTGGGATATGCTTCTGATTCTTGCTATTGTGCTTCTCTTTTTTCGCCGGCCGGATCGTATCTTATACCCATCACTATTTCTCTTAGGCGCAGGTATATTCTGCAACATTTGGGCTGATACGGGTTACGCATTTACCTCGGCCATTGGCACGTATGATAGTATTATCTTCTTGATCGATCCTTTTTGGTACCTGGGATTCTTATTAATGGGTCTTTCAGGATTGTACCAATACGCTGCACTGGTCAAACATGCTTATACTGAGCAAGAATTTCCTGCACAGATATCAAAGCAGGAAGCTATCAGACAGGCTGTTCAGAGTGACGCAGGGAGTCGTCGCTGGCGATTCACCCAGGGTACGCTGATCTATCTTCCTCTCGCTATTTTGCTAGCTCTAACTATCTATAACTCAGTTAATGCTTTTATGCACAATCAATCAGGCTCACTCTTTCTCATAGTGCTAACTGCTATCGTTGGTGTTCTTGTCGCCATTCGTTCCTGGTTGACGATAAGAGAGAACGATAGACTGCTTCAAGCTCTATCTAAAGCGTATGCTGAGCAAGAGAGCGTAGCAGTTGAACGTACACAACTGTATGAGGATTTGCGGGACGCCCATGAACGCCTGCAGGAGTTAGACAAACTCAAAGACCAGTTTATGATAACGGCCTCGCACGAACTTCGTACACCGCTAACAGCGGTCCAGGGATATCTGGAACTGCTTGTTCAGTTTAGCAATGCTGTATCAATTGAGCAACAACGAGAATTTGTACTCAAGGCCCAAAATGCCTGTGAGGAACTGGTATTGTTGCTCAACAATGTGATGGATGCCAGTCGTTTGGAGATCGATGCGGGCATCCGTCCTGCTCATTTGGAGTGTGTCCATGTACTTGAGGAGGTACAAAACGTTATAGCCCTGATTGAGCCACAGTTGAGGCACGAGCATCGAAAGGTGGGGGTTAACATTCCTGCTTCATTGAAAGTTCAAGCTGATCCAGTTCGCTTCCGACAGGTTTTGCTCAACCTTAGCATCAATGCCTTAAAATATTCGCCGCCGCCAACACCCATTGCTTTCTCGGCACGCATTGTAAATTTCCCTGTACCAGGTGTTATTGTGAGTGTTATTGATCGAGGGAAAGGTATTGCTGAGCAAGATAAAGATCGTCTCTTCCAACGTTTTGTGCGGCTGGACCAGGATCTCAACAGTTCTGTTCGCGGTTCAGGATTGGGATTATACATATCTCAGCGTCTCGTTGAAGCGATGGATGGGAGAATTTGGGTCGAGAGCAAAGGCATTCCTGGGGAAGGCTCCAGGTTCAATGTCCAACTCCCAATCGCTGTATAACAATATATAGTTGGAGGCTGCAACATGAAGTTAGAGACTTGCAGACTTGGCCAGAGTGACCTTGAAATCACCAGGGTCGGTATCGGAACTGCTCCTATTGGCTCGACTCCTGGTTGGCGTATCTACTGGGGTCCTCAAGATGAAAGCGAAGCAATACGCACTATTGAAGCGGCTCTTGATCTTGGTGTTAACTGGATTGATACTGCTCCTTTTTATGGCTGGGGGGAGGCTGAGCGGATTGTGGGCAAGGCTTTGCAGGGCAGGCGCGACAAAGTTTACATTTTTACTAAATGTGGCACGCTGCAAAATGAGCAGGGAGGTGAGAGGGAAGATCTATCACTTGCAAGCATTCGGCGCGAAGTTGAAACCAGTCTGCGCAATTTGAAGACCGACAATATTGACCTTTATCAATTCCATGATCCAGATCCCAACACGCCAATCGAAGAATCCTGGGCTGCAATGCAAACTCTCATCGAAGAAGGTAAGGTGCGCTATGGTGGCTTATCCAACCATACTATCGAATTAATGGAACGCGCAATGACTGTAGCGTCAATAACCTCGAATCAGCACCAATACAATCTGCTCAATCGTGAAATAGAGCAGGATGTCTTGCTGTTCTCCCAGCAGCATACTATTGGCGTGCTCTGCTGGTCACCTCTTGCCAGCGGCTTTTTAGCAGATGGATTTGATCTGGACAACCTTGATCCCCATGATTTTCGCAGAGGTCGTCCCTATGCTCAGGAGCCTACATTTTCCAAAATCAAGGAACTTCGAGCCATACTCCAGCAGATTGCCCAGGATCACAACAAAACGATGGCCCAGCTCGCGATTGCCTGGGTTCTCAGACAACCAGCAGTAACTGGAGCCATCAACGGTATCCGAAGTCCCCAGGAAGCCCTGGCAATGCCTGGTTGCCTGAATTGGAAGCTCACAGATCAAGAGCTACAGATCATCGAGGAAGCTCTTGCTTTTTGGAAATAGGCCATAGATAAACTCTACATGACTATTATCCCACATTCTTGTCTTTGACAAAAGCGGTCGGGTACACTTACATTTTGGTACACTTTTGGCAATCGAATATGCATGGCTCGGAGGTTTTTCATGTCTGATAAAACTTTGTCGATCCCTACGATATCTGCTCCTGCTCATGCCCATAATCCCAAGCCGCATGGCTCACTCGACGCCGATATAATTATCAAGAACGCGCCTGACCCGGTTTTCGTCTCCGACCTGGAGGGCAAGATTCTCTCAGCTAATGATGCGGTGTATGAGCTACTTGGTTTTCGGACGGATGAGGTGTTGGAACAATCGCTCTCACGCTTCATCAGTCCGGAAGAGACACGTGAGTTTACGGCTGCCTTGCGCGAGGTCATCGAGCGTGGTGCAACGCGCAATGCACGCCTCAATCCTCGCAGTGCATCAGGTGAAATTATACCAACAAGTCTCAACGCCTCTGCTTTGCGTGATGCGGATGGCAAAGTCATCGGTGCCATCGGCATCTTACGTGACATGCGCGAACTCGATAAAGCTCTGGCTTACGCTGACAGTTTAATCAAGAACGCGCCCGATCCAGTCTTTGTCTCTGATCTGGAGGGCAAGATTCTTTCGGCGAACGATGCCGTGTATGAGCTACTCGGTTTCCGGACGGATGAGGTGTTGGAACAATCGCTCTCACGCTTCATCAGTCCGGAAGAGACGCGTGAGTTTACGGCTGCCTTGCGCGAGGTCATCGAGCGTGGTGTTATTCGTAACACGCGTCTCAATCCGCGCAGTGCCTCAGGTGAGATCATACCAACGAGCCTGAACGCTTCTGCCTTGCGCGATGCAGATGGTAAGGTTATCGGTGCCATCGGCATCTTACGTGACATGCGCGAACTCGATAAAGCGCTCGCGTATTCAGATAGCTTGATCAAGAACGCGCCTGACCCAGTATTTGTCTCCGACCTGGAAGGTAAGATCTTGCAAGCTAACGATGCTGTATATGAGCTACTCGGCTTTCGTCCAGATGAAGTGCTGGAGCAATCACTCTCACGCTTCATCAGTCCAGAAGAAACTCGTGAATTCCTTGCTGCGCTCCGTGAGGTCATCGAACGAGGCGCGACACGTAATGCACGCTTGAATCCCCGCAGTGCCTCAGGTGAAATTATCCCAACGACCCTCAATGCTTCTGCCCTGCGCGATACGGATGGGAAAGTCATCGGTGCCATTGGCATTCTGCGCGACATGCGTGCTTATGAGAAGGTTGTACGCGATCTGCAACAATCGAAGGCCGAGCTTCAGGAAAAGATCCTGGACCTGGAGAAGTTCGAAGAAGTGGTTGTGGGACGTGAACTAAAAATGATTGCACTAGAGAAAGAGATTGAGAATTTAAAGTTGGATATGAACAAGCTCAGTAGAGGATAGAGCCCGTGGAGCTAATACAGCAGCCTGCACGAAAGAATACTCCACATCAAGAGACTGACCTTGAATTGTTACGACATGAGAACGTGTCACTAATTGAGCAGAAGAACGCTCTCGAGACGCGAGTACGCAAAAGTGAAGAGCGGCGACGTGCTCTCATGCATATTCTGAGCGATCTGAATACAGTCAATCGCAAGCTGGCTGATCAGCGCAAGGCTATGATCCATATTCTAGCCGACTACGAGCATGACCGCAGCCATCTTGCCAGTCAAACGGAGCGTTTAGATAATTCTCGGCGTGCACTGCTACATATCCTTCAGGATTCGCACCAGTCCAACCTGCGTTTAGAAAATAGCCGCAAAGCTATGATTCATATTATGAGCGATCTGAAGGAGACTACGGAAGAGGTTCAGCAACGCGAGCAAGAGTTGCGAGAAAAGCAGGAACAACTTGTGCAGGCCGGGAAGCTTGCGACACTTGGCGAACTTACTACTGGTGTCGCTCATGAGCTCAATAACCCGCTGAATAACATTGGCCTGTTCATTGGAAATGCAATTGATCTGATTGAACTGGGAATGGCAGATCCAGATCTGGAGCGCATCTTGCAAGAATTGCATAATGCCATGCACCAGGTATACAAGGCAACAGAAATTATCTCACACCTGCGAACCTTTGGACGTGCCACTTCTGTGACTCGTGAACTCGTGGGCATCTCTCAGGTGATCAAGCGCTCGCTCTCACTTGTACAGGAACAGTTACGTCTACGGCAGATTGCGGTGAAATTGCTTCTTCCCGAAGAAGAAATATTTGTGATGGGCAACGCGATCCAATTGGAACAAGTTTTCATCAACCTGCTTACGAATGCACGTGATGCTATGGCGCACTCAACACGCAAGATTATTACTATTGGATGTACAAGTCAAGCGAACGGAGTGGAGATACGATTTTGCGATACTGGTACGGGTATACCGGTGGGACTGGAACAGCGGATCTTTGATCCATTTTTCACTACAAAAGAAGTTGGCGCAGGAACTGGCCTTGGTCTCTCTATAACGTACGGCATAATAAAGGAGCATCAAGGGACAATCGTGGTCGAAAATTGTCCCGATGATGGTGCGCTCTTCTTGATTCAACTTCCTTTCAATCAAGATGAAAAGTGAGGTACTTTTACATGAATCACATGCCACAGATTCTTCTGGTTGACGATGATGCCGCGCTATTACAAGCGCTACCCCAGGCATTGTCTCTAAGGATAAACAATCTACAGATTGATACATGTGACTCCGCTTTTGAAGCGCTCGAACAGATCCAGGATCATGATTACGATGCCATCGTGAGCGACATCAAAATGCCCGGAATGGATGGTTTGGCACTGCTAGAAAAAATACAGGAACTGCGACCAGAGACACCTACTTTGCTGATCACCGGTCATGGAGAGCACAATCTTGCTATACAGGCCCTTCGAGGCGGAGCTTACGACTTCATTCAGAAACCAATTGATCGTGAATACGTTGTGGCTGCGCTAGATAGGGCTATTCAAACGCACCAGTTGCGACGTCAAGTGAGAGAACATCAACGCGCCCTGGAACTCCATGCCCAATCGCTTGAGCGTGTGGTACAGAATAGAACGCAAGAGCTTATTCGAGCTAATGCGGCGAAAGATAAGTTTCTCAGCATGGTCTCACATGAACTCAAGACGCCGCTCATTAGTTTAAAAATGAGAACTCAACTTCTTCTTCGGAAACGCGAACAAATTGATGCGGATGACGTTGTAAGTCTTGGCCTGGCGGATATGGAACGCTCGATCTGTCGTCTTGAAGTGCTCATCAATGATCTGCTTGACGTCTCGCTCATTGAGACAAACATGTTTGTTTTGCATCGTAAACGATGTGACCTGGTTGAACTGTGCCGGCATATCATTGATGAGTATACAGCTGGTAGGGAGCCTTCCCTCAAATTTGAAGCTCCTGGTAAACCAATTGAAGCTGAGGTAGACCCTGATCGTATAGGTCAAGTAATTCTCAATTTGCTAACAAATGCACACAAGCACTCTCCAAAGGGATACCCGATTACGGTAACTTTACAACAAGCCGGTTTTGAGGCGATCATCTCGGTGCGTGATATGGGAGATGGGATTCCCGCTGATGCGTTACCACACATTTTCGAGCAATACTACCGCGCTCCCGATGCTGAGGAATCAATTGGTTCACTTAACAGTTTAGGATTGGGATTGTACATCTCGTGGAAACTGGTAGAGCGACACGCCGGTCATATTGATGTAGAGAGTGTGCCTGGGAAAGGGAGTGTATTCTCCGTAGTGCTACCGCTATTCATCGAACCGGCAGCCGAGAACGACGATGTTGCAAAACTTACACCACAAACACAAGCAGTGTGGACAATCGAACATTGAGTTCCAGACTATGTAAATCATCCATTCTTGGCGATGAGTTATCAAAAGACGTGAAGTACCTGCCTGAAGATTCGGGAAATCAGGCAGGTACTTCACGTCTTTTATGTGTTTCGTTGCTAACCCTATTTAGCCGCCTGTTGTTGCACTGGCGTTTCCAACACTGACGATGCTATTAGCCGGATAGGCTACTTTGACTTTGACCGACATATTAGCGCTGATGGCCTGCGCATTGCCGCCGAAATCGCTCAGATTCGCCGTCGCAGGAATGGTGAAGGTGTAGCTCTTGACCCCGGCAGTGAAGTGAAGAACACGATCAGCACCGACCGCGCTTGTCGTGATACCTGTATATGCAATGTTGTTCAGATCTGGATCACCCGGTCGCGCTGGCTTCAAGATCGTGGCGGTAAGGCTGCCATTCGGGTTTATTATTGAATCCATATCAACGGAAGTCCCAACGGTCGGCAAAGTCCCACCAAAGGCAGAGCGATTAGTTTGTGCGGTGATCGCCATTGTGTAGTTCTGCCCATTTGGAGCGATCATAACCAGACTGCTGCTCGTAATACTCTTTACATGGCCGATAAATGAGACGCCACCCGCTTTAAACACAACCGATTGGGCAGTCGGAGTAGATGATTGGGTGGTAGTTGGTTGTTGTACCTGTGTTGTAGATGTTGTCGGGGTGTTCGTAGTGGAACTTGTCGTTGACTGCCCGGTACTTGTTCCGGTGCCCGCGCAGGCTGAGACGAACAACATCATCGCAAGAGCCGCGATACCTACGAATAAAAATTGAAAACGAGTGAATGAAATGTTTCGCATAGTTCTCTCCGTGTGTTTCAAATTGGTTTTAAGCTCAAATTATCCACGAGGTACGACATGAAGTGTTTCAATCTTTCATGTTAATCTTATCTGTATACGATGGTACACTTGTATTTTTGCATAGTCTATGCTCCAGGGCACAGTCAATCTGTGAAAGTGCTCACTTTTTATGGCGAAGGTGCGCTATAGGTGTGGAGGCTATGGCAAGGCATTGGTTCCAATTATGTCAAAATGCCTTTATTCCTTCTTATGGTACAATACCCCTATCAACACAACGAAGAGGAAAAACCAGAAAAAAGTAATAGAAAGTCTCCGATCGGAGGAATCATGTCCGATACCACAAATCCGACATCCCAACATAAACATACGAATCGGCTCATTAACGAAACAAGCCCGTACCTCCTACAACATGCGCACAACCCTGTAGATTGGTACGCATGGGGCGAAGAAGCCCTGCGGAAAGCGCAGCAAGAGGACAAACCTATCCTGCTGAGTGTTGGCTACTCTGCATGCCACTGGTGCCATGTCATGGAGCGCGAATCCTTCGAGAACGAAGACATCGCTGGCTTGATGAATCAACATTTTGTTTCTATTAAAGTTGATCGTGAAGAACGACCCGACATAGATAACATTTACATGCAAGCCGTGCAAGCCCTTACACAACAGGGTGGTTGGCCCATGACCGTCTTCCTTATGCCCGACGGGCGCCCGTTCTATGGGGGCACCTATTTCCCCCCTAATGATCGTCGATATGGACAAGAGATCATGCCTGGCTTCACTCGTATCTTGAGCACAATGGCAGATTATTACCATAACCATCATGAAGAAATAGAAGAGCAAGCCAATCAGCTCGCCGATTATCTCAAACAGCGTAGCAGTACTCCTCTTCGTAGTAAGGGAGGCATACTTCCTTCTGGCGCCATACCGCTTGAGATGCTCAATACTGCCAGCCGCGAACTCGCTTCCGAATTCGATGCTGTGCATGGTGGCTTCGGACATGCGCCTAAGTTTCCTAATACTATGTCCCTGGAATTTCTTTTACGTACTCACCTGCATCGCCTGTGCGGTGAGATTAGTTCAAATGCTACGAAATCGGATCTGGAAATTGTCGAGGTATCACTTCAACATATGGCTAATGGAGGAATCTACGACCAGTTAGGTGGAGGCTTTCATCGTTACTCAGTAGATGCTGAGTGGCTCGTGCCACACTTCGAGAAAATGCTCTACGACAACGCTCTGCTCAGTCGCCTCTATCTGCATACCTATCTCGTCACAGGTAATCCTTTTTATGAACGTATTGTCGAAGAAACGCTTGATTATGTTGTGCGAGAGATGGTCTCACCTGAAGGTGGCTTTTATTCCACACAGGATGCAGATAGTGAGGGAGAAGAAGGTAAATTTTTTACCTGGACAGTGGAGGAGATTGAAGCTGCACTATTACCCGAGGATGCCCGGCTCTTTATGCTCTACTACGACGTAACCAGGCCTGGAAATTTCGAAGGCAAGAACATTCTGCACGTGGAACGAGATGCTGAGTCGGTAGCAGACGAAGCTCAGGTCAGCATAGAGGTTCTGCAAGCCTCACTGAAGCGCAGTCGGGAAATGCTCTTCAAACGACGTGAAGAGCGAGTGAAACCTGGTCGTGATGAGAAAATCTTGACTTCATGGAATGGGCTGATGTTACGCAGTTTCGCGGAAGCTGCCCGTTATCTTGAACGCCCCGACTACCTTCAGGTTGCCACCAACAATGCTGAGTTTTTGCTAGGCAAACTAAACCGCAATGGACGACTGCTACGTACCTATAAAGATGGTCGTGCGCGACTAAACGGCTATCTAGAAGATTACGCCTTCCTGGCCGATGGCTTACTGGCCCTGTACGAAGCCAGCTTTCAACCACGCTGGTTTACAGAGGCCAAACGTCTGATTGATGAGGCAATCACATTGTTTGCCGATCAGCAGAATGGCGGTTTCTTTGACACAGGGAGTGATCATGAGTCACTCATCAGCCGTCCCAAAGATATCATGGATAACGCTACCCCTGCTGGCAACAGCGTAGCCGTCGATGTCTTACTACGCCTTGCAGCTTTCACAGGTGAGGAAGCATATCGGCGCTATGCCGATGACTATCTACGTCCCATTGCTGATGTCATAGTGCAACATCCACAGGCCTTTGGTCACATACTTGGAGCGCTCGACTTCGCTATCTCTCAAAGCAAGGAAATTGCTCTCATTGGAGATCCTCAGCAGCCCGATACGCGAGCATTACTGGCAGTTGTGAACACTCGCTACCTGCCAAATAGTGTCCTGGCGTGCGCATCGCTTGAAGATACGCTATCCATCCAATCAATACCCTTACTGGCAGATCGTCCCATGAAAGATCAAAAAGCTACTGCTTACGTCTGCCAAAACTTTGCCTGCCTGGCTCCCGTGAATACGCCAGAAGAACTCTTACAACTACTTGTGTAATTCACACACAAAATGACCTGGCAAAGTCGCAGACTTTGCCAGGTCATTTTGTGTGTGAATTACACATTCAATCATTCACATACTTCATTTCACCCTTAACGTCATGGCGGCATAGCTTTCCTCCGCGTGCCAACTGCTCCAACGCGAGAATAGCAGCAGCTATCTCCTTTCGTCCCACCGCTTTCTTGCCTGGTGGCACAAACATTTGTGCCACTTCCTGTGGAGAAAATACAGTTAAATCGCTTGTGCGCTCTTGCAAGTATTGCCTGATCGACCGTTCATACCAGGTCACAAGATCGGCAGGCTGGCTTGAATTGGGATAGCTAACAATCATGACCGGGCAGTGAGCGAGTTGTAAAATACTACGCGAGGTACTTCCAGTAAAAAAACGGCGTATTTTCTGTTTTGAAGCACTACCACGACTACCAACAACAATAAAATCGACATGTAGCTCGACAGCCGCTTTCGTGATCTGATCTGCAGGAACGCCCGTATATATGAGTGTTTCAATTTGACTCGCATTGATACCTTGCTTTTGCAATTCGGTAGATGCATCGTGCAAGGCTTCCTCTGCCAAAGAACGGTGTTCGGAAGTAAAAAATGAAGGTTGCATATGTCCGGTGGAAATGCCTAGAGCGGGTGACGTGAAATAAGGGATGGGAATGACATGGAGTAAAACTAGTTGCAACGACGGCGCTACTTGTTCGACAAACTCGCTCATCGAACGCAGTGCGTACTGTGTGGCAGGTGATATAGGGGCATCGATACCCAGCAAAATGCGCTTATTCATGGCCGTACCCGGTTTTAATTGTAACCGATCACCTTATCTCGGTCAGTCTAACCCGCAGCCTATACTAAACAATTGTAATGAACTCGTACATAGTTCATTTATACATCAACAACCATACAAAGTATACAAGCTTTCACATACGAAGGCAAGCATTTTTGTCTTGACAGTTGACAAACAGCACGTTAAGCTATTCAGGTAGAATAGTTCCGTCTAAAAGACGCCGATTGATGCAGTAACTTTCGTGTCATATTAATCGTTCAATATGATGTAAAACTGAAGCAAACTTACCATCCTCATTTGAAAGACACAAGTTTAATACGTCTATAGTAACATTGGAATTGTTATTGTGTAAGAGTTCGTATGTCTGAATCCTGATGAAGCCTGTAAGGGTTAACTGCGTTTTCTTTAGAAAGTAGGTCTATAGTGAGTATAGATATGGAAGACCTACCTGCTCATATGAGCTTATCAGCGCTTGCAGACCGCTGTATGCGAGAAATTGAAAAATATCGCCGTAAAGAAGCATACAACGACCAGTACTGCCTGGAAATTTTCCATCGCGCAATGGTCAAGCACGATCTAGACGCATGGGAACTCCTACAAAATCGCTTCAGCCCTCTCGTTAGAGCATGGATGCGCAATCATTCTCAGAGAGATGTCGCATGTCGCCATCAAACTGAAGAAGATTATGTGGATGAGACTTTTGTGCGCGTCTGGCAAGCATCAATAAGAAACACTCTGGAGTTTGATTCTATGGCAGCCGCGCTACGCTACCTGAAGCTCTGTCTTCAAGGAGCCGTCATTGACAGCCTGCGAGCGTATTCACGTACGAGAGAATTGCCACTCCCCGATCCTGGCACAGATATTCATTATATGGAAGAGCCGGCTACCGAGGATGATTACGAGAGTAACGAACTGTGGGAAGCAATCAAGGGCCTGCTTCCAAATGAGCGTGAGCGTCGGCTTGCCTATTTACTCTATAGCAATGGTCTGAAAGCCAGGGACATCGTACGATTCTATCCACATGAATTTGGCGATATACAAGAAGTCTATCGTCTCACTCGTAATATCGTTGAACGCCTCACACGGAATCGTGATCAGATTCGCTGGCGTCTTGGAGATGGCGAATCATAAAACTCATATGCAAAAAAAAGTAACAGCCACGTCTATACAGAAACATACCCAAACAAGAAAAGGGAGGTTTTAAGGGTGATAGCCCCTGGCCAGGGCGTGAGGCTGCGCATCCGGAGGATGCAACAGCGGGTCCCCACAAATCCCTTGCTCATATTGTGAAGGGTGGAGTTGAAACTTGCAAACTTGCAAAAAAGAAAACAAAGTGTCATAGTATTGAATGAGAGGAATTTTTATGATGGATTGTTTAAACTCGATAGCCCCCACCGACGAGGAGCTAATAAGCTTTGCTCTCGACGACGAAGCATTGCCCGCAGAGGCTAACAATCATCTTCAGCAGTGTGAAACCTGCCAAAAAAGACTCGCCAGATACAAACAAGCCAACACATACCTGTTATCGCACCTCTATCGCAGTCAGTGTCCATCCGGGCAGCAATTAAGCCTGTATTGTGCTGATCTAGTGTCAGAGGAAGATCGCATTAGAATAGCAAACCATGTCCTGGACTGTCCACTATGTTCTAACGAAGTTGCAGAGACGCGCATATTTTTGCGAACTCTAGACATAGACATAGACATCGAACAGTCATTGCCTTCCTTCTCTTTGGGAGCTATTTTACATCCCATTTTTGCCATCCGAGTACGCCAACCACAGCCACAATTTGCTGTGCGTGGTGGTAGCGATTCATCCGAGACACCATGGCCGCGCCAGTATAAAGCCGAAACCGTCGACCTCTCACTTCATATTTCATTCACAAGCAAAGGCGAGCGCATGTTGCTTGGCATTATGACCAGCATTGATCCTGATGAGAGTGTAGAAATATTTGAAGGAGTAGCTGCTGAACTCTACACTGCTCCTGGACCTTTGACCTCCAATGGCGATAGACCAACTCTACCTCCACTCCTGCACACAGAAGTCGACGATCTTGGCAATTTTGTCTTCAAACCTGTACCTCCCGGCCAATATGTTTTGATTATCTATTTACCCAATCGCGAACTCGTGATAGACGATATCAATTTCGTGTGAGTCTGCCATCCTTTAGATTTACATAAGCTGACTTATGCAAGTCTCTGAAATCATAAGTTAGTTACTGGGGCTACCAACAAACATGGATACTGATCTATTTTTGCGAAATCTGCGTGATCTATCTTTGGAAGAGGGCAAAGCCTATATAAAGGAGCATATTGACGAGCTATCGGATTATGCTGTTGTGGGTAATTTGATTGCTGATGAGGCACTACGACTACTGTATTCTCCTTTTGTCTCGCTTAAAATAGCCGAATTGCTCATCTTCTTCGGAGAGTATATTCACCACACCTTGTCGCATGCTCTTGGTCTAAAGGCCAAGGGGGATGCATTAGTACAAATTGGACATTTCCAGGCTGCAATAGAGAGTTTGGACGCTTCAGGTGATGCGTTTCTCCTTTTGGGAGACGAGAGAAACTGGGCACGTTCTCGTATCAGTTGGGTTACGGCTTGTGCCTCACTTGGACGTGTTGAAGAGGCGTTAAAAGCTGGCGAGCAGGCTCGCAACGTTTTTTTACAATTGGGGGAATATTATTGGGTTGGCGTTGTCGATAATAATACGGCCATAGTCTATGAATTTATAGGACGATACCAGGATGCACTCAAGCTCTACGAAAATATGCTCGCAATTTTTTCAACAGTCACTGATCAAAATGAGATTTTCAATAGGCGGTCTATAGCGATAGCAAAAGGAAATCAGGCAGAAATTTTCTCCTGGCTTGGCAGGTTTGAAGAGGCGTACCATCTTTTTCAGCAGGCACAGGAAAGCTATTTCCTTCTCGGGGAAACAAATCGGGTTATCTACTTAGAGATTCATCTAGCGGAACTCGATTATATACAGGGCTATTATGGCTCGGCATTAAGGCGCTACTATCATGCTCGTGATAGCATAGTACAGGATAACGTCGACAGCCCTAATTTGCAAGCCGAACTCAAGCTTTGTATGGCGAATTGTCTTTTAAAACTGAATAGAACGCAAGAGGCTTGCCTTTTGTCAGAGGAGGCAGTGAAGACATACCGGCAATCCAGTATATCATTGAGTACAGGCAATGCGCTACGCGAACATGCGAGAGCATTAGTGGCCTCTAATCGACTAAAAGAAGCTTTGGATGCTCTTGAAGAAGCCTGGGCACTATTTAATCATGGGGGCTTTGAACCATATGCTCTTGTTACCAGGCTCCAGCAGGCAGAAATTCTTCTACAAATGGGATCATTCACTACAGCATATGCACTGGCTCAAGTAGTCAAGAATTATTGTGATACTCAGGGCATTGTAGCCCGCTCCATTCATGCCAGTCTACTTATGGCTAGTGCGTTGATAGCAAATGTGCAGCAAACTGAATTCCGTGAAGAGGAACAGCAAACGGCACTGTTACAGGAGGCCACCTTGCTATGCAACCGAGTTATCTTACAGGCACGTCAGCATAATTTGCAAGGGGAAATCTATAAAAGTCACCACCTTCTGGGAAGAATCTTTTCTCTTCAGCACAACCTTTCGAAGGCTGCAAAGCACTACGGAGCGGCAATTGCTCAGATTGAACGTATTCTCGATGATCTTGTATATGATCTGTCTGCTTCATTCCTGCACACGACTTGGTCTGTGTATGAGGATAGGATTGCTCTATGTCTCCAGCAATCTCAGCCAGAGCTTGCTATTTATTATCTTGAACAGGCGCGATCAATGGCCCTTCGTCAGCATCTGAGTAGATCTGAGGCATCATTTAGAAAGAATGAGCGAGAAGGGAATGTTGTTCCTACGACAGTCCTGCGCACACAATATGAACTCAGAGATTGGCAGGAGCAACATCGCAAATATAGCGTTCTACTCGCGGATATTGATACCTCGCTATCTCCTGCCCTTAGTCGAGATATTATAGAGGCAGAACTGAAGCATTGCGAAGAGAAGCTGAACGAGTTGTTTGAGCGCCTGTCTCTTTATGAAGCAAGTACACCAGGGAGGTCTCGCGGCTCTCGTTCCAGGAAAGCTGCGTGTCTAGAACAGGCAGCACCCAAGGTACAACGAATAGATGTAGCGCAGGTGCGTCAACATCTGTCTGCGAATCATCTTCTACTGTCATACTATATACATGAAGGTAAGCTCGTCATTTTTGCGATTACAGCAGAAGATTTGATGGTCCATGAAATTCCTGACGGATTGGCTCAGTTAGAGTATCTATTACCTTTACTCCATGCCCATCTTCAACCGCAGGGTTGGACCGATGTATTACACCCACCACATCAGCTAATCCACCGCCTGCTTAAAAAGCTCTATGATCTATTGATATCTCCCGCGATATCTCTGCTACCTTCTTCGGCGGGACACCTGACCATTGTTCCTTATGGTCCGTTACATCAACTGCCATTTCATGCCCTGTACAATGGTTCCCACTTTCTGATCGAGGACTACCAGGTGAACTACCTCCCGGCAAGCAGCCTGCTGGTGCATCTCGGTATGCGGAGTAGCAAACAGATTGGTGATTCCACCTCAGCAGAGATATCAGCCAGACATCCTTTAGTGCTTGGTTATTCGGACAATGGGCACTTGCAACGTATCCATGAGGAAGCAAGAACCATAGCATCACTCTTAGATGGGGACTGCTATCTTGAAAAAGAAGCCACGATTGTGCGGCTTATCCAGCAAGCTCCATCCAGTCCAATCATTCATCTCGCAACTCATGGTCAAAGCAGATTGGATAACCCCAATTTTTCATATGTTCGTTTAGCTGATGGACAGTTAAACGCGATTGATGCCTTCAGCCTCAATTTACAGGGATGTGAACTGGTCACATTGAGCGGCTGTGAAACCGGGTTGGCCTTGAGCGGTGGAGGCGATGAACAATTGGGCCTGAGCCGGGCTTTCCTGGCTGCTGGAGCAACTTCACTCGTAATAAGCTTATGGCCCATAGAGGATAACGCCACAAACGAGTTGATGCAAAGTTTCTATCACCATCTTTTGCAGGGTGAGAGCAAGGTGCAAGCGCTGCGAACCGCTCAATGCAGTCTCTTGCATCAAACTGGGTCGATCTACAGTCATCCATACTTTTGGGCAGCATTTCGACTTGTCGGCGATGTCAGTTCCCTGAAGTATCAAAGAACAAAAGATTGGTCTTTTGGGGTGGCAACTGAATCCCTAAAAAAATAACTGTCCATCGTTTTGGCACTATGAGTTAGTGTTGCTACTAGTCGCTCTCTACAAAAAGATGCTGGTAGAGAGGTATGGAGGCAAAAATGGATATGCAATCGATGTCTGGGCATGATATGGCCAATGAGCACAATACCTTCTGGCACGAAGACCAGCTTATACTCACGTTTCATTCCCCTACCCGCCTCATTTCAGATGGTGTGGTCATGGGAGATCCGATCCTTGGAGAATTGAGATTGGAAGAAAAATTACCACTTCTCAATAGTTACCTTAGGCAAAATGGCATGGACTACACATTAAGTTTCTTAGGCCAGATAGAGCGTATGAGTGTATCCGTTGCTGAAAAGGAAGGACCGAACACGGACATCACTCCACGATCTGGCTTCAGTCCACGATCTGGCATCTATATGTTCGATGTTAGTAATAGTAGGATCAAGCCAACTTATGGAGAAGTTAACACCAGTATCCTTGGCTTCTTCAATTTCACAAGCAACCAGGATGATGATGTACCAAAACACAAGGTTGGCAATGACGAGAGTAATAAAGGTGGCAAAACTGTTCCACACTCTCCTGTAGTCAGAGCAGTCAATCTGATGAACCAGCATCTAAAAGATTTGAATAATGGATTGGAGCTAGAAGATGGGTCGGTGTTGCAAATATCGATCAGTGCGACTTCGCCTAATCTTTTTTCTGGGGGTACGCCAACAAGCCAGGGCTGTCCTCTTACTCCTGCAATGCCCGTAGAGGATGACTGTGCCTTATGGCGTTTTAAGTTTCCGAAACTTACTCCCAATGACCTGCAAAAGATGACCGGTAAAGGTGTAACAGTCTTTATACTGGATACTCTACCAGATCTCAAAGTGATCAAGGATGCTGCTGAGGATGCTGGGGATGATAACTTACTCTTACTCGATGTCAACAAAAACGTCAAGTTTCACGACGTTCCTGAGCTTCCTATTCTCTCGCTTGATGGAACGGAACCCGTCACCGTAGGCAAGGATGTTTACGGAAGACATTTTCCTATGATAATGCCAGATCATGGTTTGTTCATTGCTGGCATTGTGAGCGAACTTGCTCCTGATGCTACGGTTGAATGTATCCGTGTGCTCAATAAGTATGGCGTGGGTGATGTGAACCTGATAACCCAGGCGTTGGTATACATAGAAAGTCGCATGTCAGTGGGAGGAGATCTTAATCAGCAGCCTGTAGTAATTAATATGAGCTTGGTAATACCTACGGTAGCAGAGTTGATGTCGATGGGAATGGACTTCGATCCTACGAACCCTGATAACAATGTGTTTACCCACTTACTTCAGCAAATACAGAATCTGGTGGGCTTTGGTGCTATTATTGCAGCAGCTGCTGGCAATGAAGGAGATTTGCGCGAAAATCCATCTGGAACTCACCCAGGTGCACTCTATCCTGCTGCTTTCGCGAATCCTCCCTACTCAATAGACGGGATTATCCCAGTAGGTGCTATAAACAGAAAAGGAAAAGTGACTTCATATAGCTGTTATCCTGGTCTCCGTGGAATTGCAACCTACGGTGGAGAAGTCCCAGGTGTTGATCCCAAAGACCCAGATCCTAACAATCCTCCAATCGTTACTATATCAGATGCAGTGCGAGGAATCTATAGTTCTGATGACTTTCCACCACTCTCTTCTGATCCACCTTCGCTGGAATATCCGGCTACAAATGATCATGCCTGGGCCTATTGGATCGGAACATCATTTGCTACTCCCATTATTAGCGCGTTAGCTGCACGCATTTTTGATTGGAGGTCGAAAGGTAATTCTGTTCCCAACGTGCATAACGCTGTCATCGCTGCTGCAGGCACAGACATAACGAAATGGGAAAAGTTAGATCAGGTAACTACAGGCGTCAAGAGTGGTAGTGCTACTGGACCGATGATCATTGCTAAGCAGAGGTGTAAGTTAGTAGATATAGATGACGATGATAAGGACGAGGAAATAGAAATTGTCGGTGAGTTGTAGTTGAGCAAGATTAGGTGGGCTTATAAAAGAATCTCTCGTTCATAGTCTTGCTTGAGGTGTATTTCTCATGCGAATTGTCTCATTGTTTATTGCATGAGGAATACACCTGATACTTCTCATTACACAGTAGATTTTGTACCGTTAATAAAACTGAGCAACTCTGAATGGCTAGTTGATAGTATTACAATCTCAGGCTTCCTCTTATTATTCCCCACTCACAACATTACCAGTAAGCACTTCATCCTTATAAGAAGAAGTAACTTTGCCCACGCGATTTTTCTCTCCGTCTGGATGCTTACGCCAAACAAGCTCTATCCATAGAGCCGAGATGAAGAAACATGTACTGCCAAGAGGTCCGAACGGTAGTGCATGTGAATACGCGGTCAGCACGGTTCCTAGTAGAACTATAACAGGTAAAAGAGGTACTCCAGCATGATAAAGCGCCCACGCTGCAGTGCAAATTGATACTATACCTGAGATAACTAGAATGTAGCCACTGAGAGTAATAGCAGGACTGATATAGAACTGGTGCATTGCTTCTAGTAAAATGGTTTGCTGAGAGTTAGTGAGAGTACTCGCATTTCAGAAATGAGAAAATATAACATTGTTGGAATAATGAGAGAGAGTAGAGAACATAATAAAACAAGGCGGCTCATCGAGCCGCCCTGCCCTATAGCTTCTTTATTGAGAAGCTTTTCGATATATCTACCTTTTTACACTGTACGTCGGGTGCCACCCGAAACGGCACGCAGGATTGCAATCAGAATAACCGCGCCAATAAAGGCGATGATGATCGTTCCGATGAACCCACCTGCACCTATACCTAAAAGGCTTGCCAGGAAACCACCAATCAGTGCTCCAACAAGACCAACGATGATATCACCAACGACACCATAGCCGCCTCCGCGCATAACCACGCTTGCCAGGAAGCCAGCGAGTGTCATATTACATTTCTCCTTCTGTTTGCTTCTTTAGTCAAATCATCTGCAAATGCTGTGACTTGATAAACGATTATTCATATTTATCTATTCGCTGAAAAGTCTTTAGCTTTACGCATTTGCTGTTATTACTTTAAACTATACGGTTCGATTATACAAGTCAACAATAGAAATGCTAAGCCGCTTCCAATCTTCTGTTAAGCATTACTAATTTTGTATTGGATACACACCTGTCCGTTTGACCGTTGCCTGGTACTACTAGCTTATGTTAAGGTATGTGCATATGTTTATCTATTCAGGAGTATCTTATTTATGCCTTTGGTATCCGATACCTCGGAGTCAAATATTCAAAATAAAAACTTATCGCAGAAACGCTCTTACATAACCCGCCTTTTTCATTTTCAGAGAAATGTGTATATTCTCCTCATTTTTACTACGGGTAAGGGTTTTCAACTGAGCATCTCCATGTTAACGCTCAATTACTATGTGCATAGTCTTGGCTATCAACCTGAATTCATCGGTGTTTTCAGCGCAATGCCTGCCATTGGAGCACTTATCAGTGCTGTTCCCGTTGGCTTCCTTGCAGATCGTATAGGACGCAAACCGGTCCTTGTGCTAACAGCTATTCTCACACCAGTATTTCTTGCAGCGTGCGCTCTAGTCATATCCCCTTTCTTACTGCTCTCCTGCGCTTTTATGCAAGGAGTTGTCTCCACTGCTTACTGGGTCACAAACTTGCCTCTCCTGACGGAAAGTACAAGCGAGAGACAGCGAGTGGGTGTATTTGCTCTGAATAGTTTCCTATTACTAGGCGTAGGTGCGCTTGGCAATCTCTTAGGTGGTGCCATTCCCGAAATTATGGCAGGAATTTTGCATGTCTCACCTGCAAGTACAATAGCGTTGCGCTATGGCGTTTTCGCTGCCGCCTTGTTTACCTTTGTCTTTGGTCTGCCGCTCTGGTTCTTGCGCGAACCAAAGCGAACAGCGGCAAATAAAGCTACAGATAAAACGACGAGTAGCGTCTTGGAGGAAAGTGTAAGAAATAGTGGACCTCTGGCTGAAGCAGTGTTACATGAAAAGCGGGAACGGCTGCCGGTCTCCTTGTTCGTGAAATTACTCATCCCTGACTTGCTCTTCACTATGGGTGAGGGCGCGGTTGTCGCGCTCATGCAACTGTTCTTTATCTTGCGCTTCGATCTCCTCCCTGGTCCCCTTGGCATTATTTTCACCATATCTGGCTTGGCTGGTGGTCTCTTCTCACTGACTGCTCCTCTTTTCGTCAAACGGTGGAGTAAATTGCGCGTCATCACGACTGTCCAATATCTGACTGCACCTTTGATGGTACTGATCGGTTTTGCTCCCACGCTGCCTTTAGCAATCGCTGGAGAGTATACCCGCTCCTTTATGCGTATTCTTATCGAACCTATCTATGCTGCATTTGCTATGGAACAGGTATCAGATCGCCATCGCGCAACACTGTCCGGCTTCTACTCGGTCACATGGAGTATCGGCTTTAGTATCGGGCCTTCGATTGGTGGGTGGTTGCAATCCAATGTTGGCCTTTCCGCATCCTTTGTTTTTGGAGCGTTTTGTCTCATCCTGGCTCCTAGTCTCCTACTCACCTTCTTTGGTAGGTTGCTCAAGCAACCGCGTGCTTAAGTACTGCTCCTTTTTTTCGACAAACGCCGCTCTGATTCCGAGTAGTGACGCTTGCATGCCACCTTGTTTGATGCTCAATCTAGCCTTTATGGTCTATAATGCAACATGATAACCTCTCCTGGCGTATACTCTAAAAGACCAATGAAATATACCTGATGGTCATCAAATACACATCAACCTGAGATAGGAGCCTGTGCATGAGGTCTGATGTAGTTGAGTCTCATCCTCCTCAGAACGCTGAGAATCGAGGTTCGAATATATCATATCGGCCTGGATATCGAGTACCTGAACTTGATCCTCATCGCTACAGAACACAATCCTCAGGACACAAATCCCAGGTAAATCAATTCAGACTTACTCCTGGAGAGGGCTGGCTTGCCCTGGTGCTCCTGGGTATAGCTGTGTATAGTGTCGTATTCTCGATCGTCTTCGCAAATTGGGTGGACTTCAGCTATATTCTATTATTCAGTACCGCGGCAGGTTTGCTGCTAGGTCTGTGTGTTGCAAAAATTCAACGGTTTCCCCAGGTCCTCTTACACCTGGCTGCGGTCTTACTGGGTTATTGGCTTTCGATCTGGTTAGTGAGTTCTTTCGCCTATCATATCTCCTGGCTGGTCCTACTTGCAAATTTACGCTCAATCATAGGCAGTGGTTTTACTTCCACACTGTCGTCTAACAGTGAGGTGGTATTTCTCTTCTACCTTACATTCCTGTGTTTCTTTCTTGCTTATTTTGGCGTCTGGTTGATCTACCGTGCACGTCTTCCCTGGCTGCTTGCGCTGATCTACTGTGCCATTATGCTGGTGAACCTTAACTATATTAAACAAGATCTTTCCTATCTAGTAGTCATACTGTTAGCTGCTCTGAGCCTGCTCATTGTACGAATTCAACTTGCGAACCAGTTGACTCTATGGACATCTGAGGGTTTGTATATCGATCGTGCCTGGTTGCAGAACATAACGCGCCGTTTCGTCCAGATTGGCGCTCTCTTTACATTGCTCATCCTTTTGATCAGTTTGATGATGCCCATGGTGTCGCAACCAGCACCTGGAACCAATTTCTGGAACAACCTGGATAACTTCTGGGCAAATATTACACATGACCAGATTTCACTCACTAGCCCTGGTATGCTGTTGCAGCCATATGAAACTCCCACGAACTTTTTTGGGGATCAACTGCCCATAACTGGCAATGTAAACTTACCTGCAGGGCAGGTGCTCTCTTACACTACTAGCCCTAAATCACCACCACAATACCTGCAAGGACTTACATATGACAATTTTGATGGTCATACCTGGACATCAACATCGAATACGAGTTCACAATTTGAAGCAAATAGAAGCATTCCAATAGAGGCCAGGAATAACAGACAACAGATCACAACGAATGTAACCATTATTAAACCACCTGAGGTCACGAAGCATTATATCTTTGCACCATCGCAACCGGTAAGCTTTAGTGTACCCACAACTCTCTATGGAAAGGGCATTATTACGGCCTGGACACAGCAAAGCCCTCTAACTCAAGGCGAAAGTTACCAGGCCATATCCTTGATTTCTGGTGCTACTGCTCAGGATTTATCGGCTGTCCAGCTTAACCAGTATAACTCCACTCTCTTGTCTAACCCTGGCCCATCTTATGTTCAAAAGCCTGCAGATCTTTCGAAAAACCCTGTAATACAGCGTACACTTCAGAAATGGATACAAGACTCAACAGGAGCGTATAGAAAAGTAAAGGCATTAGAGTCACATCTTTCAGATAAATCACAGTTCACGTATTCCGTAACCAATCCTCCCGTGCCTACGAATGTGGATGCAGTAACCTGGCTCTTACAAACACACCAGGGTTATTGTACCTACTATGCTACAGCAATGGTCGTGATGGTTCGTATGCTGGGTATACCTGCACGTATAGTGAATGGCTTCACCCAGGGGAGCTTACAAGGCCATACATGGGTTGTCAATGGTACAGATGCTCATAGCTGGGTGCAGGTCTACTTCCCAGGTTATGGCTGGATCAATTTCGATCCCACGCCAGGCTATTCAATTCGAGCAGGATCTCCAACCCGGCAAAACACACCTGCTGTTAAAACTTCACCTCCAACGAGACCAACTCCGATTGCAAAGACTGGACATCAGAGGCCAAAGCTTCAACCTACTCCCAAGCCAGGGGTAAGTGGCAATGGCACAAATACTCCCTCCAGGGATGCAATCATTCGCCAGAATCTTTTCTTAACATTATCACTTGTGATTTTGTTTGGTTCTCTTGCAGTTTTCGGCCTTGCTCTACACAAACGCTATAAAAGTAAACATCCAGGCACTTCACTTACTGCCTCGGTGGTCTATCGTCGTGTGTGCCGCCTTGGTATCATAATTGGTTCGCCTCCCCAACGATGGCAGACTCCTTATGAATACTATCGGATGCTTTGTCGGCGTTATCCACGTGCTGCCGCTCCAATGCGTCGTATAACAGAGCTTTTTGTGCGTGAGCGTTGGGCGCCTAATAACCAGGTAACAGACCAGATCGAAGAACAAGCCCTCGAAAAGCTGTGGCACCAATTACGCAACGCGCTCATTCGCTCGCTCTTCGCGCGTGATGGAAGAACAAAAGGCATCCAGTAGTACCTCCAACCAGTTTCTTGTTTCAATTCATCTGGTGAGCGACCATCACAATCCCACATGTGAGAGGCTCTGCCCAGAGAGAGCGGCATCTCTTGCCTCGTCTGTCGACACGACATGAACGATTTCGAATGCAACGCTCAATCACCATAAATAACATATAAGCCTTCTTTTCCTGATTTTTCAACGAGTCGCTGGTCGCTGGAACCATGCCGCAAATGTGCTATAGATACCTCCTCCGAAGATAGTAAGCATATAGAGCAGGTAGAGCCAGGCACTGGGACTATCCCAGAGAAAGTACTGAGGGTAGCATGCAATGGCAATGAGTTGAGGTACTCTCCATACGGATTGCTTCAAAAAGTCGAACTTTCAAAGATTTCGCTGGATTCACCTGCTGTACTGAATAAGGCAGCAAATTGACCACGACACGTAATTCCTGCAAACGATGTGTGCAAGCAGCGCACTCTGACAGGTGTGCCTGTGCTGCCTCACGTTCGGTAGGCGTAACAGCTTCAAGGACATATGCGCCTGAAAGTTCTTCAAATTCTTCGCAGGTCATCTAAAGCTCTCCGATAAATTGATCTGACTTGTAGTACGATGGGCATTTCTGCCTGGATTACTGTTTACTGAACCCGGCAGCTCTCGCAACGACCAAAAAGAGTAAGTGAGTGGCCTTCTATATCAAAATGTGTCTTGTGGCCAATGGCGTTTAACTGATCCTCAGGAAGACATACGTCTACCTCTACGACCATGTGACATTGGGTACAGGTCAGATGATGATGATGATTTTCTCCACACACACGATAGAGATGCGTTCCATCTGCAAAATCAACTCGATCTAGCAGACCCATAGCAACCAACTTCTCAACTGAACGATAAACTGTTGCTCTTCCCAGATGTGGGTCTAATTCTCGCATCTCCTGCCAGAGTTCATCGATCGTGAAATTTTCTCCACTCATAGCGAGTTCTACGAGCCTATCCGCGATAAGTCTTCGCGGACGAGTATGTCGCTGGCTGACCTCGTCAAAAGCTGCGCGAATTTTGTCCTCTAGCATAGGTGCCGTTTTATTTTGTTTAATTTTATATTTATTTTCCATAAGATGTGTCTGAACACTCCATTCTTGCCACATTAGTGGGTGTGTGCCGGGATGTGTTCGCGGTTCGGATGCGGTAATTCCCGGTAGCGACGTGGTGAGCGAAATCGAGCGACAACCATAGACGCAAAGTAGGTCAGGGCTGCCAACGCTGAGATATAGAAACTAACGGGTAAATGATACCCAGTTCCAACAAACGCTAGTATCAGTCCAATCCAGGTGAAAGCGAGTCCCAGGATGATCGACAGCACGATTGCTGTAAGCGGTCGGTGTGTCATATGCTCAGCCGCCGCCGCAGGGGCTATCAAGAGAGCGAAGACGAGCAAAACACCAATCACAAGTACAGCTTCGGCCGTTGCAACTGCAAGGAGCAGAAGAAAGACAATCGAGAGCAGGCGCACTGGAACCCCACGTGCCTGGGCAACTTCAGGGTCTACTGAGGCGAAAAGCAGCGGGCGAAACAGAAAGGTAAGTATGAGTAGAGACACACTCCCAGTTATGAGAGTAATGACTACGTCTCTACGCGTCACAGTCAAAATGGAGCCAAAGAGTACGCTCACACCTGCATTTGCATTGGCTCCATTCTGAATATACATGCTCAGAAATAAAACCCCAAGGCCTAGTGCGAATGAGAGTACCATGCCAATCTCAATGTCACGTCCTCGTACGCGCTCTCCCAATGCTCCTATACCAAGGGCAGCCAATAGAGACAGGCCAAGCATTCCCAAAAGCGAACCTATGCCTAGAATTGCAGCTCCGGTTGCTCCTGCAAAACCAATGTCGGCGAGGGCCTCTCCCGCAAATGCCTGGGCGCGCAGGACGACAAAGTAGCCTATTGTTGCTGCCATAATTGCTATCAAAGAGCCTGCGAGAAAGGCATTCTGGACAAAATCATATCGTAATAGCTGAAACATTGTTGTTTACACCTCCTTTCAACGGGATATTCCTGAAACTCTCCCTGTTTCTCTTGTTGCATCATTCTGCTCATCCCTGCTCCTTTGGAAGCCTGTTGAGAAAGTTCCTTGTCTCATTGCCATATTCTTTCTTGCTCGTTGTCCAATCCACATTGGTGAGAGGAGACGTATCGGCAAATAGACCGCGAACGAAATAGTTGCTATATAAAAACTCACAGGCCAGGTTCCGTTGGCTGCGAAAAAGATCCCTAACCAGGTATAGCAAATCCCCAGGATGATGGCCAGGAGAATAACCCAGAGTGGACGCTGGACGATGCGTGCAGTTGTCGCTGCGGGTCCGATAAGGAGCGTAAAAAAGAGGAGAGCGCCAACGATCTGCACTGCAATTGAAACCGTGATCGCCACGAGCACGAGGAAGATCACTCCGAGCGCATTGACAGGCACCCCACGAGCTTCTGCCACATCTGGATCGAATGAACTGAATAAAAGTGGACGGAAAAGGGCAAGCAGTACAACGAGTGTGAGAAAGCTGGAGGTTGCAGTGAACAACACATTCTGCTGGCTGATGCCCACAATTTGTCCAAACAAAATGCTGTAGACTCGTTCAGCATAGCCAGAATAGAGCGAAAGAAAAAGTATGCCCAATCCAAGCGCGAAGGTCATGATAATACCCACAGCAATATCACGTTCGCGCAAGGCCTTCCCAAGTATACCAATAGCTATTGCAGCGCTAATGGTGAACGCGAGTAGACCGATCACTGGATCAATGCCCAGCAGAACCGCACCTGCTGCACCGGCAAAACCAATATTCGGCAAAGCGTGACCCGCAAAGGTCAATCCTCGCACAATCAGGAAATAACCCATAATCGCAGCTATTATCGCGACACACGTGCCTGCTATGAACGCATTCTGTATAAATGGATATTGTAGAATATCGAACATGTGAAAAACCCTATGTTTCCGCACCGACCACAAACAGCCGTCCCAGAGCCTGCACAACCTCAACCTGTGAACCATACAGGTTGCTGAGGGTAGCGCTGGTAATCACTTCATTCGTCGTCCCGATGGTGCTTTGCCTATGTGCCAGGTACAGTACGCGGTCAACTACAGGAAGCAGGGGATTGATATCATGAGAAACCAGCATTACAGTGACATTGCGTGCCCGGCAAATGTTCTGAACCAACGCAACTATTTCCTGCTCGTGATTGATATCCAGGTTTGCAAGTGGTTCGTCCAGCAAAAGCAAGCGTGGGTTTGACAAGAGCGCTTGGGCAATTAAAAGACGTTGCTGCTCCCCACCTGACAATTGCCCGACAGGAGCTTCCGCGAAAGCCGAGGCATCTACCTCTTGCAAGATAGTATCAATAGTTGCTCTGCGTTTGTGGTTGGGAAACCCTGTACCCCAGCGATGCCCATCCAGGCCAAATCCAACAACATCACGCGCGCGCAAAGCAAGATCTGCCTCGAGAATGCGATGTTGAGGTGCATACCCAATGTCACTATTGCCTCGCCTTGGAGGACGACCCAAAACTTGCACAGTTCCTGCGCTCGGCTTAATCAGGCCGAGCAAAAGTTTGAGCAAGGTACTTTTTCCGGCGCCATTTGGACCAAGGATGGCAATGAACTCGCCCTCGTTGATAGTCACATTGACATCGTCCAGGATAGTTCGTTTGCCAAACTGAATTCTCACATGTGCTAGTTCTACAATTGGCTCTTTACGCTCATCCACAAGCTACTCCTATTGCTTACCTTTTTGTAGGTTTTTCCAACCAACTGCTCACTTAGTGCTTTGCAGCGCTTGCTCTAATACATTCAGCTGATCAAGCATCCACGTCTGATATGTCTTCCCAGGAGGCATCGTTTCGCTCAGCGGGACTACTGGAATGTTTTGTGCCCTCGCGTCATTCTCTAGCTTTATGGTGGATGGTGTGACTGTCTGCTCGTTATAAATCAAGACTTTAATCTGGTGATGGGTAATCTGGTTCTCCGCCGTCACGATAGTATCGGCAGGCGGTTCATTGCCCTCAGCCATTGCCTTTTGAAACTCAAAAGGAGTCAGAACATTGAGGCCAAGTGGAATAGCTTGATAGAGATAAATTGTCTCGGTCAAACCGACAGGCGTTCCCGCGTACTTTGACTTGATTGCATTTATTTTCTGCTGAATAGATTGTAGCGACTGCTTGAACATCTGGAAATTGTGCTCAAACGTTGTTGCATCTGCTGGATCTAGTTTCTCCAGATCGTTGGTAATAGCCTGCGAGATTATCGCAGCATTATCAATACTATACCAGACGTGCTCATTTTCGGGTAGTTTTACCTGTGCGATATCGAATCCCTTTAACAAAAGGCGGTTCGGATTTGGTGAGCCAGAAAGGATTTTGTCCATCCAGTCATCATAGCCCCCGCTGTTTTCAATCACGAGATGCGCTTTACTTACCTGGATTGCAGTTTGCGCGTTAGATTCATATTGATGAGGATCAATATTTGGATCAGATATGATACCCGTAACTGAGACATGGCTGCTACCCAGTTGCTTCACAATATCGCCATAGAAATTCTCTGCCGCGACAACATTGATAGTTGTTGACGATGAAGGCGTAGTGGAGCTAGTAGAGCTGCCGCTGCAAGCATTCAATAAAAAAAGTATAATGAACAAACAAACCAGCCAGAGTGAACTTTTTCTCATTAGAACATCTACATGTTTCTTGAAATAATGATACACAGTCTCGATAAGCTAATTATAGCATAGATAACAGTTCAAAGTCAATGATATAATGTCTCATTAAGTGTCAAATTCGCGAGTAGGGAGGGCAATACTTTAGAGTTGCGGATGTAACAGTTAGTAAGATTGTGAAAACGATGGCTGAGACTTCAAGTTACAATCCTGGTTCGTGTTCGAGAAGATTGTCAATCATTTTGAGGAACGTAGAGAGTTCAAGGGGTTTGTTGAGGCCGACTATCTTACGTTTTTCAAGAGCGTGCCGTGGCATTCCCGTCCCTGCGGTCATCAAGAGAGCGGGAACATCTACCAATTCTTGTCTGGCTCGAAGTTGATCGTACACTTCAATCCCATTAATATGAGGGAGCTGATAGTCGAGGATGAACAGATCAGGTTTCATATCATGCACTGTTTTAAAGGCTGCAAATCCATCGCGTACCAAAATGGGATGATAGGGCGTCTCTTGCTGAATGGCTGCCACAAGGAATTCACCAACATCCTCATCATCCTCAACAATTAAAATGACTTTCGCTTTCTGGTATAGTCCTGTGGCTGATTGGTCAATCTCCTCCGGCATTATGAAGCTCCAATTTTCTTCGGTATTGAGTGAAGTCTGTCTGATGATAATACGGTTCAGATAAGCAGTTCGATACACAAAACACCTGGCAACCTGGAGAATAAACTATAGAGGCAGGTGTAACAATCACGCCTATTGCTTGTTCTGGTGGATAACATAACATAAGGAATGGATAAAATGCATCAAATAAACATATGCACCTTTAAAGGCATACAGAACTTACCGCTCTATGTGGCCAGGCAGCAAGATTTCTTTGCACAACAAGGTCTTCACATCGATATCATTTACACGACTGGGTCAATCACTCAACTGGCTGGCCTGGTTCGTGAAGAATACCAACTCATTCAGACATCACCCGACAATGTCATCAATGTAGACAATAATCCCAGTGCCTTTGGGCTTGACCCGGCAACAGCCCCGAGGTTTATCATGATATTGGGTGGCAGCGTTGGCCCATTGAGCATATTTGCTCAGAGCGATATCACTACATTTGATCACTTGCGGAGTTCTATGCTAGGCGTTGATAACCCGACTTCCGGCTTTGCAATAATTTTCAGAGATATACTCGCGCGGAATGGACTGCTATTGGAACGTGACTACACCTTTACCGTTGCAGGTGGTACGAGCGATCGTCTTGATGCGCTCAGAAGAGGCTCTGTTGCCGCAACAATACTCTATGCACCCTTTGACGTGCAAGCAAATCGGGAGGGTTTTAACCAGCTAGCTATCTCAACTGACTACTACCCAGCTTATGCCTCGCTTGCTACAGCTGGTAATCAGTCCTGGATCGAGCAACATAATGACATACTTACGAATTACATTACTGCCTATCTTAAAGCGTTGCGCTGGATATACGATCCCATACATGCTAACGATGTGCAGGCAATTATGCAAAATGAGCCATCACTTGCTCTCGAAGCCTCTCTAGCTTCGTATGTCTATGCCGCGTTTGTCGATCCAATATGCGGCTTCGGTCAAAACGCTATACTTGATGATGCTGGACTGAAACAAGTTTTAGATCTGCGAGCTGCTTATGCCTCTTCTCCTACAACTAAACAAGATTTGGCTTATTATCGCGATTTGCGCTGGGTTCCATAGAAAGGTAACGTCCCATGATTGCTCGGCATGATGTCATTACCTCCTGGATGGCTCAAAGGGATACTCATTTTGTCGAGCCTGTCATAGACTCTCAACCATACAGCTTCTTTCTGATCCAATCTGCTTGTTGGGGACGATGTTTGAAAGGAATATTGTTGCAGACATGATTGCCATCCTCGAACATCCACAGTTCTGCTTCAACTCCAGCTTCTGCAACCATTCGCTCGGCAGACGCGGGGGAAATGATCCTGTCCTGGCGTCCCATGATAACCAGCAGAGGACATGTGACTTTCTCCATTACGCCTTGCAGGCTAAATGGCTTCAACAATGTACGCGCTGCTGACTCGTCGGTGGCTTTCAGACGATAGACAAACGCTTCTCGGGTCAGAAGGGGACGTTGCTCAAATTCGTCAGCAAAGCTATACGCTCCACTGTTACCAATGACTGCTTTGACTCGTGGCTCAAATGCTGCTGCGCGTGGCGCAAAATAGCCGCCAAGGCTTACCCCCATCAATCCAACACGTCCAGCATTCACATCCTTGCGGCCCTCAAGATAATCGATGGCATA
>WNFW01000182.1_pt1 | contig 43122 bp, 40 predicted proteins | sample 5400131 | NCBI WGS metagenome assembly WNFW01 (sample SAMN13153362, study PRJNA577476) | soil metagenome | isolation source: 20 cm soil or saprolite under grassland replicate 1 | place: USA:California | collected 2016-06-15
CCCCTCGGTGGTGCGTGCTGCCACCCACCCGAACAAAGTGCGGCGTTATTTCAGCCCTGCATCCTCAAGGATCGCCATGAGCGGCGCGCCCGCTGTCTCCGGTCTCCCGATTGTGCGCGATGAGCCCACGACTGGCCATAGACTGCATCGCATTAGGAAGGATGCCCCCGCAGACGCGCCGGGTCGAGCGGCGGCAAGCGTCCGGGCGCGAATGGAGCCAGGTCGACGCGCCGCGCCCCTCCGTCGAGGATCAGTTCGCTCATCGCCTCGCCGGTCGCGGGCGCGTTGAGCATGCCCCAGACACTGTGGCCGGTGGCCACGTAGGCGCCGTCAATGCTCGACAAGGCGCCGATGAGCGGCAAGCCGTCCGCAGTGACGGGCCGGAAACACGCTTGCCGCGATCTGATCGGCGCGGCGGCAAGCGCCGGCGAGATGTTTCGGCACAGCGCTTCGAGTCGCGCGTGCGCACCCTCATCAGGTGCAACCTCGGCAGGATCGACGGGCACCGGCCCCGCCGTTGAGATCGCACACACCCAGGTCGTGCCGTCGGCGCGCGGAAATAACTCTGGGGTCAGGATCTCGCCGCTCGCCTCGCGATACTCGAGGAACAGAGCTTCCGCGGGAATGCTGGCACCGGTTTCGAACACCAAGCTATGGCCCTTGTAGCCAAAAACCGCGGGCAGCAGCAGCCAGCGCGCCGCGAGCACCGACCACGGTCCCATGGCGATGACGACGGCGTCAGCTTCGACGATCTCGCCGCTCGCCAGTGCTACGCCGCGCACTGCTCCGCTCGCGCTGCGCACCAGGTCGACGACCGTGCCGTGCCGCAGCACCGCGCCATGCGCCTTCGCGGCATGCATCAAACCTGTCGTGAACGCGCGGGGCTCGACGAGGGCCGTCGTCTCCGGTGAGCCGAGCCGGCTCGTGATCGTGACGGCGTCAGTGAGCCACGGCCGGCGACCCGCCCCGCGGGCGGTATCGCCCTCGACGGCATAGCCGCCGTAGGTCGTCAGCCGCCGATAACCCCAACAATCGCCGAGCTCGGCGGAAAGTTCGGCATGGAGTTTGAAGCTGCGCCGCGCCAATTGATCGAGCGGGCTGCCGCCGCACCAGTCGAGCGCCAGAAAGCCGCCCGACTTGCCGGAAGCTGAACCAGCGACGGCCTGACGCTCGATGACGGTCGACCGCGCGCCGCGGCGGCTGGTGAAGTAGGCGATCGCGGCGCCGATCGCGCCAGCACCGCAGATCACGATGCGCGTGGGCGAGCTCATAGCAGTTATTGTGTCAGGCTTGGCTGTCCTCCGCTTCGTGGCTTAGCATTCATCCGTTTGAGTTGGACACTCCGCCGCGCCGATTGGAGTGTCCTCTCGAATTGCAGGGCAATCGTATGAGCTCCGCGCCATCGAATATTGTGCTTCGCGCTTCTTACGCTGGGTCCCGGGTCTCGTTCCGCTCGCGCAAGAGCGCTCGCTGCACTCGCCCGGGACACGAGAACTGCGTGTCCCGGACGAGCGACCCCGGATTTAATCCGGGGGAGCGAAGATCCGGGACCCAGGGGCCACCAGATGACTACCGAAGTTGGAGAGCCCCTTACAATCGCCATATGCAATCGCCCTGACCTCAGATTGGGACGCGGCCGGTTGGCGAGATTTCTAGGAGGAAATCGTGATTAAACTTACTCGCCGGCGACTTCTGCATTTGACCGCCGGTCCAGTGGCGCTCCCCATCACGTCGCGAATTGCCATGGCGCAAGACAATCCTGCACCACCGCTACCAGCAGCACGCGAGGGCCCGCTCGCAGAACGGCTGGCCGCCTATGCCCACGCCCTGCGCTATGACGATCTCGACGCCGCGACCGTCGAGCGGGTCAAGGTGCACGTCATCGATACGATCGGCTGCGGGATCGGAGCGTTCGAGGAAAGAGCCGTCGGTATCTGCCGCGAGGTCGCGCTTGCCGTGCCCGGTACGGCGACGGTCATCGGAACGCGGCGGCGCACGACGCCTGATCTTGCATCCTTCGCCAATGGCGCAGCGTTCCGCTTCCTCGATTTCAACGACACCTATGTCGGGCGATTTGCCGTTCACCCAAGCGACACCATCGCGGCTTGCCTTGCAGTCGCGGAGGCCGAACGAGCCAGCGCCCAGGATTTGATTGCCGCCATCGCACTTGCCTATGAGGTGAACTGCCGGTTGGTGGATTCCTTGGACATCGCGACGCGCGGCTGGGATCCGCCGGTGCTCGGCCTGCCAGCCGTGGCGCTCGCGGCAGGCAAGCTGATGCAGCTCGATCCCGAGCGGCTAACCCATGCGGTCAGTCTTGCCATCAATGACCATATCCCGATGGCGCAGACGCGGGTCCAGACTCTCTCCGACTGGAAAGGGCTCGCGGCCGCCGAGGCGGCGCGCAATGCCGTCTTCGTTGCGCTGCTGGCACGCGGTGGCGTGACTGGCCCGTCGCCGATCTTTGAAGGTCGCTCCGGCTTCTTCAAGCAAGTGTCCGGGCCTGCCAAGATCGACGTCGATAGCTTCGGTCGGCGTGGCGTGCCGTTTCGCATCCACGAGTGCAGTTTGAAGGCTTATCCCGCGGTGATTTACACGCAGACAGCGATCGTGGCTGGCATCGAAGTCGCCAAGCAAGTGGGCTCTCTCGATCGAATTGCCGCGATCGAAATCGCGACGACGCGCCGTGGCTTTGAGCGCACCGGCAGCGAACCGGAGAAATGGGCGCCGCAAACTCGGGAGACTGCCGACCACAGCCTCGCGTACATCACGGCGCGGGCGATGTTTGACGGCGACGTCACAAACGAAAGCTTCGCACCGCAGATGTACCGCGATCCGCGCATCCTCGCCTTCATGCAAAAGATCAAAGTCAGCGAGGACCCCATCCTCACTGCGAAGGTTGGAGGCGCCGTTCCCACGCGCGTGACGGCGATCCTGTTGGACGGGCAGCGCATATCGCGCGAGCTCGACCACGCGCCCGGTTTTGCCGCACGGCCGATGAACAGAGACGAAGTCGAACGCAAATTTCGGGGCAACGTGGGTAAGCGCTGGGAAAAGGATCGGACGGACAGGATCCTGCAAAAACTGTGGGCGCTCGATCGAACGGATGATGTGCCTTCGCTACTGGGCGAGCTTGCATTGCCGACATAGGCAGGGCCCGCGGTGGCTTAAACCAACCCGCGTGAATTCTGACTCGTCATTCCGGGGCGCGGGCAGCGCAGGCAAGTTTACGCAGCCTGCGCAAGCTTGGCTGCGTGTGCCCGCGAGCCCGGAATCCATAGCCACTGGCAGTGGTTATGGATTCCGGCTCTCGCCGCTGCCGCGGCTCGGCCGGAATGACGAACGGAAAGGGTTGGTATTAACCGTGACATTCGCGTCACGGTGAATGGGGAAACCGAGCGCGCGCCCCGAAATTCGTGAGTTCAGCTACACCGGGAAAACTTTCATTGGGCACCTTCATCAGCCCGTATGGCCATGGCCGCCGCCATGGCCGCCCGATAGGCGAAAACGAGAGCCGGTCCGAGGTTAATCCCGGGGCCCGGATAGTGTCCGCGCATGATCGAGGCCATGTCGTTGCCGCAGACGAATAGGCCCGGGATCGGTTCGCCCGTTTCGGTCAATACCCGGCCGGCGGGGTCGGCCCGCAGACCTACGCTCGTTCCCAGCGTGCTCGGATACACGGCCATCGCGTAATAGGGAGGCGCCCCGATCCGGCCGAGGCATGGATTGGGTGCGTGGTTCGGATCCCCATTGTGGCGGTCGAATTCGGTCGAGCCTTTGCCGAATTCTTGGTCCTCGCCGGTTTCGGCAAAGCGATTGTGCTGTTGCACTGTTTCGCGCAGACCCGCCGCGTCAACCCCGATTTTCCTAGCAAGCGCCCCGATCGAAGTCGCCTCGACAAGATACCCGCTCTTGATGAACTGGCGCCGCCACCGCCGTCCCGGCGGAACGCGGCCGAGACCGTATTTCTCGATGAATTCACGGTCACAGACGAGCCACGCTGGAATAGTGGGTACCGTCCGGTGCGAGCCGTACATGCCGATCACGAACTCGTGGTACGACACGGCTTCGTCGACGAAGCGACGCCCCGCTGCGTTGACCGCGACAAGACCCGGCTTGGCTCGGTCGAGCGATAGATGCGGGAAGGCCCCGCACCCGCCATCGAGCCACCCGGTCTCGGATACCGGTGTCCAGAACGCAGGCGACGCATGATCCTCCTCAACCGATGCGCCGACCGCGCGCGCGATCCGAATGCCGTCCCCCGCCGCGCCGGCAAACGCCACGGCGTGCGCAAGCCGCGGCCGGACATGCTCGTTCAGTTGATCAACGTTGCCGCCAAATCCGCCCGTTGCCAGCATGCATTCAGCCAAATCGGCACACCGTTACGGCGCAAGCTGTAAAAGAGTCTGGCAACGAGCGCATTCCCCATCGAAAGCCTGGTGCCGCGGCGATAGCGCAGACGATCGGTCATGTGCCGCCACAGCAGCGACATCGCGCTACGAAATGCCATGAGCGACGCAAAGGGACGCGCAAGCGGCTCGATATCGTCGCGGCCAATCATCATGCCGCCGAGCGCCATGAATTCGCCGATGGGCGGTCGCACCAACTCGAAATCGGCACCGAGAAGCCGTCCGTCGAACGGCAGCGCAGCCAAGGCTCGACCGCCGATCGTGGCGCCGGGCCGATTCGCCAGATAGTCGGGGTGCCGGGTATAGGCGGTGAACTTCACCTCGCTGCGCTGATCGAGATAATCGACGACCTGCGGACCGGTCTCGAGATACGTGTCACGGCGCTTGTCCGGCGCGGCAATCACCGCTTCGAGATATCGCTTCGCGTCAGCGACATTATCCGTAAAACCGGCTTTACGACTCTGCCGAGTGCCGGGCACCCAGACCGTACCGGCCGACGTCGCGCTGGTGCCGCCGACGCGGTCGGATTTTTCACACAGCAACACGTCAAGCCCCTCGAGAGAGCTCACCAGGGCTGCCGTCATGCCGGCTGCCCCCGCGCCGACGACAAGCACGTCGACTTCGACCGTGGCGGTACCGTGCGACATGCTTGGGGTGGAGATAGGCATTTCCCGAGGATTACGATGAGGTGAAGGTCTAAGCACTCGTCCTCGTGCGCGTCCTATCGTAAGGTCCAAGCTTATGGAAGTTCCTGCGGGTGGCGGCCAGACGATCCTCATTGTCGAGGACGACGAACTGGTGCGCCCGTCCGTCGAAAGTCTGGTCGAGAGCCTGGGCTATCGGGTGATATCGGCGCGGAACGGCCCCGACGCACTGGAGATCCTGCGTCAAGACACGCCGATCGATCTCCTATTCACCGATGTGTTCATGCCCGGCGGAATGTATGGCCCTAAACTGGTGACCGAGGCGCGGCGGCTGCGACCACAACTGAAGGTTCTATACACATCGGGCTACGCGGACTTCACGCCGGACCCCGGAATCGAGCGGTTGATTAAGCCCTATTGGCCGGAGCATCTCGCGGCGAAATTGCGCGAGGTCCTCGAGAGTCACGCTTGAAGGTAAAGCTCGACGAGGCCGCCAAGAATCTTCATTCGATCACCTCGTCGGCAATGGCGAGGAATTCAGCCAATTCGACGAGTCTGGTGCCGATCCGGAAGAAGAAGGCGTCGCCGGCTATGATCAGCGCCTGCGCATGCCTTTGGACAAGACCCGCAAATGCAGCCTCGAGGTCATGTTCGCTCCCGGCATTCGCAACGTGCAGCTCCAGGCCAAGCGTGCGTGCCGCCGCCTGCACCTCCTCTGCATCGCCCTGATGACGCCAGTTGTTGGGGTTGATCAGAGCACCGAACACCAAGGCCTTCGGAAGCAGATCATGCAAGATACCGACCTGCTTCTGCAGCAGTTGCTTGGCGAAGAAGGTAACTCCCGTGATGTTCCGCCCGGGCCGGTTGATGTTGGGGACTAGGCCCAATTCGACCGGATCACCGCCGACGCTGAACACGATCGGGATCGTCGCTGTCGCGGCTTTCGCCGCGGTTGCCGCCGGCCCGCCGAGTGCGGCAATCACTGCCACCTGACGCTGCACCAGCTCCGCCGCAAGCGACGGCACTTCCGCGTATTGCTCAGTTGATTGCAGCTCAATCGCCACATTACGGCCTTCGACTCGGCCCTCATCGCTCAAGCCTTTGCGGAACGCAGCCACCCATTTATCGCCCGCACTATTGAGGATGCCGACGACCGGCATCGCGAGCTGCTGCGTGCGTGCCGCGAGCGGCCACGACGCGGCAGCGCCGCCGAGAAGTGTGATGAACTCGCGCCGCTTCATCGCGTTGCTCCCAAGCCCAAGGATCATAGGCAGTATAGCAGGTCAGGGCCGTGCATCGCAGTTGGCTCCAGCAGCGGACGTGACCCCAGTCGTTGACCCCCGAACGGGGCCGGCGCATGTTCGCTCGCCATGACGGTCGAGCCCAGTCCCAATGCCACTGTCGCCGTTGGCGCGGCGCGCTTCGGCAACAGCCTGCCGCTCATGTTGATCGCCGGGCCGTGCGCGCTCGAAAGCCGCGAGCACGCGCTGGAGATGGTTTCGGCGCTCAAGGAAATCGCCGGCAAGGTGGGAATTGGCCTCGTCTACAAAACCTCGTTCGACAAAGCGAACCGCACCAGCGCCAAAAGCAATCGCGGCATCGGACTCGATGATGCCTTGCCGATTTTCTCGGAGCTGCGCGAAAAATTCGGCGTGCCGATCCTCACCGACGTGCACGAGCCGCAGCAATGCGCGCGCGTCGCGCAAGTCGTGGACGTGCTGCAAATTCCCGCCTTCCTATGTCGTCAAACCGATCTTCTCCTCGCGGCAGCCGCCACGGGGCGCGTGATCAATATCAAGAAGGGCCAGTTCTTGGCGCCATGGGACATGGCGAATGTCGTCGCCAAGGTGACCGGCGCCGGCAATCGCAACGTGCTCGTCACCGAGCGCGGCGCATCCTTCGGCTACAACACGCTCGTGTCCGACATGCGCGCGCTGCCGATCCTCGCGCGCACCACCGGGGCGCCGGTGATCTTCGACGCGACGCATTCCGTGCAGCAACCGGGAGGGCAGGGGACATCCTCCGGCGGCGAGCGGGAATTCGTTCCGGTGCTCGCGCGCGCGGCCGTCGCTGTGGGCGTCGCCGGCATTTTCATCGAGACCCATCAAGATCCCGACCACGCGCCTTCCGACGGTCCCAACATGGTGCCGCTCAAGCAAATGGATGCGCTGCTGCGCCGGCTGCTCGAGTTCGACCGGCTCGCGAAGAACTCAAAATAAAGACCTGGAAGTCAAGCGAGATCGGCCATCCCACCCGTCCTGAAAATCGTCGGCCTCGTGGTTTTTGCGCAAACTCTGTTCACACGCGCAATCGAACCCGTAATCCCCATGATCGCTGACGATCTCGCGATTGACGTGAAGACGGCCGCGCTGCTGTCGAGCGCCTTCACCTTCCCTTATGCGCTGGTGCAGCCCGCGCTGGGCGTCACCGGTGACTTCTTCGGCAAGACCCGACTGATGAATCTCTGCTTGCTGGTCGTCGCGCTGTCGGCGCTGGTCTGTGCCGTGGCGATGAGCTTCTCGCTGCTGCTGGCCATGCGGGTCGCGGCGGGGCTGGTGGCGGGCGGGATATTTCCCGTGGCGATGGCTCTCACCGGCGATCTCGTCCCGGTCCATCAGCGCCAAGTGGCGATCAGCCGGCTGCTTGCGGTCGCCCTTACCGGCAACCTCGTCGGCTCCTCGATCGCGGGCGTGATCGGTGACATGTTCGGCTGGCGCGGTGTGTTCGCAATTCTCGGCTCGTTCGGATTGATCGTGACCATCGTGGCGTTCTTCGCCTTCCGCGGCGTTGCGACGCCGCCGCCGGCGCCCTTCCATCGTGCGGCAGTGATGGCCAATTTCCGCAGCATCTTTGCGGACCCACGGGCCAAAGTCTGCTTCACATCCGTGTTCTTCGAAGCAGTCTTCATCCACGGGCTTTTTCCCTACGTGGCGTTGCTCCTTCTCGCGATTGGCGAGACGCGCGCATCGATCGCGGGACTTCTAATTGCCACCTTCGCGGTGGGTGGAGTTTTCTATTCGCTCTCGGTGCCAGTCCTCATTTCCCGTGTGCGGGAGCAGCATTTGATGGTCGCCGGGGGCGCGCTCGCAGCCACCGGTCTTATCCTCATCGCGCTCCTTCTCCCATGGATGTGGCAAATCGCCGTCTACGCATTGTTCGGATTCGGCTTCTACCTCCTGCATAGCTGTATCCAGGTCCATGTCACCGAACTCTCCCAGACAGCACGCGGCGCTGCCGCGTCGTTGCATTCATCCTTCTTCTATCTTGGCCAAGCGGTGGGCCCGGTTGTCTATGGTTATGGTTTTGCCCACGGCGGGCCCGAACCAAGCATTTTCGTCGGCGCGGCGGTCGTGATGACGGTTGGTCTCGTTTGCTCGCGACTGCTGCGCCACCGAGCCGCTTATTGAGATCCGACGCTGGCGCGGCACTGGGGCGCGCCGCACATGGCCTTGTGCAACAGCGCGAGAATGCCCATCATGAGGTTCGACGGCCTGGGGTGCCGCGCTGATGCGGCTGAGATCATACCCATGGAACCTGTCTGGGTCATTCCAGCGAAGGGAGCCGCCGGTTGCCGAACCGCCCCGCCTCCAATTCGCGTGAGCCAAGCGTCGCCATCATTGGCGCGGGAGTGATCGGACTTGCCATTGCATGGCGGCTCGCGGCGCGGGGAATAGCAGTCCGAATTTTCGATCGGGGCGCGGCCGGTGCGGGCGCGAGCCATGCGGCCGCCGGTATGTTGGCGGCGTGCGCGGAGGCGGAGCCCGGTGAGGAGGCTCTGGTCGCGCTTGGCCGGGAAAGCCAGGCGCGCTGGCCCGCTTTCGCGGCAGAGTTGCTGGCGGCGTCGGGGATGGATGTGGAACTGCGTCCAGAGGGAACGCTGCTGCTCGCCTTGACCGCGGACGATCAGGCGCGGCTCACCCATCTGCTCGTGTTCCAGCAGAAGCTCGGATTGCCGCTGCAATGGATTTCGGCGGCGGACACTCGCCGGCGTGAGCCGCATCTCGCGGGCAAGCTCGCGGGCGCAGTGTTCAGTCCCGAAGACACGCAAGTCGATAACCGCAAGCTCGTGGCCGCGCTGCGTGTGGCCGCGCAAGCCGCTGGCGCCAGCGTGAGCGAACATCAGCCGGTAAGGGCGATTTCGTCCCGCGGCGGGCGCGTCGACGGCATCATTCTCGGCGACGGCACGAAGGTGCCCGCCGATGTCGTCGTGCTTGCGGCCGGCGCGTGGGCCCGCAGCATCGAAGGCGTGGACCCAAAACTGCGGCCGCCGGTGCGACCGATCAAAGGCCAAATGCTGGCGCTGCGCATGAATCCCGCTGCACCGCTCTTGAGCCACGTGGTTTGGGCGCCTGGCGCCTATCTGGTGCCGCGCCGGGACGGCCGTTTGCTCGTGGGGGCGACAGTCGAGGAAAAGGGCTACGACACATCCCTGACTGCGGGCGGCATATTGACCCTGCTCGAGGCGGCTTGGCGGGCGGTCCCCGCCATCGAGGAGCTGGCGATTGATGAAATGTGGGTTGGACATCGGCCGGGCAGCCGGGACGACGCGCCCATTCTTGGCGCTGGACCGATCGATGGTCTCATCTATGCCAGCGGGCATCATCGCAATGGAATCCTGCTCGCGCCAATCACCGCCGACGCGATCGTCCGGCTTGTCCTCGATAGTGCGGTCGAGGCGGTGATCCGCCCATTCGGGATCGAGCGATTTGGCTTGCTTGCTGCTGCTGCAGAATAGGAGAATTCAATGAACACGGCGGCACCTGCGGCAAACATCCGCGTCAACGGTGAAACCGAGCCACTGATGGTTGCGACGCTTGCGGCGCTCCTCGAGGAGAAGGCGGTCGACACGAGCCAGCGCGGAATCGCCGTCGCCGTCAACGGAGCCATTGTGCCGCGGGCAGCGTGGCTGCAGACCAAGCTGCGCCCGGGCGACAGCGTCGAAATCGTACGCGCCCGTCAGGGCGGCTAAAGGAGCTCAAATGTCCGATCCCTTGATCATCGCCGGGCGCGAGTTTGGCTCGCGCCTATTCCTCGGCACCGCCGGCTATCCCAACCGCAAGCTCATGCTCGACGCCATTGGCGCGAGCGGCACCGAGATGGTAACAGCCTCGATCCGGCGCATCAGCCTCGCCGGCGAGGAGGAAAGTCTCGTCGATCTCATTCCCAAGCACGTCCATTTCCTGCCCAACACCGCCGGCTGCCAGACCGCCAAGGACGCGGTACTCACTGCCGAACTCGCGCGCGAGGCGCTCGAGACCAGCTGGATCAAGCTCGAAGTGATCGGCGACCGCGAATTGCTCTATCCCGATACCGAGGAGCTCGTGCGCGCGACCGAAACACTGGTCGCAAAGGGTTTTACAGTGCTGCCCTACTGCACGGAAGATCCCGTCGTTTGCCGCAAGCTCGCCGACGCCGGCGCCGCGGCGGTGATGCCGCTCGGCTCGCCGATCGGCTCGGGGCTCGGCATCTGCAACCCGCCGCTGATCGAACTCCTTTGCGCGCGCTCGCCCGTACCGGTGGTGCTCGATGCCGGCATCGGGACGGCGTCGGATGCGGCGCTTGCGCTCGAGCTTGGCTGCTCCGCCGTGCTGCTCAACACCGCTGTCTCCAAGGCGCGCGATCCAGTGATGATGGCCAAGAGCATGCGCGCGGCCGTCGAAGCCGGACGATTGGCGCGCTTGGCCGGCCGCATTCCAAAGCTCGCGCATGCCGAGCCGTCGAGCCCGCAATTCGGGTTGGTAGGAACGTGATCGCTTTGGAGCCGCTTCCGGCGGACAATTCCCGCGCCAAGCGACCCTGCCAAAACTACGAAGCGATCACACGGGGATCGGCCTTATCTACAAGCTGTCCCTGGGCCGTGATGTGGCCTTGCCCGGCAAGGTCTCTGATTTTCCTATAAATTTTCGTCCTGAGGGCTGGCGGCTAAATTTTATCACTACGACATGCATTTTGTTGTTGACTACTGGTACAGCCGCTGCTACATGCAATCCATCCTCGCTCATTCGGGGCGTGTTCTCGAGGCATACCTGAATACGGAGCGAGGAGTGGCGTCCCGCGGTGGCGATTCGCAACCGCCGCCCCGGGAGGCACGGGACCCCGCCCGCCGGGCACTACGACCCGGACGCGAGGAGCTCGCTGTGACCGATCCGGAAGCGATTCCGGTGAGGGAAGCGCGGGACCGGAGCCCAAAATCGCCACGGTGGAGCGCCGGGAGGCGGGCGTCCCCCGTATGGGGACGCAAGGCGCCTCGTTAGGCGCCTGGCCTGCCCGCGTCATGGGCAGGCCCAACGGGTGCCTCGCAAGCACCCGACGACTCTCGGCGCTCCGCCACCCCGTAAATTCGGGTGAGCGAAGCCAAAAAAGAAAAACCCGGGCGCAGAAAACGCGCCGCGGGAACGAAGAAACATGTGCTGTTTGACATCGTGAGCAAGTTCGTAGCCTGGGTTGAGCGCAGCGAAACCCAGGGTTCCTGCCGAGTGGCGAGCCTGCCCCGGGTTTCGCTCCGCTCAACTCGGGCTACTTGGCTTCGGCCGGGACGACGAACTCGCGTGTATTCTTTAACGATGAGGACGAGACGCTGCGCTTTCCCTCATTGTTCAACACGCATCGCGGCGCGATAACACCGAAATGAACAAACTTCCCGATCCGCCGCTGCTCGTCGTCACCGACCGACAGCAGGCCCGCTTGGCCCTTGCGGATGTGGTACGCGCGGCGCTCGCCGCCGGCTGCCGATGGGTGAGCATGCGGGAGAAAGATCTCTCGCAGGACGATCAAATCGCGCTTGCTTCGACGCTGCTGCCGATCGCGCGGCGACACGCTGCGCGCCTGACGGTGCATGGCGATGCCGAATTGGCAAAAGCCTGCGGCAGCGACGGCGTTCACCTGCCCGCCGGAGCCGATGCGGCGGAGGCGCGCGAGATGCTGGGGCGAGAGAAGCTCGTCGGCGTGTCGCTTCACACGGTGACGGAGGCCGAGGCAATCGATCCGGCCGTTGTCGACTATGCAATTGCAGGCCCTGCCTTCGAGACGCCGAGCAAGCCCGGCTACGGTCCCGAGATCGGCCGCAAGGGGCTGGCGGAGATTGCGCGGGCGGCGCCCGTCCCGGTGCTCGCGATCGGAGGACTGAATGCGACGCGGGCGGCGGAGGTGCTGGCAGTAGGCCCCGCCGGCATTGCGGTGATGGGCAGCATCATGCGCGCAGTCGACCCCGCCCGGGAGGTGAAGGCGCTCTTGGCAATCCTTGCGGGAAGTCATCCCCGCCCGCGATAAGGGGCGACGCTCTGATCCGGCAGCCATACGTTTGCCGGCAGCTTGCCGGTTTGCCAAAAAACGTCGATCGGTATGCCGCCGCGCGGATACCAATAGCCCGCGATGCGCAAAAATTTGGGCTTAAGCAGCGCGGCGAGTTTTTTGCCGATCGCCACCGTGCAGTCCTCGTGGAAAGCGCCGATATTGCGGAAGCTGCCGAGGTAAAGCTTGAACGACTTCGCTTCGAGCAGCCATTTTGCCGGCACGTAGTCGATCACGAAGTGGGCAAAATCGGGCTGCCCAGTGATCGGGCAAAGCGTCGTGAATTCCGGCGCCGTGAAGCGCGCGACGTAATCGGTGTCGGGGTGGGGATTGGCGACCCGGTCGAGGACCGCCGCGTGCGGCGAAGCGGGGAGGCGGCTCGCCTTGCCGAGATGACGAAGGTTTTTGGCTACTGGCTTCACTCTTCTCATCTAGCACGAACTTGGCAACCAATGCGCTCTGATCGGGGCAGGTCGGCGAACTCGCTGTGACTGGATGCCCCCCCACTTTGACGGGACATGACAAGGGCGTTCTCGATCTTGTAGAAGCGCAGCGAACGCTGCGAGCGCTGAGGCTTCCATGACCGCCATTACCGACATTATCGGCCGGGAAATCCTCGACAGCCGCGGCAATCCGACCGTCGAGGTTGACGTCGTGCTCGAGGATGAGAGCAAGGGCCGCGCCGCCGTACCCTCGGGCGCTTCGACCGGCACGCACGAGGCGGTCGAGCTGCGCGACGGCGGCGAGCGCTATTTAGGCAAGGGCGTGGGCAAAGCCGTCGCCGCCGTCAATGGCGAGATTTTCGGTGCGATCGGCGGGATGGATGCGGAAGCGCAGGCGAAGATCGACGAGACGCTGATCGCGCTCGACGGCACGCCGAACAAGGGCCGGCTCGGCGCCAACGCGATCCTCGGGGTCTCGCTCGCGGTGGCCAAGGCCGCGGCCGCCGCGCAGCGCGCGCCGCTCTATCGTTATGTCGGCGGAACCTCGGCGCGACTTCTTCCCGTGCCGATGATGAACATCATCAATGGCGGCGTGCACGCCGACAATCCGCTCGATTTCCAGGAATTCATGATCATGCCGATCGGCGCGGCTTCTTTCGCCGAGGCGCTGCGCATGGGCGCGGAGATTTTCCACACCCTGCGCGCGGCGCTCAAAGAGGCCGGACAAGACACGAATGTTGGGGACGAGGGTGGCTTTGCCCCCAATCTGCCGTCGGCCGATGCCGCGCTCGATTTTGTCACTAGGGCGATCGAGAAAGCCGGCTTCGCGCCGGGCGAGGACGTTGCGCTCGCGCTCGACCCGGCCGCAAGCGAGTTCTTCAAGGACGGGTCCTACCGCTATGCGGGTGAGGACAAAATTCGCCCGAACCGCGAGCAGGCAAGCTATCTCGCCGATCTTGCCTCCCGCTATCCCATCGTCTCGATCGAGGACGGAATGGCCGAGGATGATATGGAAGGCTGGAAGGTACTGACCGAGCTCCTCGGCGAGAAATGCCAGCTCGTGGGCGACGATGTTTTCGTGACCAATGTGACGCGGCTCAGCGAGGCGATCAAGAACGGCATCGCCAACTCGATCCTGGTCAAGGTCAACCAGATCGGAACATTGACCGAGGCGCTCGCGGCCGTCGAGATGGCGCACAAGGCGGGCTACACCGCCGTGATGTCACACCGCTCCGGCGAAACCGAGGATTCAACCATCGCCGATCTCGCGGTCGCAACGAACTGCGGACAGATCAAAACGGGGTCACTCGCCCGCTCCGACCGCACCGCCAAATACAATCAGCTCCTGCGCATCGAGGAGGAACTGGGCGCGCAGGCGAAATATGCCGGCCGCGCAGCCTTGCGGGCATTGCGCTGAGGCCGATTGAATTGACTTCGGAGCTGCGCCCTCTGACCTATTAAAGCCCTCTTAAGGCGGCGGCGGCATGGTTGCCACTATGGTGACCCGCAAGCGGTTGCGCGCCGTCCTCAACGCGCTCGCGCTCTACACGATCGCGGCGCTGGTGATCGGCTATTTCAGCTTCAATGCTTATTCCGGCAACCGCGGGCTGCGCGCGAAGCAGGACCTGGACCAGCAGATCGCGGAACTCAGCGCCGAGCTCGACGCGCTGAAGGCTGAGCGTGCCATGTGGGAACGCCGCGTATCGCTGCTAAGGCCCGAAAGTATCGATCCCGACATGCTCGACGAGCGCGCCCGGCTGCTGCTCAACTACGCCGATCCGCGCGAGCTCACCTTGCGCCTCAAGCAACCTTGATCGCCGCGGGCTCTGTCCCAACGGCGGCGACAGAATTGCCAACTCGTATTTGCCAGGTCGAATTTGCTAAGTCGGCCCGGTCTTCCTATGTCCGGCCGACAGGGCGCGTTCGGCCCGATCCGCTTTCGTCTCGCAGCAATTTCGGCTATTGGGGGGCTGGCCGCCCCACCGATCTAAAAGCCTGCACCCGAGGAGACAAATGGCCGTTGCCAGCAGCAAATCAGCGGCTCAGGGCGCCGCCGCGCCCCGCCCTTCGGCCGAAGCTCCAGCGGAAGTGCCCGATTTCAACCAGGAGCAGGAGCTTCACGCCTATCGGCGGATGCTCGTCATCCGCCGGTTCGAGGAGAAGGCCGGGCAGCTCTACGGCATGGGGCTGATCGGCGGATTTTGCCATCTCTACATCGGTCAGGAGGCCGTCGTCATTGGCATGCAGATGGCGATCAAGGCGGGTGACGAGGTCATCACTGGCTACCGCGACCACGGGCACATGCTGGCTTGCGGTATGGACCCAAAGGGGGTGATGGCGGAGTTGACCGGCCGCCGCGGAGGCTATTCGAAGGGCAAAGGCGGCTCGATGCACATGTTTTCGGTCGAGAAGGGATTTTTCGGCGGCCATGGCATCGTCGGCGCCCAGGTTCCGCTCGGAACCGGATTGGCCTTCGCCAACAAATATCGCGGCAACGACAATGTTTCGCTCACGTATTTGGGCGACGGCGCCGCTAATCAGGGCCAAGTCTACGAAAGCTTCAACATGGCCAAGTTGTGGAAGCTGCCGGTGATCTACGTCATTGAAAATAATCAGTACGGCATGGGCACCTCCGTTGCTCGTGCATCAGCAACCACAAACCTGTCCCAGCGCGGGCGTTCCTTCGAGATTCCCGGCGAGCAGGTTGATGGCATGGATGTGCGTGCCGTGAAGGCCGCAGGCGACAAGGCAGTCAAATGGTGTCGCGATGGAAACGGGCCGATCATTGTCGAAATGCTGACCTACCGATATCGCGGCCATTCCATGTCGGATCCCGCCAAGTATCGGCCCAAGGAAGAGGTCGACAAGGTGCGCACGGAGCACGATCCGATCGAACAGGTGCGCAGCCGTTTGTTGAAGAAAGGCTTTGCGAGCGAGGACGCACTGAAAAAGATCGATGCCGACGTGCGCGCGATCATCAATGAGGCGGCCGAATTCGCCACCAACGACGCGGAGCCCGACCCTGCCGAGCTCTGGAGCGACGTCTACGCCGGATGACATGGGCGGTGCAGTCGATAACATGCGCGTCGCCATCCTGCCGCTAGACACCATCACATTGCCGGCGAGCGCTCTCGCACGGGCTCCCGCCAAATCGCCAAGGCGGTGATGCTCGATGCCGATTCAAATCCTGATGCCGGCGCTTTCGCCCACCATGGAAAAGGGCAATCTGGCGAAATGGCACAAGAAAGAGGGCGACCCCGTCAAAACCGGCGACGTCATCGCCGAGATCGAGACTGATAAAGCCACGATGGAGGTCGAGGCGGTCGACGACGGCACGCTGGGCAAGATTTTGGTGCCGGAAGGGACCAACGACGTGGCGGTCAACACGCCGATCGCCATGATCCTAGGCGAGGGCGAGGACGCCTCCGCACTGACCGACGGCGGCGGCGCGACGCGAGCACACAAGCCCGCGCCGACCGCGCCCCCCGCCAAGGCGCAACAACCGGAGATGCAGGTCGAACCCGCCCACCTGCCGGCGATGCCGCAGGTCGGCGCGCCGCGGCAGCTGCAAGCGCTGCCCGAGCCCGATCTTCCGGAAGGCACCGAGATGGTCACCATGACGGTGCGCGAAGCGCTGCGCGACGCCATGGCGGAAGAAATGCGCCGCGACGATACCGTGTTCGTCATCGGGGAGGAGGTCGCCGAATATCAGGGCGCCTACAAGGTGACGCAGGGCCTGCTGCAGGAATTCGGCGCCCGGCGTGTCATCGACACCCCGATCACCGAACACGCGATGACCGGGCTCGGCGTCGGCGCGGCGTTGGCGGGGCTCAAGCCGATCGTTGAATTCATGACGTTCAACTTCGCCATGCAGGCGATGGATCAGCTCATCAATTCGGCAGCGAAGACGCGCTACATGTCGGGCGGCCAGATGCACGTATCGGCGGTGTTCCGCGGGCCCAACGGCCCGGCCGCGCGCGTCGCCGCTCAGCACAGCCAGGACTACACCTCATGGTATTCGCACGTTCCGGGCCTCAAAGTGATCGCGCCTTATAGCGCTGCAGATGCCAAGGGCCTGCTCAAATCCGCGATCCGCGATCCCAACCCCGTTGTTTTCCTCGAAAACGAAATCCTTTACGGCCAAAGCTTTCCGGTACCTAAACTCGACGACTATCTCGTGCCGATCGGCAAAGCAAAGATCGCCCGCGCAGGAACCGATGTGACCATCGTCGCTTGGTCGATGGGCATGTCTTATGCCCTCAAAGCCGCCGATGAATTGGCCAAGGAGAACATCAACGCCGAGGTCATCGATCTGCGCACACTAAAGCCGATGGACACGGACATGATCGTCGAGTCGGTGAAGAAGACGGGCCGCGTGGTCACGGTTGAGGAAGGCTGGCGACAATCGGGTGTCGGCTCGGAGATCGCCGCCAGTGTAACCGAACATGCCTTCGACTGGCTCGATGCTCCGGTGACACGCGTCACCGGCAAAGACGTACCGATGCCTTACGCGGCCAATCTCGAAAAAATAGCGCTGCCTTCCGTTGCAGACGTGGTCGCGGCCGCGAAGGCGGTCTGCTACCGGTGAGATGGCCATGGCGACATTCGATGCGCTGCACGTTCCGCCGACCGCGCTCGAGCACGGCGGCGTCGAGGTCTTGCGCGCGGCCATCGTAGAAGGCGGGCTGCACGTGTCGCTGCGCCGCGCGTTCGACGATCCGCAGGCGTGGGGGATGCTCATCGCCGACGTCGCGCGACACGCGGCGCGTATTTTTGCCAAGGAAACCAAATTGACCGAGGACGAGGCACTCGAGCGCATCCGGGCGATGTTCGACGCTGAAATGGATGCGCCTACCGATCCCGGCACCACCAGCGCGATCAGCTAGCCGACCGAGGGCTGTCATGCCGGTCAACATTCTGATGCCCGCGCTGTCGCCCACGATGGAGAAGGGCAACCTCGCCAAGTGGCTCAAGAAGGAGGGGGACAAGGTCAAACCGGGCGACGTCATCGCCGAAATCGAAACCGACAAGGCGACGATGGAGTACGAAGCGGTCGACGAGGGCACGCTTGCCAAGATCGTGGTGCCAGAAGGCACGCCGGACGTGCCGGTCAAGACGCTCATCGCCGTGTTGGCGGAAGAGGGCGAGGACGTCAAAGCCGCCGCGGCCGCGGCAGGCAAGGGCGCAGCTGCAAAACCGCCGCCGCCAAAACCGGCCGGCACCGCGCCTTCCGCGCCGATGGGAGCAGCGGCTGCTGTGCACGCCTCGCCGGCGGCGCAAGCCGTGCCTCAAGCGCGCGACCCCCGCGCGGCGCCGCCACCGCCGCAGGCTCGCTCTTCTCAGCGAGAACAGCGCCAGGAAACGCCGGTCGCCCGCCCCAACCGCGTCTTCTCTTCTCCCCTGGCGCGACGAATGGCGAGAGAGGCGGGCATCGACCTCGGTCGCATTCAGGGTTCAGGTCCGCACGGCCGCATCATTGCGCGCGATGTCGAAGCGGCCAAGTCGGGCCGCGGGATCATGGCTCCCGCTCCGCCAGCCGCGGCGCCTGGCGTCCAAGCACCGGCCGACGAGAAGATCCGCGCGCTGTTCGAGCCCGGTTCGTACGAAGCTGTCCCGCACGACAACATTCGCAAAGTGATTGCGCGGCGTCTCCTCGAAGCGAAGCTTACGATCCCCCACTTCTACCTGACGCTCGACTGCAGGATCGACAAGCTCCTGGCCGCGCGCGAAGAGATCAACGCCGCCGCGCCAAAGGACAAGGACGGAACGCCGGCCTACAAAATCTCGGTCAACGATTTCGTCATCAAGGCGCTTGCGCTCGCACTGCAGCGGGTTCCTGACGCCAACGTGACGTGGACCGAAGGCGCGATGCTCCGGCACAAGCATTCCGACATCGGCGTTGCGGTGTCCATACCGGGCGGGCTGATCACGCCAGTCGTGCGCCACGCGGAGCAAAAATCGCTCTCGATCATCTCCAATGAGATGAAGGATTTTGCCGCCCGCGCGCGCGCCCGCAAGCTCGCGCCGCAGGAATATCAGGGCGGCACCAGCGCTGTCTCGAACCTCGGCATGTACGGGATCAAGGATTTCTACGCCATCATCAATCCGCCGCACGCGAGCATTCTTTCGATCGGTGCCGCAGAAGAACGCGCGATCGCGCGCAACGGCAAGATCGAGGCGGCGCATATGATGACGGTCGGGCTCGCGACCGACCATCGTGCCGTCGATGGCGCGCTCGGCGCCGTGCTGCTCAACGCGTTCAAAGCGTTGATCGAAAATCCGGTCATGATGGTCGTATGAACGCGGAGCATCGTTCCCGCCGAAACAGGCCAGCGCGGGGACTGCGGCAACGCGCTATACGGGCCCGGCGACGAGCTCTGCGGGAGAAGCGGCATGGCTGAGACCTCCTTCGATATCATCGTCATCGGTTCCGGGCCCGGCGGCTACGTCACTGCGATCCGCGCGGCACAGCTCGGATTTTCGACCGCGATCATCGAGCGCGATTATTTGGGCGGCATCTGCCTCAACTGGGGTTGCATCCCTACGAAGGCGCTGCTGCGCTCCGCCGAGATCTTCCACTACCTGCAGCACCCCAAAGATTACGGCCTCTCGGCCGAGCACGTGACCTACGATCCCGGTGCGGTGGTCAAGCGCTCACGCGCGGTATCGAAGCGGCTCAACGATGGCGTCGGCTTTTTGATGCGCAAGAACAAGGTTGCCGTCATTTGGGGCGAAGCAACAATCGAGGCGCCCGGCAAGGTCGCGGTGAAGAGTGTCGCGACCCCGGCGCCCAAAGGCGCTCTCGGTGCGGGCGCCTATCAGGCCAAGCACATCATCATCGCGACCGGAGCACGGCCGCGCGTGCTGCCCGGGCTCGAGCCCGACAAGAAGCTGATCTGGACTTACTTCGAGGCGATAGTGCCGGAGCATATGCCGAAGTCGCTGTTGGTCGTTGGTTCAGGCGCAATCGGCATCGAGTTCGCCTCGTTTTATCGCACCTTCGGTGCCGACGTGACGGTGGTAGAGATATTGCCGCAAATTCTGCCCGCCGAAGATGCGGAGATTTCCGCATTTGCGCGCAAGCAATTCGAAAAACAGGGCATCAAGATCCTGACCGGCGCCAAAGTGACGAAGCTGGACAAGGCGGCCGATAGTGTCACCGCGACGATCGATACCGGCAAAGGCACCACACAGACACTGACGGCCAAGCGCGTTATCTCCGCGGTCGGCGTCGTCGGAAATATCGAAAATCTCGGTTTGGAGAAGCTCGGGGTTAAGACTGAGCGCGGCGCAATCGTAATCGATGCACTCAATCGCACGAATGTACCCGGTATCTATGCGATTGGCGACGTTGCCGGAGCGCCGCTCCTCGCCCACAAGGCCGAGCACGAGGGCGTGATTTGCGTCGAGGCGGTCAAGGGGCTCAAGCCGCATCCCATGGACAAGCGCCTAATCCCGGGTTGCACCTATTGCGCGCCGCAAATCGCTTCGGTCGGGCTGACCGAGCAGGCGGCGAAGGAGAACAAGTATGACATCCGTGTCGGCCGCTTTCCGTTCGCGGGTAACGGCAAGGCGATCGCGCTGGGTGAAGACCAAGGCCTCGTCAAAGTGATTTTTGACAGGAAGACTGGAGCGCTGCTCGGGGCGCATATGGTCGGCGCGGAGGTCACCGAGTTGATCCAGGGCTATGTGGTGGCGATGAACTTGGAGACAACCGAAGAAGAGTTGATGCACACAGTGTTCACGCACCCGACGCTCTCCGAAATGATGAAAGAGGCGGTACTCGACGCTTATGGACGCGTGCTCAATATCTAATGCCCGTCGTCGACGTCCATACCCATTGTGCGCCGCGTCCGCGTGATGATCTGTTTGGCGTCGCCGAGGCGCTGCGGGGCGTACCTGTCGGCAAAAACGCGGTGACGAATTATCGTGGCTTGCCGGCCGTCGCCTATCACGACATGACCGATTTCGAGCTGCAGCAGGATGTCTGCGCCAAGGCCGGCATTACTGGACGAGTGATCAGCAATCCGTTCGCTGCGGAGGTGATAACCGCGATTTCGCGAAAGCCCGCGATCGACGTCGTGAAGTTCATCAACGACAACACCGCTGCCGTCGTCGCGCGCGCGAACAGCAACTGGGGTCTTGGCACGCTCAATCCACTCGATGCGAGCCACATCGCCGAAGGCGAGCGGTGCCTCGGTTCGCTCGGATTCAAAGGGCTGCTGATCACTTCGAGTTGGCACGGGCAGTTCATCGACGGCGCGGCCGCCTTCGCATTCTGGGAGTGGGCGCAATCGCGCAATGTGCCGGTCTTCATCCATCCTCCGCGCGTGCCCATCGGACACGAGCAGCAGATGGATCAATACAAGCTCGATGAGTTGGTAGGGCGGCCATTCGACACCGCGATGGCGCTCGCCCGCATGATCTTGTCCGGCCTGTTCGATCGATACCCCGGCCTGAAGATTGCGGTGGCGCATATGGGCGGGGGACTTCTGCCGGTGATCGGGCGGCTTGATTTCGGTTGGCGGCTCGGATGTGAGGGCATGCCCGAACGTGCCGTCATCCGCTGCAAACAGCGGCCGAGCGATTATCTCGCCAAGCTTTACGTCGACACCATGGGTTTTTGGGCGCCGCATGTACGCGAGGCAGTGGAGGTATTCGGGGTCGACCGCGTCATGCTCGGCACCGATTACGGCCCGGTGCCGATCGATCCGGCCGAGCACATCGACATCGTAAACGGGCTGGCAATCTCTGCGCCCGATAAGGACAAAATCCTTTGGCGCAATGCGGAGCGGTTTTTCAACCTGAACGGCATCGCGTGAGCGCTTGTGAGACGAGGGAATGCAAGGCAAATGCGTTGTTCGATGCGCCGGTGCTGCGGCTGGATTCTTGCGTCGCTGCTGTTCGCGCTAAGCCAGGAAGCGATAGCCACCTCCGTTGAGCGCCAATCTGCGTCGGTGACAACCCCTTCGGCCGCCGCGATGGCCGAATACCGCCGCAAGTTGGAGGAATACACCGCCGCGCGTCGGAAATACGAAGCGGAGGCCGATGCTTATTGGAGTTCGGTCGCCGAGAAGCGGCGGCTGCGCCAAGCCAAACTCCGCAACCATCAGGAGATCGTGCTCGCCGATTACGTGCTGACCCAACCGCCGATCTATTCCGGACCGCCGAAACCGGTCGATCCGTCCGCGCCCATCGAAGAGGTGCCGCCCAAAAAATACGTCCCGGTAGTGGCCGACTTTCTGCGCGCCGCGGCGCAGGAATTCGGTCTTGTTCCGCAGCAGCCGCGAAGTGAGATCGAGTATAAACGCGCTTATGCCAAAATCGCCTTTGCCGCCGGGCTGACCAAGGAGCAGGTCGTACGTATTTACGCCTTCGAGTCTGGCGGCGACGGCACATATGACGTGCAGGCGGGCCTCGAGCAGCCGAAACCTGGAGCGCAGCCGATCTCGACCGCGCTCGGCTACAATCAGCTCTTGGCCACGAACAGCGTCGAGCTGATGGCTGAGAAGGGAGATCACTTCATCAAGACATTGAGCGCGAAGGCCGCACAGCTTCCTGACGAACCGAAAGCGACGCTGCAGAGGAAGCTTGCCGTACTCAAGCGCATGATTTCGTTTTGCCGGACCGTCCCCGACAGCTGGAGTGAGCACGATAAGCTCGCAAACACAGCGAAAGGCCTCGCCGTGCATGCTCTCAATCTGGATGTGGACGTTGGTCCGTTATTGCAGATGCAGAAGCTTCTCGACTCCGTCGTTTTCGCGCGCGCTCAGGGATACGGCACGGTATTAAGCGCGGCGGAGCTCGAGATGATGAACCTCACCGGCGATGGAAACGGGCTCGACATCGTCAGGATGCCGTCGGTATTGCGTGAGCGCGTGCCCACTTCGAATTTCTTTCAGCCGGGAGGCTATGCGCGCAATCCCATCGCCGGCCGCAGCGGGGTCGTTTCCAAGCTGCTGGCGGGGACCAATGCCGTGATGGACCAGGAAAGCAAGTTACCGGGCGCAAAGGAGCTGGCTTCCTTATTTCCCAAGTAATCAGGACCAGCCCGCGTCCGGCACTACGGATTGCGCGCGATCTGCTCCAATAGAGGCTTCCACATCTGCTGCTCGGCATGAATGAAGGCCAGGAGTTCGGCCGGCGTCATTGGATGAGGATAGTTGCCTGTCGTTTCGAGCCTGCTTTTGGTGGCAGGATCGGTAACGGTCGAGCGCAAATCTTCATTCAGCTTGCGTACGACGGCGTCAGGCGTGCCGACCGGCGCGACCAGCGCGAGCCAGCCGCGAACTTTAAAGTCTGGGAGCGTTTCCGCGGCGGTTGGCACATCGGGAAAGTCGGAAAGCCGCGCCGTCGAGCCGACCGCAAGCGCTTTGATCGCTCCGGCCTGCAGCGCTCCCGCAAGCGGCGGGTAACCGTCGATGACCATGGGTACGCGCCCAACCATCACATCATTGAGCGCTTGTGCGGTGCCGCCGAGATAGGGAACCATCAGGAGCTTGATGCCTGTGCGGTGCTGCAGCGCTTCGCCGGCGAGGTGCGACAGCGTTCCGCGTCCGGTCGCGGCATAGGAGATCTCGCCCGGCCGTTTCTTCGCGAGTGCGATGAATTCGGCTAGCGTCGCCACTCCGAGCGAGGACGCAACCGATATGAAAAACGGCTGCTCCCCGACGAAGCCGACCGGAACAAAATCCCGCGGCACTTCGAGCGGCAGGTTCGCTTGCAGCCCTGGCAGCGTCACGAATGCGGACGAGGCCGGCATGTAGAGCGTGTAGCCGTCGGGCGCGGCCGCAGCGGCGGTGCGCGCCGCCACCGCGCCACCAGCGCCCGGATGGTTCAGCGCAAGAACCTGCCGGCCCCACATCTGCGACAGACGGTCGGCGACGATCCGCAACAGCGCATCCGGAGAGCCGCCCGGCGCCGAATGGGTGATGATCCGCACCGGCCTCGCGGGAAAATCCAGCGCTTGCGTGTGCGCTGTGCGTGCGACGGCCGCCGCCGTGGCAGCACCTGCGGCCAAACGTAAGAATTTGCGGCGACGAAGATTCATGGCAATGCGTTTTCTATCATGCCCGTCCCAGCTACCGCGAGCGCTCCCCGCCGATTGCGACCGCATTTCGATGTCACAGCGCCTGAAGCGTGTGGTATTCGTTGATATTGGGTTTGACGTGGCCCGGCGGGAGGGGAGGCGGCATTGGATCGACGAGCTGTTCTTTGTTCGACCGCCATCACGGCCGCGGGCTTCGCCCTGTCATCACTGCGTGCCTTCGCTCAGCCTGGAATCAGTCCGCCGATGCAAACATTAAGCGCCTACATGGCCGCGGCAGGGTCCCGCCCGCTTCCTGACGAGGTTGCGGAGCATGCAAAGCACCATCTGCTCGACACGCTTGCTTCGATGGTCTCGGGATCGGACCTGCTGCCCGGCCAGGCGGCGCAACGCTACATCCGCGCACACGGTGGAAAAGGCGCTGCGACAATTGCAGGTACAATGCTGACGGCTGCACCTTCCGACGCTGCCCTCGCCAATGGCGTCATGGCGCATGCAGATGAGACTGATGATTCCCACAATGCCTCGCGGTCGCATCCCGGCTGCGCGATCGTGCCCGCAGCGCTCGCTGTCGCCGAGGAACTTGGCATCGACGGCGCACGCTTCCTTCGCGCCGTGACCCTCGGCTATGACATAGGCACGCGCGTCGTGCTGGCGCTGGGCGGTGCCGAATTCAGCTATGAGAGCAGCCTCGCTACCCACAGCATCGCCGGAACGTTCGGCGCCGCCGCTACTGCCGCCTGCGCTGCCGGTCTCGACGCGCGGCAAATGCGCTGGGCGCTGGATTATACCGCGCAGCAATCCTCGGGCATTGTCGCTTGGCGGCGGGACACCGACCACATCGAAAAGGCTTTCGTTTTCGGCGGTATGACCGCGCGCAATGGCGTAACGGCCGCCCTGCTCGTACGATCAGGATGGAACGGCGTGGAGGATATTTTCTCGGGCGACGACAACTTTTTCAAAGCATACGCGCCGAAGGCGCAGCCCGAACGGCTGGTTGAGAAACTCGGCGAAAGATACGAGGTCGTCCGCACGGACATCAAGAAATGGACTGTCGGCTCGCCAATCCAAGGCCCACTCGATGCGATCGAGGCGATCCGCGGCAAGCGAGCCTTTGAATCCGATCAGGTGCAGCACGTTACGGTACGGCTTGCGCCTTCGGTTGCTGCGGTGGTCGACAACCGTGACATCCCGGATATCTGCTTGCAGCACATGGTCGCGGTGATGCTGGTTGACAAAACCGTCTCATTTCATGCCGCGCATGATAAGCCACGCATGCAGGACGCAGCGATCCTGCGCGAGCGCGCCAAAGTCAATCTGGTACGTCACGGCGAGCTTTCGCAATTCCTGCCCATACGCGTTGCCGCCGTCGAAATCGAATTCGCGGATGGAACGCGCCTTTCGGAGCGCATCTCCGCAGTGCGCGGGACGCCTCGCAACCCGATGTCTCGGACCGAAGTGATGGAAAAGGCACGTGATCTCACAGCGCCGATCCTGGGGCGCGATAAATCCAAAGGCCTGCTCGATGCGGTGTATGCAATTGAAACGGTGACCGATATTCGAAATTTGCGCGCGTTTCTTCAGCCGACCTAGCTTTGGCTTGTGGCGCACCTGCTCGCTGCCGGAATAGGCCAGCGCGTGCTGATGTAGAGAGAGGGCCTAAAGAGGCCGCTGGACGCTCTTTAGGCTACCACGCAACGCGCGTTCACGTGATCTCGACGTCATTCCAGAAGCCGATCCAGTGATCGACCTTCGTCATCGATGCGCGCGGAGCCTCGTACGACCACGCCGCGCGCGCGCTGCGCGCCGTATCTGCGGCGAGATCGTAGAACTGGACGCCATGCGGGCAGGCTAGGTCGCTCTGGGTCTTTGGCGCGACTTGCAGCAAGTCCATTCGTACGCTTTCGCGCGGAAAATAACGGTAGCCGCCGACCTCAAGCGTCCGGTCGCTTTCCGCAATGACCTGGCCGTGCCATATCGCCTTCATCTGACCATCCTTCAGTAGGTCCTGCCGCACTCTCCTTATGCCTCATCGGCTGCCGCCGAAGAAACCGGTCGCGTCGCGCAGAATCTGCGAACGAATGAATGGATCGGGGTCGGCACCCATGACGATCGATCCGGGCTGGCCGCAGGGCGTCCAGCAGACCAGGTTGGACTGGGAAGTGCCGCGAGGCGCTGCACGCTGCGCGGCATAGGCGCGTTGCTTGCTCGGCCGGGCATCGGCACCCGAGGCGAGGAGCATGCCGACACCGATCGTGGAAGCGACCAATCCAACCGAGAGCGCTGTCCTGCTGATCGGCATGAAAACCTCCATCGCGCCGATTGTTTCCCTCCCGCGCCGGAAGAATATGGCCTCCGCCGCCGCCACAGGCCAGCCGACGGTCATCACAACTGCGTGTCGGTGACTGCATGTTGCCGCGCGCGTAATCAATAGTTGTGGCTATTCGCTACGCGCGCGACTCCGCGCGCGCAGCCCCGCCGCACATGCCTCGGCGGGGCTCCCGCGGCCGTGGGCCGCGCAGATTTGCATGTGGTGCGGCTTGCGCCGGATGTACACCGCCCGTAAGTAAGTTCCGGAGCTTCCATGACCATCGTTCTCGACACCAGCAGCAGACCGCGCCATCCGGAGAAGGCGCGCCGGGCGGACGCCCCGGCGTTGAAAAAGCCCGAGTGGATCCGGGTGAAGGCGCCGATCTCTAAAGGATACGAGGAGACGCGGGCAATCGTGCGCGCAAACGGCTTGCACACCGTCTGCGAGGAAGCGGCGTGCCCCAATATCGGCGAGTGCTGGGAGAAGAAGCACGCGACGTTCATGCTGATGGGCGACACCTGCACGCGCGCCTGCGCCTTCTGCAATGTCAAGACCGGCTTGCCCGGCCCGCTCGATGATGCCGAGCCCAAGCGCGTCGCCGAGGCGACCGCAAAACTAGGTCTCAAGCATGTGGTCGTGACCTCGGTCGATCGCGACGATCTCGAGGACGGCGGCGCCGGCCACTTTGCCGCGGTCATTCACGCGATTCGGGCATGCTGCCCTTCGACAACGATCGAGGTGCTCACGCCCGATTTCCTGCGCAAGGATCGCGCGATCGAGAAGGTGGTTGCGGCGAGGCCCGACGTCTTCAACCACAATCTCGAAACAGTGCCCTCGAAATATCTCACCGTGCGCCCGGGCGCACGCTACTTCGCTTCGGTCCGGCTGCTGCAGCAGGTCAAACAACTCGATCCCGCCATGTTCACGAAGTCCGGCCTCATGGTGGGGCTGGGCGAGGAGAGAAGTGAAATTCTCCAGGTGATGGATGATCTGCGTGCGGCCGACGTCGACTTCCTCACCATCGGCCAATACCTGCAGCCGACGCGTAAGCACCATCCGGTCGTGCGGTTTATCCCGCCCGCCGAGTTCAAAGCCTACGAGACAATCGCGTACGCCAAGGGTTTCTCGATGGTCTCATCGTCCCCGCTCACACGCTCTTCACATCACGCGGGCGAGGACTTCGCCCGCTTGCGCGTGGCGCGACAGAGGCAGCTCGGTGACAGCTGAGTGCCCGCCGTCGCTTGCTTCCCTTAATCGGACTAGTTGATGCCGGAATTGTCAACCACGCGCCGGGTCCGCCACTCCGCGGCTCACATGTTCGACCTCGTGGCGGACGTAGAGCGCTATCCGGAATTCGTACCGCTGTGCCGTTCGCTAAAGGTCCGCAAGCGGATCCCCGAGCCAGAAGGCGTCGAGATCCTGGTCGCTGACATGACAGTCGCCTACAGGTTCATACGCGAAGCCTTTACCAGCCGCGTCACCCTCGACCGGCCCAATTTGCAGATCCTGGTCGAATATCTGCAAGGCCCGTTCAGCAGGCTTGAAAACCGCTGGACCTTTCATCCCAAGGGCGAACACACATGCGAGGTAGAATTTTTCATCTCATACGACTTTAAGAGTCGGACGCTGGGCTTGCTGATGGGTGCCATGTTCGATGCCGCCTTCCGCCGCTTCGCGGCAGCGTTCGAGCGGCGCGCGGAAGCGGTCTACGACGCTAAGCGCTGCAAGTCGGGTCGCGCAGGATAGGCTGGCTGCGAATTCTCCCGTATGTATCCGGCTCATGCTGACGAGGTCGGCAACCTTGCCTGCTCCGCAGCGGCGAGTTCGCCGAGCATCGCCAATGCCTCGATGACACAGGCGCGGCGGACTTGTGCGCGGCCTATATCGCCGTACTTGCGCTCGCGCTGAATAAGCCGGCCCTTGCGCGACGCGGCGGCGAGATGCACGAGTCCTACGGGCTTACCGGGCACCGCACCTCCCGGTCCGGCGATGCCGGTGATCGATACCGCAAGATCGACCGGCGTGTGCGCCAGCACCCCTCTCGCCATGGCAGCGGCGGTTTCGCTGCTCACGGCACCATGGCTTTGAAGCGTCGCCGACGCGACGCCGAGCATCGTTTTCTTTGCTTCGTTGCTATAGGTGATGAAGCCGCGCTCGAAAACATCGGAGGAACCTGGGATTTCCGTTAGCGTCGCCGCAAGCAACCCGCCGGTGCACGATTCCGCGGCGGCGAGCTTGAGCCTCTTGCCGCGACAGAGATCGAGTAGCGCGCGCGCACGCTCGTTGAGCTCTTGTTGCAGCATCTAGGGCCGTTCGCGCCAGGGCAGCCGTACGGTCGCATTGGCAAAGGCCGCCATGCCTTCCCCGCGTCCGGTAAAGCCCATCTTTTCGCTGGTCGTCGCTTTCAGGCCAACGCGCTCTATTGGGACGGCCGCGATTTCGCCGATCCGCGCGCGGATCGCGTCGCGGTGCGGGCCGATTCGCGGGGCCTCGCACACGATGGTGACGTCGAGGTGCGCAATGCGCCCGCCCCGCGCGCGCACGCGTTCGGCGGCGAAGGCCAGAAACCGATCGGAGGAGGCGTCGCGCCACTGAGGATCGGTCGGAGGGAAATGAACCCCGATGTCCCCTTCGGCAAGCGCTCCGAGGATGGCATCGACGAGCGCGTGAAGAACGACATCGGCATCAGAATGGCCGGACAAACCATGCCGGTGTGAGATGCGCACGCCCCCGAGCATCACATGATCCCCGTCGCCGAAGCGGTGCACGTCGAAGCCGATGCCGGTGCGCACGTCGCTCAACGCTGCGAGCTTCGCCGCCTCTGCGCGCACAAAGTCGTCGTCGGTCGTGAGTTTGACGTTTTGTGTCTCACCCGCGAAGGTGGTGACCTTCAGCCCCGCCCATTCGGCGAGCGCGGCGTCGTCGGTGAAGTCGTCGCGGCCCACGGCTTTTGCACGCCGGTGCGCGTCGAGTAGGGCGGCAAAGCCGAATGCCTGCGGCGTCTGCACCATCCGCAAGCGCGCGCGGTCGAGCGTGGCCGTGACGCAGCCCGCCGCATCCACCGTTTTCACCGTCTCGGCGACGGCGAGAACCGGAACCGCGGCGCCGCTCTCCCGTCCGGCGGCAATCGCACGCGTGATCAGGGCATCCGAAAGGAAGGGCCGCGCCGCATCGTGCACCAGCACGACGTCGGGGCGGTGCGGTTCCAATGCTTCAAGACCCGCGCGAACGGACGCTTGCCGCGATGCGCCTCCGCAGACGGGCGGCAATAACGCGAGATCGGCACTTGCCGCCTCGAAGAGGGCGGCATCGTCCTGATGGATCACTGCCTGCACCAGGGAAATGCCTGAGTGCTCGGCCAAAGCAGCAACGCTCAGCCGGAGGACTGGCTCACCCAACAGCTCCCGGTACTGCTTGGGCAAATCGCCGCCAGCGCGCAGCCCGCGCCCCCCTGCCACCACGACGGCTGCGACGTTAGCGGCCATGTGTCCTGCCACTCGAAGGTGCTCAGTCATGGCTTTAGCGCGTCGTGGCTGTGCCGCAAACCCAAGCCCAGCTCACGCCGCACTATGCTAATCCGAAGTGCGGATTTTTGCGCTGCAGCACTTGCGAATTGGTCCCCTTTGGCTAAACTCTATGCAGCCGGGACGCGCCGCCTAATCCATGTGCAAGGACCATAAGTGCCCTTAGTGGAACGACTTTTCTGGCGTGGGCAGATCGGCATTGGCAAGGTGATGGTGCCGAACCCGGCGATCTTAGCGCCAATGTCCGGGATAACCGACGCTCCGTTTCGGCGCCTAGCGGCCGCGCTGGGAGCGGGCTTGGTCGTCTCGGAAATGACAGCGAGCGCGGCGCTCGCCCAGGGGGCTCCCGAGGCACGGCTGCGGGCCGAAGGGAAAGGCCTGCGCATGCACGTAGTCCAGTTGGCAGGCTGCGAGCCGCGCTGGATGCGCGAGGCTGCCCGTATCGCAGAGGCCAGCGGCGCCGCCGTCATCGATATCAATATGGGCTGTCCGGCGCGGCAGGTCACCGGCGGCCAATCGGGCTCGGCGCTGATGCGCGATCTCGACCATGCCCTCACTCTGATCGAGGCGACCGTCGGCGCGGTCTCGGTACCGGTCACGCTCAAGATGCGGCTGGGATGGGATGACCGCTCCATAAATGCGCCCGAACTGGCCCATCGCGCGCAAGCGGCAGGCGTGCGCCTAATCACAGTTCATGGGCGAACACGCTCTCAGTTCTATGACGGTCGCGCCGACTGGGCCGCTGTTCGTGCTGTCAAGGAGCGCATTGCGATTCCCGTGGTCGTGAATGGCGACATCGCTACGTACGCAGACGCGGTGACCGCGCTCGCAGCTTCCGGGGCCGACGCCGTCATGATCGGGCGCGCCGCACGCGGCCGGCCGTGGCTTCCCGGACAAATCGGGCGCTATCTTGCGTCGGGCACTCGCGAGACTCCGCCACCCCTTAGTGCCCAATTCGCCCTCGTTCATCGGCTCTACGACGAGATGCTCTCACACCACGGGCTCGCCATGGGCCGACGTCACGCGCGCAAGCACCTCGGCTGGGCGCTCGATGCGGCCGCCGAAACAGCGGGCGCGCCCGACGCATTGCTCAAGGCAAATCGTGTCCGCGTCCTGACCGCCGATGATCCGACCGCAGTTCGCCGGCACTTGGCCGAAGCCTATGCCAATTTCGCCTCCATCGCGGCCGCCAACGGGGCATCTGCTTGGTCGCAAACCACGCGTCAGACGTACCGTGGCGGCGAGAGGAAGGCGGCATGAGCCGGCACGAGCCGATGCCCACGCTTGCCTCCGGCACCGCGGATGCCGTTCTCGACGCGCTGCCGCATCCGGTGATCATGGTCGCAGCCGATGGGCGCATCGCCAACGCCAATGCGGCGGCGGAATCCTTTTTCGACGCATCGCTGCCGCTGCTGCGCCGGCACATGCTGCGTGATCTGGTGCCATTTGGAAGCCCGCTACTTGCACTGATCGAGCAGGTGCGTGGTCGTGGCGCTGCAGTCAATGAGTACAAGGTCGATCTCGGCACACCGCGCAATCCCGGTGAACGCCTGGTCGATCTCCACGTTGCGCCGTTGCCGGAGCGACCGGATCATGTCGTAGTGATGCTGCAAGAGCGCACGATTGCCGACAAGATGGACCGCCAACTCACCCATCGCGGCGCTGCGCGTTCCGTGATTGCGCTCGCGGCCATGCTCGCGCACGAGATCAAGAACCCGCTCTCCGGCATCCGCGGGGCGGCTCAACTGCTGGAGCAATCGGTCGGCGACGACGACCGTGGCCTGACGCGACTGATCTGTGATGAAGCCGACCGCATCGTGAAGCTCGTCGACCGCATGGAAGTATTCACGGACGAGCGGCCGATCGAGCGCGAACCCGTCAACATCCATGCGGTGTTCGAGCACGTGAAGCGCCTCACTCAATCGGGCGTGGCGCGGCACATCAAGTTCACAGAGGACTACGATCCGTCGCTGCCCCCGGTATTCGGCAATCGTGATCAACTCGTCCAGGTTTTCCTCAATCTCGTGAAGAACGCGGCCGAGGCAATTGGTGAGAATGCAACCGATGGCGAAATTGGGCTGTCGACCGCCTTTCGACCGGGCGTGCGGCTGTCGCTTCCCGGCAGCAAGACACGCGTCTCGCTGCCGCTCGAATTCTGCGTCAAGGACAACGGGCCCGGGGTCCCTGAGGATCTATTGCCCCACCTGTTCGACCCGTTCGTGACGACGAAATCCACCGGATCCGGCCTCGGTTTGGCACTGGTGTCGAAGATTATCGGCGACCATGGCGGAATCATCGAATGCGAGTCGCAGCCGCGACGAACCATCTTTCGTGTGCTCATGCCCATGTTCCTTGGTAACGACGCCGAGCCGGGCGACGCTGCCTGAAGAGGATGCCAATGCCACCTGGAAACATTTTGGTCGCGGACGACGACGCGGCGATCCGCACCGTGCTCAACCAAGCGCTGTCGCGTGCAGGTTACGAAGTCCGCTCGACCAGCAACGCCGCAACGCTGTGGCGCTGGGTCAGCCAAGGGGAGGGCGACCTCGTCATCACCGACGTGGTGATGCCGGACGAGAACGCCTTCGACTTCCTGCCGCGCATCAAAAAGCTGCGGCCTGCGCTTCCCGTCATCATCATGAGCGCGCAGAACACGTTTATGACCGCCGTGCGCGCCTCCGAGCGTGGCGCCTACGAATATTTGCCCAAGCCGTTCGATCTCAAGGAGCTCATCGGGATCGTCGGCCGGGCGCTGGCCGAGCCGAAAGAACGGACGCGACCGCCCGCGAAGCCGGATGACCTCGACTCCATTCCCCTGGTCGGCCGCTCGCCGGCAATGCAGGAAATCTATCGCGTGCTGGCTCGACTGATGCAGACCGATCTCACCGTGATGATTTCGGGGGAGTCGGGCACGGGCAAGGAGCTCGTCGCGCGCGCGCTGCATGATTACGGCAAACGCCGTAGCGGCCCGTTCGTGGCCATCAACATGGCTGCGATCCCGCGCGATCTCATCGAGTCCGAGTTGTTCGGCCACGAGAAAGGTGCGTTCACGGGCGCCAATACGCGCAGTTCCGGTCGCTTCGAGCAGGCCGAGGGCGGCACGCTGTTCCTCGACGAAATCGGGGACATGCCGATGGAAGCGCAGACACGACTTCTACGGGTGCTGCAGCAAGGCGAATACACCACGGTAGGGGGCCGCACCCCGATCAAAGCCGACGTGCGGATCATCGCAGCCACAAACAAGGATCTACGGATTCTGATTCAGCAAGGGCTGTTCCGTGAGGATCTGTTCTTCCGGCTCAACGTCGTGCCGCTGCGCGTGCCACCGCTGCGCGAGCGCATCGAGGACGTGCCCGATCTGATCCGGCACTTCTTCGCCCTGGTCGAGCGCGAAGGGTTGCCGCCCAAACAGCTCGATCAGGCTGCGCTTGAACGGCTCAAGCGCCATCGCTGGCCCGGGAATGTGCGCGAGTTGGAAAATCTCGCGCGGCGGCTCTCCGCGCTCTACCCGCAGGAAACCATCGCGGCGGCCGTGATCGACGCGGAATTATCGCAGCCGGCCATGGCTTCCGACGCCGACGGCCCACACACGGAGGAGGGCCTTTCAGCTGCCATCGAACGCCACTTGGCCTCCTACTTCGCGAGCTTTGGTGATACGTTGCCGCCGCCCGGCCTCTATCACCGCGTGCTACGTGAGATCGAGCATCCGCTCCTGTCGGTGACGCTCGCCGCCACGCGCGGCAATCAGATCCGCGCCGCGGACCTGCTCGGGGTCAACCGCAACACGTTGCGCAAGAAAATCCGCGACCTCGATATCCAGGTCTTCCGTAGCAGCGGCTGACCCGCCTTCTCTGTGGTGCCGATTGGCCACAGGGCGCTTGCGCGCGCCCCGGAATTGTCGCAATTCGGCAACATTGTTGTATAAAAGCATCAATCTACAAACCCATCGACCACTGGGGGGCACCTAGACGGGCGTATTTCCACGCACTGTTACAGGTTCCCGTTTGGGACGAGATGAGTCGATGACCAGCGTCGGCCAGGCCGCCACCACCGAACTGATGAGCGCTGCCGCTGCGCCAAGGTCGGGATCGATCCCGCGAGCCCTTGGCGTAGCCGCCGTCGCGCTTGCGTTGCTCTCAGCGCTGGTGACTTTCGTCGTGCTTGCCGGCCTCACGCCGATCGCACCCACGCACGAGGTCGTCGTTACCCTCCTGCTCGCAAACGCGGCCACGGTCTTTCTCTTGGTCCTCGTGATAGGACGCGAGGTGTGGGGCATGGTGCAGGCGAGGCGGCGCGGGCGCGCCGCGGCACGGCTGCACGTGCGTATCGTCGCCTTATTCTCTATCATCGCCGCGGTTCCTGCGATTGCAGTCGCCGTCGTGGCGAGTGTGACGCTCGACCGCGGCCTCGACCGGCTGTTCTCTCAGCAAACGCGCTCCCTCATCGAGAACTCGCTGATCGTCGCCGATGCATACGTGCGCGAACACGTTCAGTTCGTGCGCGCCGATAGCATAGCGATCGCAATTGAACTCGCGCGCGCGAAACCGCTGTTTGACCAGTCGCGCGAGCAGTTTCATGAATTTCTCGCAGTTCAGGCGTCGATCCGCGGCTTGCCAGCAGTCATGCTGCTCGACAAGGACCTCACTGTCGTCGATCAAGTCGACGCACGGACCAGCGATGCTTTCGTCAAACCATCTCCCGAGGTATTGGCCGCCGTCAACGATACCGAGCCGCAAGTGGCGATGTTTCTGGATCAGAACTACGTTGCCGCCATCATCAAGCTGCGCGGGTACAACGACGTCTATCTTTATATTGCTCGCCTGCTCGATCCGCGCGTGCTCGCGCAGCTACGAGCGACACAGGCCAGCGTCGCTCAATATGCCGATCTTTCCGCGCGCCGAGTCGGCATTCAGATCGCGTTTGCTCTGATGTATACGGTGATTGCGCTCATCGTCCTGCTGTCCGCGGTCTGGATCGGTCTGAACTTCGCCAATTACCTGGTAGCCCCGATCCGGCGGCTGATCGGCGCGGCTCAGGTTGTCTCGACCGGAAATCTTTATGTTCAAGTACCGACAAGGCGTTCCGAAGGTGACCTTGCCCAACTGGGCGAGACCTTCAACAAAATGACCCAGGAGCTGCGTACGCAGCGCGATGATATCGTGCGTGCCCGCGACCTGATCGACAGCCGCCGTCGTTTCACGGAAGCCGTGTTGGCAGGCGCGAGCGCCGGCGTGATCGGTATTGATGCCGAGAACTGCATCACCATCCTGAATCGATCCGCGGAGCGGCTGATTGGGCGTATGGAAGCGGAGGTGCTTGGTCAGCCGCTCGCCGAAATCGTTCCCGAACTTGCCGGCATGCTTGCCGCGGCGCGCTCCGGTGTCCAGCGGCTCTTTCAGGGTCAGATGACAATCAACCGCAATGGTCGCGAGCGCAATCTGTCGGTGCGGGTGACCAGTGAGCAATCCGGTGCAGCCGAGGGCGGCTACGTGGTGACGCTTGACGACATAACGGAGCTCGTTACCGCGCAACGCACCTCGGCCTGGGCCGATGTCGCACGGCGCATCGCCCATGAAATCAAGAACCCGCTCACCCCGATTCAGCTCTCCGCCGAGCGTCTGCGCCGGAAATACGGCGGCGTGATCACGGACGATGGCGGTGTCTTTCAGCAATGCACCGATACCATCGTTCGCCAGGTCGACGACATCAAACGCATGGTCGACGAGTTCTCCCGCTTTGCGCGCACGCCGAAGCCAGTAATGACGGCCGAGGACGTCGCCGACACTGTGCGGCAGGTGGTATTTCTGCAGCGCGTCGCCAATGCGGACATGGATATCGAGCTTGAGATCGCGCAGGAGCCGATGCCGGCAAACTTCGACCGGCGGCTGATTTCGCAGGCGCTTACAAACATCATCAAGAACGCCACCGAGGCAATCAGTGCGGTGTCCCCGAGCGAGTTGGGGCGCGGCCGAATACGCATCTGGGCCGGTCGCGAAGGCAACGACATCGTCATCGACGTGATCGACAACGGCATCGGATTGCCGAAGGAGAATCGCAGTCGTCTACTCGAACCCTATGTCACCACGCGCGAGAAGGGCACCGGCCTTGGGCTAGCGATCGTGGGCCGGATCCTGGAGGAGCACGGCGGACGCATCGAGCTTGGCGATGCCGCCGATAAGATTCCCGGCCAGCGTGGGGCCTGGCTGCGGCTGCGCTTTGCCGCAGAAACCGCGAGCTCGAAGGAGGCGGAAGGCGCGCCTCAAACTCAAACCCCTCAACTTGCGACGAACGGTTAAGCCATGGCCGATGACATCCTGATTGTCGACGACGAAGCAGATATCCGGGAACTGGTCTCCGGTATCCTGCAGGACGAAGGCTATATCACACGCTCGGCGCGCGATAGCGACGACGCGCTGGCCCATGTTGCGAGCCGACGGCCCAGCCTGGTGTATCTCGACATCTGGCTGCAAGGCAGCCGGCTCGACGGCCTCCAACTGCTCGACGCGATGAAAGCACAGCATCCCGAATTGCCGATCGTGATGATTTCGGGACACGGCAACATCGAAACCGCGGTCGCGGCGATCAAGCAGGGCGCCTACGACTTCATCGAAAAGCCGTTCAAGGCTGACCGGCTGGTTCTGGTCACGCAACGCGCACTCGAGACCTCGCGGCTCAAGCGCGAGGTCAAGGCGCTCAAGCAGTTGGCGCCCTCGACGCTGGTCGGCAAGTCGTCATCCATGAACCAGCTGCGCCAGACCATCGAAAAAATTTCGCCCACCAACAGTCGCATTCTGATCGTCGGCCCGGCGGGCGCGGGCAAGGAGCTCACCGCGCGCGCCATCCACAGCCAATCAGCCCGCGCCAACGGTCCCTTCATCGTGATCAATGCGGCGGCAATGATGCCGGAGCGGATGGAGGTCGAGTTGTTCGGCGTGGAGCAGCCGACGAACGGAGGAGGGCGCAAAGTCGGTGCTCTCGAGGAGTCGCATGGCGGCACGTTGTTCGTCGACGAGATCGCCGACATGCCGCGCGAGACCCAGAACAAGATCTTGCGGGTACTGGTCGAGCAGACGTTCCAGCGCGTCGGCGGCACTCAGAAGGTGCAGGTCGACGTGCGCATCATTTCATCGACCGGCCGCAACATCGAAGCTGAGATCGCCGCCGGCAAGTTCCGCGAAGATCTCTACCATCGCCTGTCGGTGGTGCCGATTCGCGTGCCGCCCTTGGCCGAGCGCCGCGAGGATATTCCAAGCCTAATCGAATATTTCATGCATCAGATCTCCCAGGCGACCGGCCTGCCCAAGCGGCTGATTGGCGAGGACGCCATGGCCGTGCTGCAGTCACACGACTGGCCGGGTAACGTACGCCAACTGCGCAATAACGTGGAGCGGCTGATGATCCTTGCCGGCGGGGATCCCGAGGCGCTGATCAACGCCGACATGCTGCCGCCGGACGTCGGGTCCATGGTTCCCTCCATGCCCGGCGGCGACGGCGGTGAACACCTGATGGGATTGCCTTTGCGGGACGCGCGCGAGGTGTTCGAGCGCGAATATTTGGTGGCCCAGATCAGTCGGTTCGGCGGCAATATTTCTCGCACGGCCGAGTTTGTCGGCATGGAGCGCTCGGCGCTACACCGTAAGCTCAAGGCGCTCGGGATAGATTGATCGCCGATGTCGCGTATTGCCTATGTGAACGGCCGCTACCTCGCTCATCACACAGCTGCCGTCCATGTCGAGGATCGCGGCTACCAGTTCTCCGACGGCGTCTACGAAGTGTGCGAGGTAAGGGGCGCGCGGTTGATCGACCAGCGGCGTCACTTGGCGCGACTCAAACGCTCGCTCGATGAGCTTCGCATGGACATGCCGATGTCGGAGGCCGCGCTCGCGATCGTGATGCGCGAGTGCATGCGGCGGAACCGAGTCCGCGACGGAATCATCTATCTGCAGATCACCCGCGGCGTGGCGCGCCGCGATCATGGTTTCCCGCCGCCGGGCACCCGCCCTAGCGTCGTGGTCACCGCGCACAGCATCGACGTCGCGGCGAACGAGCGAACCGCAGCCGAGGGGGTGGCGGTCATTACCGTGCCGGATAACCGTTGGCACCGCGTCGACATCAAATCGATTTCGCTCTTGCCCAATGTGCTCGCGAAGCAAGTGGCGCGCGAGCGTGGAGCCAAAGAGGCGTGGTTCGTCGATCGCAACGGACACATCACCGAGGGCTCATCGAGTAATGCCTGGATCGTCACGCGGGGCGGAAAGGTCGTCACGCGGCCAGCTGACAATGGAATTCTGCGGGGCATTACCCGAACCGTGCTGATCGACGTGATCAGAGCCCAGGGCCTGGAGCTCGAGGAGCGCCCCTTTACCGTGGAGGAAGCCTATGGCGCCCGCGAAGCCTTCCTGACCTCCGCCAGCCAGATCGTCATGCCGATTATTTGCATCGACGAGCATCCGGTCGGCAATGGGGCACCCGGGTTGATTGCAACCGCGTTGCGCGCGGAATTTCACCGCTATGCCGAATCGACCTGACGGGCGCGTCGCCCGCCCTCGTGCCCCCAACTTGTGCTTGCGCCGTCCGCGGCCGTGGCTTGTAATAGTGGCGTCCGGGTCCTGTTGAGCGTGCACGAGTAGAAAATGGGCACAGCGACTCGGCAATAAGTCTCGCGGCACGGGGTCCGCGAACAATAAAATGGAACAACGACAATGGCGGCAGACCGCTCACAAAATCTGCAAGATACGTTCCTCAACCATGTTCGGAAGAACAAGACACCGCTCACGATCTTCCTCGTGAACGGGGTGAAGCTGCAGGGCGTGGTCACTTGGTTTGATAATTTCTGTGTGCTGCTGCGACGCGATGGGCATTCGCAGCTCGTCTACAAGCATGCTATCTCGACCATCATGCCTGGACATCCGATCCAGCTGTTCGAGGGCGCCGACGAGGTGGCCGCGGCGGAAAAGGTTTGATTGGAACCGCGTCGGTTCGATAGCCGCAGTGACCGACTGAGCCAGCCGGAAGGCCGGGAGACCGGCCGCGCGCTGGTCATCGAGCCGCACCTGCGTTCCCGGGCCATGGCGGGCGCCGGTGCGCCCGGCGAAGCCGCAAGCCGCTCGCCCGACGCGAAGCTCGAGGAAGCCATCGGGCTGGCTCGTGCCATCGACCTCAACGTGGTCTCTTCGGGGATCGTACCGCTCGGCGGCATTCGCCCTGCGACATTCATCGGCAAGGGCAAGGTGGAAGAGATTGCCGGGGTCGTCAAAGCCGATAATGCCGGAATTGTTGTGATGGATTGCGCGCTCTCGCCGGTTCAGCAGCGCAATCTCGAAAAGGTCTGGGGTGCGAAGGTGCTCGATCGCACCGGGTTGATCTTGGAAATCTTCGGTCGGCGTGCCCGCACCCGTGAAGGCGCGCTCCAGGTCGAGCTCGCACATCTAACCTACCAAAAGAGCCGGCTCGTGCGCTCCTGGACACATCTCGAACGCCAACGTGGCGGCTTCGGCTTTCTCGGCGGGCCTGGTGAGACTCAGATCGAGGCCGATCGGCGCATGATCGAAGAACGTATCGCGCGCATTGAGGTGGAGCTCGGCAAGGTCAAAAGGACGCGCAAGCTCCATCGCGACAGCCGCAAGCGCGTGCCGTATCCGGTTGCGGCGCTTGTGGGCTACACCAATGCCGGAAAATCGACTCTGTTCAATCGCCTGAGCCAAGCCAGCGTGCTCTCTGCCGACATCCTGTTTGCGACGCTCGACCCGACATTGCGCGCAGTCGAGCTGCCCAAGGGATTGCGCGTGATCGTGTCCGACACCGTCGGCTTCATCTCGGATTTGCCGACGATGCTTGTAGCAGCATTTCGGGCCACGCTCGAAGAAGTCATCGAAGCCGATCTGATCCTGCACGTGCGCGACGTCTCGCACGAGGATACCGAAGCACAATCGCGCGACGTCGAGGAGGTCTTGTCCCAACTGGGTATCGCTGAACGAGGTGAGGGACGGCTGCTCGAGGTTTGGAACAAGATCGACCTTCTTGCCAGCGAAGCGCGTGTGCGAGTGCGCAATCAGGCCGAACGCCAGCGGGCCGTGGGACGCCCGGTACTCGTCTCCGCCCGAAGCGGGGAGGGGCTTGATCGCCTCGTGGTCGAAATCGAACAGCGGCTCGCGGCAGACCGTATCACGCTCGAATTCCTTCTCGATGCCGCCGACGGCGCGGGTTTGAGCTGGCTCCATCGGCATACCGAGGTCATGAGTAAGGCACTGCGCGAGGATGGCGTGCTCGCTATCACGGTTCGCGCCGATCCGGCCAACGCACAAAAAGCACGGGCGAAGTTTGCTCGAGCAAGCATACACTCGCATTGACGAGCGCCTGCGTGGCTCTAAACAAGCTCAGTACTTCTCGATGCCCTTGAGATCGACGATGCGGCTCCAGCGCGCTGCGTCTTGTTCGATATGGTCATGCATCTGCTCGGGCGTGGACGGCATGGGGATGTTGCCGACGATCGCGAGCTTGTCGCGAATGTCCGGCAGCTTGAGGATTTCGCGGACCTCCCAATTCAGCCGGTCGACGATGGCCCTTGACGTTCCGCCGGGCGCGGCAAGGCCAAGCCAAGACATGACCTCGAATCCAGGCAGCGTCTCGGCGATTGCCGGGATATCGGGCTCCAGCGCGAAACGCTTGCGGGACGACACTGCCAAGCCGCGCAGCGTGCCGCCGTTGATCTGCGCGAATGCGATCGTGCCGGTCTCGATCATAATGTCCAGGCGTCCACCCAACAGATCCTGCACGATCTGGGTGTTGCCACGGTAGGGAATACCGCGCAGCGAGGTGCCGGCTTCGACATTGATCAATTCTCCGGTCAAATGATGGACACTGCCGGGCAGGTTCATGCCATAGGTGACGCTGAACGGCGCAGCTTTTGCCCGGGCGATGAGATCAGCAAAAGAGTTGATCGGCGAATTTGGCGCGGTTGCGACCACCATCGGATAGCCGGACACCAGGGAGACGAAGGCAAAGTCCCTGATGGGATCATAGGGCAACGATTTGGCAACCGCGGCGCGCGCAGAAAAGGCTCCGGTCAACATCGTCAGCAGATAGCCGTCGGGCGGCGACTTAGCGACCGCGTTCCAGGCGGCCACGCCGGTGCTCGCCGAATGCTCGACCAAGACGGGTTGGCCGAGGCGGTCACCCAGCTTCTCCGCCAGTAGTCGGCTGACGAAATCCGGGCTGCCGCCCGGCGGTGTACCCGTCAAAATTCTGAGCCCGCGGGATGGCCATTGCTCGGCGTCGGCCGGCAGAGCCAACACCGCGGCCAGTGCGCCGGCGAGGAGGCGAGAGAGCATTCGCATGAAAGGGATCGTTGTTGGCCGGCTCCGACTTGCTCGACAGTTCGGCGGGAATGTTATCACCCAGGCCAATTGCGAGCACCGGCGCCACACAGCATGGTGGAAGATTATCACCGTGAGGCGTTGGAGTGTGGCACTCCTTCGGCAGCCTTCGCCTCGTTCCAGAGCGCGTCCATTTCCTCGAGCGTTGCCGCTTGCAGGGTCTTCCCGCGGTCCGCAAGCGCCCGTTCAATCATAGCGAAGCGGCGCTCGAACTTACGATTTGTAGCACGCAGCATCGCTTCGGGATCGACGTCGAGATGACGAGCTAGATTGACCACCGCGAACAGCAGGTCGCCGACCTCGGCGGCTGCGGTCGCGCGATTGCCCGCGGCGAGGTCGCGCTCGATTTCGTCGGCCTCCTCGCGGATCTTGGCCAGTACCGCGAGCGGGTCGTTCCAATCGAACCCGACCTCGCCGGCTTTGGCCTGTAATTTGAGCGCACGGGTGAGGGCAGGGAGCGCGGTTGGAACGCCGGCGAGCGCAGTCGCGGTAGCGTTGCCGCTCGATTTTGTGGCCTTCTGTGCCCGTTCCTCGGTCTTGATACGCTCCCATATCCCTTCAACTGCCTTCGGCGTGAGACCGCGCGTCTCGCCGAACACATGTGGGTGACGCCGCACCAGCTTTGCGGTGAGGCTTTCGACCACATCAGCAAAGTCGAACGCGCCTTGCTCCTGCGCCATCCGAGCATGGAAAACGACCTGGAGCAGGAGATCGCCCAGTTCCTCACGCAGGTCGTCGAGGTCACCGCGTGCGATAGCGTCGGCGACTTCGTAAGCCTCCTCGATGGTATAGGGGGCGATGGTCTCGAATGTCTGTTCCAGGTCCCACGGGCACCCGGTGCCCGGCGTGCGCAGCGCCGCCATTATTTCGAGCAGCCGCGTAATGTCGCGCGAAGGAGTCATGACGAGATCGCCAAGGTAAGATAACGGTTGCGGACCATACAATGCTTGCTGCCGCCCGTCCGCGGTCTGCTTCGTCGGTTCTTGCAGACCGGGAGGCGGCGGCTGACGAGCGTATTGCGGCTTCGGCCCTTAGTGACCGGACCGCTCGGCCTGGCGGCTCGCCTCGATGCTGTTTTCCAACTGGCCGGCCTGCTCATCGAGCAGAAGGTGGTAGTCGCGGAAATGCGGTCCGCTCACGTGCCAATGGAAGTTCTTAGTCTTCAGATAAAGAGCAAAGGTATCGGCAAGCAGCGCATTGAGCGCGGCCGATATCTGGCGAACCGCTTCTGGCGAAAGGTCGGTTGGCGTATCGAGCCGAGCGATGCCCGGTTCGAGTTTTCTCACTTTGCTGGTCACGGGCCTACCTCGCGTTCGGGGAGGGACGTGAATACTAAAGCGCCAGCAGTCAAACCGCCCGTGATATTCAAAGGACCCAGACATTCCATTCCAGTAATTCGCATAAGAGATATTATGGAATATTTTTTTGCTAGAAGATCAGCCCGTAAGAAATTGAATTCACTCATGGACCCGCATTCCGTTCACGCGAGCGCCGCCTCCGGCATAACTAGCTTGAGCCCGTCGAAGGCTGGCTCCACGTGGGGCGGCAGCTTGGTGCGCAGTTCTGCATAATCGAGGTCGGCATGCAGATTAGTCAGGATGGCATGGCCAGGCTTGATCCGCGCGATCCAGGCGAGCGCATCCTCGACGCTGAAATGGCTCGGGTGCGGCCGGTAGCGCAACGCATCCACGATCCAGACCTCGATCCCGGCAAGCGCCCCGACGCTAGCCTCCGGCAGCCCGCTGAGGTCGCAGGAATACGCAAGCCGCCCGAAACGGAAGCCTAAGGAGCAAATATCCCCATGCTCCTGGAGGACCGGTAGCGCCGTGATAGGCCCGCCCTCGCCATCCACGGTGACGCACAGGCCCGCCTGCAACCGGTGTTCCGTCACGATCGGCGGGTATTCACTGCCGGCAGGCGCCTCGAAGCAATAGCCGAACCGGGCGCGCACCGCCTTCGACGTTGGCTCGTCCAAATAGACGTCGACCCGGCGGCGGCCGTGGATGAAAAGCCCTCGCAGGTCGTCGATGCCGTGGGTGTGGTCGGCGTGCTCGTGGGTGAAGAGCACCGCGTCGAGCC
>WNFW01000334.1_pt1 | contig 43106 bp, 48 predicted proteins | sample 5400131 | NCBI WGS metagenome assembly WNFW01 (sample SAMN13153362, study PRJNA577476) | soil metagenome | isolation source: 20 cm soil or saprolite under grassland replicate 1 | place: USA:California | collected 2016-06-15
GTTACTAAACGCGCGATATGGAAGGTTTTAAGCGCGACGTGGTCATAAAAGGCGTAGAGATGCACGAACTGGGAGACAAGCGCGAAACGTCACTTTTTGGGACGCTTGAGGCATCCGCCAATGTCCGCTTGGCGGTTGCCAAGCTAATAAATTTCTGCGGTGCATGAGTCTCCAATGGCCCATCGCGCCATTTCGCTGCTACGCAGCAACCGCATCGCTTTAGGAGCAAAGCGGACATCAATTTTGGTGCGCCAAGCTACCGTGGTTTATGAGTACACGGCCTGGCGCGAAGACGCGCGGAGCCTGTCATCGGCCCGCGCTTTGCGCGGACCCGTTGGCGCTTGTGCCCGCGTATGACGAGGTGCGTCATTTCATTTCATCCCTGCAAACTCGGTCGGCGTCTTGCCGGTGACCTGCCGGAAGGCATGCGAGAATGCGGACACGCTCGCATAGCCGAGATCCGAGGCCAGTTGCTTGACCGAGACATTGGCCTCCATCGACAGTTTTTCGATAGCGGCCGCGATGCGGGCGCGCTGGCACCAGCTCTTGAAGCTTAATTGGGTCTCCGATGAAAACAGCCGCGACAGCGTCCGCGTCGATGTTCCGACCTCGCGCGCCAAGGTTTCGATCTCGTGCGAACCCGTCGGATCAGAAAGCACGATGTCGGCCGCGCGCCGGCAGCGCGGCTCGTGCGGCAGTGGAATGAACGTCGCGGAATCTTCGGCCTGATGCAGCTCGAGAACTGCCAGCCGGAGCAGAAGCTCGGTACGATCAGGATTGTTGTGGCCATCGAACAGCGAGAGTATTGTTTGGTGCAATAGCCGCGAGACCCTGACGACGAATTCGGAATCGAGGTTCTGGCTGCGATCCTCCCGCGCCAGCCACGCCAGATCGAAGTACAGCGTGCGCATTTCGATGTCCGCGAGCACGTCGATGGCATGTTCGAGCCGGCCCGGCACCCACACCGCGCGGTCGGGCGGCACCAGCCAGCGCCCCTTGGGCGTGGTGACCTGCATCGTGCCCCTGGCGGCATAGACCAGCTGCGCTTCGCGGTGCATATGGGTGTCGAGCCGGACGCCCTTCTGATAGTGGCGCGCGACCAAATGGACGCCATCGCGGGTCGCAGGGCGATTTCCCTTGATGGCTGCTATTGGCTTTTCGGCGATATTCATTGGCCACATCCCGTCAGCACAAGACCCTATAACCTATTTCCGGACATCAGGGGATTCGACCAAGGATTTGACGATGAACAGCCCTGTCAAAGTGATCGGTTTCGTTAACGCCGCCCACTTTATCGACCATTATTCGATGCTCATTTTCGCCGCCGCCGTCATCGTGATGGGGCCGGCGCTCGGCATGGCCTATTCCGAACTGTTGCCTTACGCCACCCCGGGCTTTGTCGCATTCGGTGCGGGTTCGCTGCTCACCGGCTGGCTCGGCGACCGCTGGAGCCGCCGCCATATGATGGTGATCTTCTTTGCCGGCATCGGCGCCTCGATGATCGCGGTCGGCCTGTCGCAGACCCCGCTGCAGCTCGGCGCGGCGCTATTGTCGATCGGACTGTTCGCCTCGATCTATCATCCCGTCGGCACCGCCATGATCGTGTCCTATGCCGACAGGCTCGGCCGCGAAATGGGGCTGAATGGCGTGTGGGGCAATCTCGGTGTCGCGTCATCGGCGCTGGTCACCGGCATAGTCGGCCAGTATCTCGGCTGGCGCTGGGCCTTTATCATTCCTGGCATCGTCACTGTCCTGATCGGCCTGGCGTTCGCGCGGACCGTGGTTCATGAGGATCGCTCCGGCTTCAGGCAGGCGGCGGCGCTGGCGCGGGTAGCGAAGCAGGACATGTGGCGGGTGATCGTGGCGCTGTTGATCGTCGTGATCGCGATCTCGACGACGTTCAACGCGGTGACGGTGGCGCTGCCAAAACTGTTCGCGGAGCGGCTTTCCGACCTGACCAAGAGCCCGGCGCTGCTCGGGGTGATCACGGCCTGCGTCTATGTGTTCGGCGCGATGACGCAATATACCATCGGCAAGCTGATCGACCGCTACTCGCTGAAGGCCGTCATGCTGCCGCTGTCGTTCATGCTGGCGCCCTTCCTGTATCTGGCGGGCACATTGTCCAACCTGCCGCTGATCGTCGCCTCCATCGGCATCGTGATGGGGGCGTTCGGTCAGGTCACCGTCAACGATGCCATGGTCGGAAAATACACCAGCGAGGAGTGGCGCTCGCGCGCCTATGCGGTGCGCTATTTCATCGGCTTCACCGCCGCGGGCGTCTCCGTTGGCCTCGTGGCATGGCTGTACCAGCAGGGCGGTTTCGTCACGATGCTGCATGTGTTCGGGGCACTGTGCCTGCTGGTGATCGCGGCGGCGATCATCCTGCCGACCGAAATCAAGGTGCCTGCGGCGGCGAATTGATTGCGACGAGTTGCGCCGCTTTGACGGACAAGGCGAATTTCGCCCGACAATGTGAAGTGTCTCACATTCGTTTGCGCGGAGCGATGCCAGAGTTTGGTCCGATCTCCTGAGAACGTACGCGACTGGCCGTCGCGCGGGTTGCATTGATTGTACGTTCTTGTTGGAAGTTTCAAGCGTTGGACAGCTTCGTGAGGTGCGACGATGCGTCTGAGCCACCCGGCAATACCGATTGGATCGGTTGTCGCCGCCGCGCTTGTTCTGGGCCTTGCAGTCCGAACGGACATGGCCTTGGCGAGCGACTGTCCGTGTATCAAAAACAGCGCCGGGCGCTGTGTTCCCGATCTTGCCTGCGAAGCGCGCGAACGCCAGATGCGCGATCGCCTGATGCAAGGCCTCCGCGAACATCGGATCGAGGCCGCCCCGCACAGCGGCACCATGACAGGCTATGGGCATCCGTGGGGACGACCCGCGACGACCGCCGCTCCGGCGGCGCGGCCGACCATCGCCCCGGCCCCGACCGCAGCGCCTGTCCCGCATAACAGCACTGCGATGGAGTACCGGGCTCCGACGTCGGCCTCTGCCCTTCCGCCCCCAATTGCGCCGCGGGCGGGAGCGGACGATGCGCGTCCAACCGCGGAGCCGTCCATTCGCCCCGAAATTACCCCTCGCGCCCGGATCTCGCACCCCACAGCGGGCTCCGACACCGCCGCCGCTCAACCGGGACTGGCTCCGGGTGGCGGCCGGCCGCGGATCCTGGAAACCGGCTACAGTCACTTGTCAGAGCTCGGCAAGGAAGAGGGCGGCTATGGGCTGTACTCTTACGCGATCTTGCCGTCGGAATCGCATCGCGCCGCGATCTTCCTCAGCCGGCTGTTTCGGGAAATCCCGTCGGTCGGCGATACCGGCGCGCGACGTTCGCAGCTGAATATCTTCTACGTCCCGCTCAAAAAGGACAGGGAAGGCGACCTCGCAGCGCTGATCCAGTCCTCAGGCGCAAACGCGGAAAAGATGGGCGCGGATTATTCCAGATCGCTCTACGACTACAGGATCGCGCGCGCCCTGCTGGATCACGTCTGCAATGCGCCGGCCGATAGTATTCGCCCAATATGCGACGGCGACCTGTCGAGGGGGCCTTACATCTTCACCTATGCGTCGCCCGCCAGCAGCATGGACTCGGTGCAGCCGCCGTTCCTGTTCGTCGATCTCAGCAACGTCCATGAACAGGCGTTCGGCGAATTGATCGCGGCATTCAGGGCGCAGGTGAAACGCGATGACATTTCCGATCAGGCCAGGATCCGGACGCTGCGGTTGGCAATCCTGGATATCGCGCTGACGGCGGCGGATTGGGTGAGCCCGGTCGAGAAAGCGATTGCCGAGATCGTTCATTCGCCCTCCGACGAGGACAAGAAATAATTCGACCATGAAGTACACTCCGACACTGCTGGCTTTCGCCGCGCTGCTCGCCATCGTCTACGGCGTGTTATTTTCTGTTTCCTATCCGCACGTTGAAATCAGCGGCGGGATCGTGGCGCTGTGTGTGCTGATGGGCATCCTGACGTGCCTGGCGGTCGCCGCGATCTGGAGCGCGCTGGCGCGTCCCAGGACGGCGTCCACCGACCCGGTTCCTCCCGCGGCTGCAGCCAGCCCCAAACCGCCCGCGCGTCCCGCACGCCGCCGCAAGCGTTAGTGCCGGCGGGCCCGGCCTGACAAATTTATCGGCTCGGCCAAAAAACCCGGTTTCAACCCTTCCCACAATCGACCACAATGGCTCGCGAAAGCTCGCCAACCAATAACGAGCGAGGGGAGGAAGAATCCGATGTTCAATGGATCTGTGCCGCGCTTGGCCGGCCTCGTTCTGGCCATCTCGATGATGATCGCTGCTCCCGCAGGCGCCGATCCCCTGAAGGACGAAATCGCGCCGACCGGCAGACTGCGGGTGGCGATCGCGATCAGCTCTGCCGGCGGAACGTTCTGGTGCAGCAAGAATGAATCCGGCGACTACAGCGGCGTGCCGGTCGATCTCGGCAAGGAGATGGCGGCGCAACTCGGCGTTCCCGTCGAGCATGTCGCGTATCACAACTCCGGGCAGATCACCGATGTCGCGGCCAAGGCGTTGTGGGACGTCACGTTCGTGCCGCAGGACGCGGAGCGCATGACCAAGATGGCGTTCGGGCCGGTCTACGACGTCGTGGACGCAACCTATATCGTCAAGCCTGGCTCATCGGTGACAAATTTTGCGCAACTCGACCAGCCCGGCACCAAGGTCGCTGCGGAATACAATACGACGACCATGCGCGGCGCGAGCGCGCATTTGAAGAATGCCAAGGTGATCGAATACCAGACTTTTGAGGAGATCTTCGCGCTGCTGAAGAACGGCGAGGTCGATGCCTTCGCGCTGTCGCGCGGCCAGCTCAACGCCATGGCGAAGAAGATTCCGGGTACGCGTGTGCTGGATGAGACCTTCAAGAAGACCAGCACCGCGGTGGCGGTACCGCTCGATCATCCGCTGGCGCTGGCCTTCGTCACCAAATTCATGGACGACGCCATGTCAAACGGCCTGCTCAGGCGCGCCTATGACAACAACGGGCAAATCGACAAGCCGATCCGCGTGAAATAGCCAAAGCGTGTCCGGCTAATTCGTCGCGCCCGCCGGAATCGGCTCCATGCCGCTCTTGATGAGTGCGGCACTGACCGCGGGTGACCCGAGATACTTGATCAGCGCCTTGCCGGCATCGGGCTCTTTCGCGACGGTGGCGATCCCCGCCGAAAATACCGTGATCTTCTGCAGATCGTCCGGCAACGGCCCGACGATGTCGATGCCGGACACGGGCTTCAGTTCGCTGATCTGCTGGAAGCCGATTTCGGCGTCGCCGCGCGCGACGATTTCGCCTACCGGCGTTGCAGGAATCTTTCTGGCCTTGTCCTTCATCTCGTCGGCAATGCCGAGGCGGGCAAACATTTCGGTCGAGACATAGACGCCGCTGGCGCTGTCGGAATAGGCGATCGTCTTTGCCGCCAGCAGCGCGAGCTTGACCGATTCTGAAGTGCTGATGTCCGGTTTCGGCGCGCCCGATTTCACCGCCACGCCGATTGGCGATTTCACGAGATCGACACGGGTCTCGGCGATCACCTTGCCCTGCTTGACCAGGTCGCCGAGTGCATAGCCCACCATGATCACGACATCGGCGGGCTCGCCGCGTTCCAGCCGGATCGGGATCGCATTGACCGTGGTTCCCATCGACGGACCGTAAGCCGTCAGCACCTTGTGGCCGGTCAAACGCTCGAATTCCGGGACCAGCGCGTTATAGGCCGCGGTCAGTCCGCCCGAGATCATCACCCTGACTTCGGCTGCGCTCGCCGCGCTTGAGAGCAGCACGGCGGCCGCGAAGCCGAGCACGAGGGCACGCAAATTTGCCGATATCGATTTCATGATGGTTTCTCCCGCGACGGCTCTTGAGCGGCCGTCCTTTGATTATGCGGGCGATCGTATCCTGCAAACGGAGGATAGCCTAGACAAGCGTTCGAGCGGCAAGAGCGGTGGTCATGCACCGATTGCAGGTGCGCTACGCGCCGACCTCTCCCACAAGGGGAGAGGCAAGGCAGGTCGTTGCCCGTCACGAATTGATGTGCACGAAATCCCGCAACAGCGGATAAATCTCGTTATTCCAGCGCTTGCCGCTGAACACGCCGTAATGGCCGACACCGGCCTGCATGTGATGCACCTTGCGATAGGCGCGCACGCCGGTGCAGAGATCCTGCGCCGCCAGCGTCTGGCCGATCGAGCAGATATCGTCCTTCTCGCCTTCGACGGTCATCAGACCCATCCGCTTGATCGCCGCAGGGTTCACGGCGCGGCCGCGATGGGTCAGCTTGCCCTGCGGCAGCAGATGCTCCTGAAACACATCGCGGATGGTTTCGATGTAGAATTCCGCCGGCAGATCCATCACGGCGAAATATTCGTCGTAGAAGGTCTTGATGGTTGCGGCTTTCTCCTTCTCGCCCTTGGCCAGATGATCGGCCAGATCGATGTGCTGCTTGATGTGGCGCTCGAGGTTCATCGACACGAAGGCGGTGAGCTGCACGAATCCGGGATAGACCTGCCTGAACGCGCCCTTGCATTGAAACGGAACGTAATTGATCAGGTTCTCCTCGAACCATTTCAGCGGCTTGCTCTTGGCAAAATCATTGACCTTGGTCGGCTGGATGCGGGTGTCGATCGGCCCGGCCATCAAGGTCAGGGTCGCGGGCCGCGCCGGGTGATTATCCTCCGACATGATCGCGGCTGCCGCCAGTGCGGAAACCGAAGGCTGGCAGATCGCGACCATGTGCGAACGCGGACCCAATCGGTCGAGAAATGTGATGAGGTGTTCGGTGTACTCGTCGAGTCCGAATTTGCCCTGATCGAGCGGAATGTCGCGGGGATTATGCCAGTCGGTGATGTAGACGTCGTGGTCCTGCAGCAGCGTTTTGACGGTGCCGCGCAACAGCGTCGCGAAGTGGCCGGACATCGGCGCCACCAGCAACAGGCGCGGCTGTTCCGGCGAGTTTTCCTTCTTGAAATGCAACAGCGAGCCGAACGGCGTGGCGTAGGCGACTTCCTCGGTCACCTCCAATTCCCTGTTGCCCACCAGCACCCGGTCGATGCCGTAGGCCGGGCGCGTATAGGTCAGCGAGGTGCGCGAGATCAGCTCCAAAGCGGCGGCGAGCCGCCCGAACAGCCGGTCGGAGATGCCCTGCGGCACGAGGTTGAGATATTTCAGCGCCGCCGCAGCCCCGGTCCGCCATGGCGCGGTCAGGTCCATGTGGTTCTGATACGCCTGGTACATCATCGACATCATCCGGATCCGCCCGTCCCGTCGCTTGTTGCCATGCAATATCGAAGCCAATGCCGGGTCGGACGCATGCGCAAACTGGCACGTGGCTTGCTGCACAAAATGTGCAAAACATGGATAATGGGCACTTTGCAGCACCACGCTTTGGCGCTGCAGGGGACGCCCGGCCAGGCGTTCGGGCGCGAGGGAAAAGCCAGATGGCGAAAGCGACACTGACCATCAGCAGCAAGAATTATTCGTCCTGGTCGCTGCGCGGCTGGCTGCTGACCAAGTTCTCCGGGCTGGAGTTCGACGAGATCGTCACCGCGCCGGACGATGCGTCGGCGCGGGCCGAAATCCTGCTGCTGTCATCGTCGATCCTGGTGCCGTGCCTGCGGCACGAGGGCGCCACTGTTTGGGATACGCTGGCGATCGCTGAATACCTCAACGAGGTCACGCCGGACGCGGCCTTGCTGCCGAAGGACCGCATCTTGCGGGCGCATTGCCGTTCGATTTGCGGCGAAATCCATTCCGGTTTCACCACCTTGCGGGCGTCGCTTCCGGTCAACCTGAAAGGTCATTTCCCCGGCTTCAAGATCTGGTCGCGAGCGCAGGCGGACATCGACCGGGTCTGCACCATCTGGCGCGACTGCCTGGCCAAATCGGGCGGGCCGTTCCTGTTCGGCGAGCGCACCATGGCGGATGCGATGTATGCGCCGGTCGTGACCCGCTTCATGACCTACGACGTGAAGCTGGAGCCGGAGCTTGTGGCCTATGCCAAGACCATCATGGCCATGCCCGAGATGCAGGACTGGATCGAGGCCGCCAAGGCCGAGCCGGCCGATATCGAGGAACTCGAGGTCGAATATTAGGCAGTGCAGGCGCCCCTGCTGCCTGTTTGAAGGGCTTAAGCCTCGGGCAGGCTTTGCTTAACTTGGTGCCATGCAGGGGCGTTGCACCATCGGCGGCGCCAAATCGGCGATGACGCGCCGAAATGAACTCAACTCAAATTTCGTCAAATTTCAGCATCCGTGCAGCGGCTTCGGGGTCTTCGCTGCAGCGGTGATCGAGTTCGTCGCAGTGCAGCGCGGCTGGCGTGATTTTCGCATAGCACAATGAAGCTGTGAACGCGACGATGCGGCGCTGCCGAAAATTTGGACGCCTTGCCTGGTCGCGGTCTCACGAGAGAGAACCGTGGAGGCTTCAATGAACCAGCACGCCGTCGTCGGCCAATTTTCCCACGTCAAGCCCGGCGATACCGAATACACCGGAGGGGGCCTACGCGACTTCTTCCTGTATCGCGACCTCGGCATTGCGGCTGCAACCGGAGGTCAGGTGATCTGCCATCTGGTCAAGGCCAATCCCGACATGCCTCCCGAGGAGGGCACCGGCTGGCACAGGCACGAATGCGATTTCCAGATCGTGATCATGACCAAGGGCTGGGCCCGCTTCATGTATGAAGACAAGCCCACCCTGGTGCAGGCCGGCGACGTCGTGCATCAGCGGCCCGGGATCGTGCACTACCTGTTCGACTACTCGCCGGACATGGAGTACCTCGAAATCGTCAGCCCGGCCGACTTCAAGACCGTCGATGTGCCGCCGGCCACCGACAAGGTCCCGCCAGTGACGCCCTGGAAGTAGCCGGGATGTCGTCGCCGGAGGAGTTAACGTTTGTCGTCGGCCGCTGGCTGCGGCCTGTGGTGGCGCTGCTGGATGTGGTGCGCCGCATGAAACCGACGCCGATATCTAGCCGTGAACACCAGAGTACAGAATCGAACCGCTGATTCGGGCGCGGTTCGTTCCGGCGGCGTTCCAAATCCTAAGGCGCCGCCGGCTTTCGTCGCATTTTGGCACAGCTGCCGAACTCAAAATGCGCGATTGCTTGTGCGAGGCAGCCGCCAGCCGACCACGGTCGCCTCCAGGGCACCGCCTGACTCGTGGTTGCGCCATTCGCCACCGACGAAGCGGCACACGAATGGAAGTTGATAGGTTCCGCTGTGGTCCTCGCAAAGCACCTGAACCGGCAGATCCGGCGGCGGTGCGCCGTTGCCGTTGAACTCGGCCAGACGTCGTTCGCGCGTTGCCATTTCCATAATTCTCCCCTGAGAGAGACGCAAAATCGCCGCGTTTGCGTTCCGCGCCCCTGAGCCGCGCTCCCAGCTTTCGTTTAGGTCCTGATCCGAAACCTCACCGCGCGAATGAGGTTTCAGTGTGGTATCTTTTATGCGCTATGGCGACTCTGCGCAAATTGATGTGATGAGCGATATTCACCTAACGATCAAGGATTCTCATGATTGGCCGGACCGCTCTCGCAACGTCAGTGATTTTGGCGTGCTCGATGCTGACATCGGCGGAGGTTCGAGCCCAGGACGTTCCCGGCATCGAAATCTGCACCGTCGAAAAGACCATGGAGCGGCGGACCAGTTGCCTGCAGAGCAACGTCGACTTCCTGCAGAAGACGATTTCAAAACTCGGCGCCGATCATCAGCAGAAGCTCGATGCCGCCAACCGGCAGATCGAGGGTTTAAAAGGCACGCTCGCCTCCTTGCAGAAGATGGTGGACGAACTGCAGGCGGCGCAGAAGAAGGCGGCCGACGACCAGAAGAAAACCGACGCCCCGCCGGCGAAGGATAATGCGCCGCCGGCCAAGGACGCTGCGAAATAGTCCAGGGTGCGCACTCGTAAATTGGATCTGCCGCGTGCGTAGCATCGAATACCCGAAAGGGCTGTCGCAATGAGTCCCATACTCACATTATCCAGCTCGCCTGAACCCCAGGCCACGCAGATCATCCGCGACGGTCTTGACGCTTTCAATGATGCGATGGTGGGCCACGGCGATCGCGTGCCGCTGCATGTCGTGGTTCGAACTTCGAAGGACGGCGAGATCGTCGGCGGAATCAGTGGTGGGACTTCACTTGGAGTTCTGACCATCAACCTCGTGTATTTGCCTGAGTCGCTTCGTGGCACCGGGGTCGGAACCCGCATGATGGCGATGGCGGAGCAAGAGGCGCGGCATCGAGGCTGCCGGGCCGGCGTTGTCTACACGATTAATTTCCAGGCGCCCGGGTTCTATCAACGTCTGGGTTGGCGCGTCTTTGGCGAGATACCCTGCGATCCGCCGGGGACCAGCCGGGTATTCCTCACGAAGGACTTTCGTTGATATCTGGGCGTAGCGCAATCCGCCGCATCCGCAAGCGGGCACCGCCTCGCTAGCCAAAAACGCTGCTGTGCCGGCGGTGAAGGATGGCGCGAAGCAAGGATGCATTTAACGCGTGGCCCGGCCGTCAGGACACGCGGTACCGCTCCATGATCTCCTTGTCAGGCTCGTAGCCGAGCCCGGGTCCTTGCGGCACCTCGACGCTGCCATTCGTATCGACATCGATGCGGCCGCGCCAAAGACATGCGGCGCGCTTCATGTAAAAGACCTCGATGAAGCCGCTGTCCCGGAGCGACATCAGCTGCAGCGTCGCCAGAAAGCCCGGCCCGAAATACGGGGAATGCGGTGCAAGTCTGACCCCCAGCTCGTCGGCCAATGCGACGACCTTCAGATATTCCGTAATGCCGCCCACCTTGGTGACCGAGGGCTGCGCATAGCTGACGGCGCCCGCCGTCATCATTTGGCGAAATTGATGCACCGTGCAGGCATTCTCTCCCGCCGCAATATCGAGACCGCCCTTTGCGCGTACCTCCGCCAGCGTGGCAAAATCCTCCGGCGGCCAGACCGGCTCCTCGAGGAACATCGGCGCCGCCACGCCGCAGGCATGCGCGAATGCGGTCGCAGTCGTGCCATCCATCGGGCAGTTCAGGTCGACCATCAGCGGAACGTCGCGGCCGATCGCCTCGCGCGCCGCAAGGACCGGCGGCGCAGTGGCTTCGTGCAGTTTGATCGCAGCGTAACCGAGCCGCAGCGCCGTCTGGCACTCGCGCGCAACCAGCTCGGGCGTCCCGATCCGCAGCAGGCTCGCATAGGCGGGAATCCGCCCGCGCCTGGTTTCGCCGATCAATCGATGCAACGGCACGCCCTTCACTTTTGCCGCAAGGTCCCACAGGGCGATATCAAGCGCGGAGATCGCAAACATCGTGATGCCATAGCGGCCGAACAGATGCAGGTTGCGCTGGATCTGTTCCATGAACGCGGGAATTCCGGCTGCATCGGGGACTTCGAGGCCTCGGGCCTGCGGCGCAATCATCTCGTGGACGGCTGTGCAAGTGGTCCGCGGGCTGACATACGCAAAGGCATCGCCCCAGCCGGTGACGCCGGCGTCGGTCGAGACCTCGATCACAGCGATATCGAGCGCCGCGATTGCCGAAGCGCCTTGCCTGAAGCTCGCTACCCCGGCGTCATAAGGGATGCGGATATGGTGCGCCCGGACATCTGTGATCAGCATTGCGCGCTCCCTCCGGAAAGCCGGCTGCAGGACAGCCGGATCATGACAAGGATGGCGCATCCCAAGGCAAGCGGGATGCGCCGGATCGGCGAAGCAAAATGCTCAGGAGTTCTTTTCGCCTGACATCAGCGGTCCGAACAACTCCCAGCTCTCGCCCTTGAAGCGCATCATCTGAAGCTGCTCGAGCGGCGCGTAATCGGTCGGGCTGGTTTTGATCCTGGTACCCGGAAGATAGATGCCGAGTTCGAAATTCAGATTGGCGGCCTGCTTCATGACGTTCTCGCGGGTGAGGTCGTCTTTGCATTGCCGCAGCACCTGCTCGAGCCCCCTGGCGACGCCGTAGGCAAAACCGTCGCGGCGTCTTCCTGATCGCCTTCGGGATACCACTTCGTCATGAAGGCCCGCCATTCGTTCAGGCCTGGATCGCCTTTCCACTGCGGATCCTTGGGGTCCTTCAGATACGCCGCGCTGAGAATGCCCTCGCCGTTCTCATAACCGGCCGGCTTCATGACGCTGCCGACGGACACCGAGACGTTGGTGAGGAAATGGATCGGTTTCCATTTCAGCTCGCCGACCTTCTTGATTGACTGCGCGGCAAACTTCGGCGTCGAGATGTTGATGAGGATGTCCGGATTGGCGGCCTTGATTTGCACGATCTGTGAATCAACCGTCGGCGAAGTGGTCTCGTACGAAGCCTCGACGACGATCAGCTTGTTGGCCTGATCGCCAAGACCTTCGCGCATTCCGATCACGTAATCCTTTCCGAAATCGTCATTCTGATAAAGGATGCCGATGGTCTTGCCGGGATGATTTTTCAGGATGTAGGCGGTGTAGATGCGAGCTTCGACCTGGTAGTTCGGTTGCCAGCCCATGGTCCACGGAAAATTCTTCGGGTCGTTCCATTTGGCGGCGCCGGTGGAAACAAACAGCTGCGGCACCTTCTTTGCATTCATGTACTTCTGGATCGCGGTATTGCCCGGCGTTCCAAGCGGATTGAAGATCAGCAGGACTTCGTCATCCTCGACCAGCTTGCGCGTCTGCTCCACGGTCTTCGCCGGATTGTAGCCGTCGTCATAGGATATGAAATTGATCTTGCGGCCGTTGATGCCTCCTTCTTCGTTGACCTTCTTGAAATAGGCGGCTTCCGTCTTGCCGATGGTGGCATAGGCGGAGAGCGGTCCGCTGTAGGGCATGATATTGCCGACCTTGATCTCGGTATCGGTCGCACCCGGATCGTATTTCTTCTGCGCGCCCGCTGTGCTCGCGACCGACACGGCAAGAAGTCCGGCAAGTGCCGCGGATTTGACATGGCTCAAGACACGGTGGTGCATCATCGTCCTCCCTGACGTGCTGGCCGAGGCTCAGGCAGTCTTATTGTGGGGCAGCTTGATGAGCCGTCGGATGGAATGCCGGCGCAGTATGCATGATTGGGGTGATGTTGCCAGCGACGCCTTCGCAGCCATTTTCCGCACAGCGGAAGAAACCAACGCGCCCGGTTCCAGTTTCAAAGAGAGAGCAAGCGAGGGGCCGAGAGCAAGGACTGTCAAGCGAGGCGCTTGCAAACCGATCATAGTGAAGAGGCTTCGAACGAAGGCTAAGGTCCATGAATCCAGCCCAGAAGGCGCTCTGGTTTATCGAAAGCCACCTTGCCGGCAATCTCTCCCTTGATGAGATCGCCGGCGTCGCTGGAATCTCGCGCTTCCACATGGTGCGGGCATTCGCCGCAGCGACTGGGTTTTCAGTCATGCGCTATGTGCGCGCCCGCCGGCTCAGCGAGGCGGCGCGTGCGCTTGCTGGTGGCGCGCCCGATATCCTCAAACTGGCGCTGGATGCGGACTACGGCTCTCACGAAGCGTTCACCCGCGCGTTCCGCGACCATTTCCGGATAACGCCCGAAGCGGTCCGCGCCGCAACGTGCCTCGACAAACTCAAGCTGCAGGAGCCGATCGTCATGGATTCAACGCTTATGGACAATCTGCAAAAACCGCGCTTCGAAACCGGCAAGCCCTTGCTCGTCGCCGGTGTCGGCGAGCGTTACAGCTGCGAGAGCAGCGCTGCCATTCCCGGCCAGTGGCAGCGCTTTCACCAGAAGGTTGGTGATATCCCGGACCGGGTGGGAAAAGTGGCCTACGGCGTCTGCTGCAATAGCGACGATTCCGGGAATTTCGATTACATCGCCGGCGTCGAGGTCTCCGACTTTTCCGATCTGCCCCGCGAATTTGCTCGCGTGCGGATTCCCGCACAGAGATATGCGGTGTTCACGCATAGCGAGCACATCTCGACCATTCGCCGGACCGTCAACACGATCTGGAATCAGTGGCTACCGGCCTCGGGATTGAAAGCGGCCGACGCGCCCAACTTCGAGCGCTATGACGAAAACTTCGATCCGCTCACCGGCAATGGCGGGCTAGAGATCTGGGTGCCTGTGAGGGAATAGGGCGGTAGGATGGACTGAGCCCTTCGCGAAACCCATCAACGCCGCAAATCGAGATCGATAGGTATCGCCATCTTTTTGGGCGCGACAAATTGACCCGACGGCAAATCAGTGTTCTGTCCAGCCCTCACTCGAAAAATATTTCGCTTTCGCCGTCGGGCAAATCAGTTCTACCAACTCGCCCCATCTCATCCCCCAAGAGGGGCGTATCGCGATCGTCACGAACGCGGGATGGGATGCGGTGGACGCGGCGGCCTCGGCGCGCATGCGATCGCAGGGCGGTTCAAACCGTGAGCGGTCAACAGCGCGCAAGACGAACGATGCTGTTTCCGCCAATGCCAGAAGTTTCGACGGGCTTTGTCCCGCCGAAGCCTTGGCGAAGGCGGATCGCGTACGGCAAAACCGTGTGGTCCCGACACCCGTTGCTGGTGCCAAGCTGTCGGTGGCGAGATCGATCCAACCGGACCTGTTTGGAGGGAAAGGAATTCCAGCAAACCTCGGGTGCAGTCCGCGCCGCGAGATCGTGGAGCCACGTTTGCAAACGAAATCTCCGCCGCCCCCGGTAATGCCTGTTGCGCGTGCCGTCTGCTTGGCAAGCGGTAGCGACTTTGCCATAACATCACGCAACGAATTGTTGCGCGTGCGGGATCGAGCCTGGAATCCGCCTCGCCAAAGCCGGGAGGATTTCGTGCCCAATATTCGCGTACTCGCCACCGATCTGGAATTCCCTGAAGGGCCCGTGGTGCTGCCGGATGGATCGGTGGTGCTCGTCGAAATCCGCGGCCGGCGGTTGACGCGGGTGTGGCCCGATGGCCGCAAGCAGGTGGTCGCGGAAATTCCGGGCGGGCCCAACGGTGCTGCGATGGGGCCCGACGGCAAGATCTATATCTGTAACAACGGCGGCTTCAGCTGGATCCCTTCGCGCGGCACCATGATGCCGGGCCCGCCGTCGCCTGCGGAATATATCGGCGGCTCGATCCAGCGCGTCGATCTCGCCACCGGCAAGCTCGAAACCCTGTTCGACAAATGCGGCGAGCATCCGTTGAAGGGCCCGAATGACCTGGTGTTCGACAGGCACGGCGGCCTCTGGTTCACCGATCTCGGCAAGCGCCGCGCGCGCGACATGGATGTCGGCGCGTTCTACTACATGAAGCCCGGGGCCACGGAGGTCGTCGAGGCCGTGTTCGGCATGATGCCCGCCAACGGTATCGGGCTGTCGCCGGATGAAAACACCGTGTATGTCGCGGAGACCCCGACCGCGCGGCTGTGGGCGTTCGATCTGTCCGCGCCCGGCGAGGTCAAGCCCCGCGATGTGATCTATCGCGGCGAACGCGGCAAGCCGATCGCGGGTCTCGGCGGCTACCAGATGTTCGACTCGCTTGCGGTGGAAGCTTCCGGCAATGTGTGTGTGGCCACCCTGATCTCGGGCTGCATTTCGGTGATCGCGCCCGATGGCGCCATCGTCGAGCAGGTTCCGACCGGTGATCGCGTCACCACCAACATCGCCTTCGGCGGGCCCGACCTGAAGACGGCCTACATCACGCTGTCGGGCAAGGGCGAACTCGTCGCGATGGACTGGGCGCGGCCCGGGCTGGCGCTGAATTTTCTCAACAAGTGACGGCGTTTTGCGATAGTCCTCATGGTGAGGAGCGTCGCGTTTGCGACGCGTCTCGAACCATGAGCAGATTGTGGTGGCCTCATCCTTCGAGACGCGCTTCAAGCGAAGCGCTCCTCAGGACGAGGAGAAAGGATATCTAGTGACATGGCTTGAACCGGTTTCACTGCGCGGCCCGCACGCGCGTCTTGAGCCCTTGTCGCAACACCATTGCGACGGACTGATCGAAGCGGTGAACGATGGCGAGCTGTGGAAGCTGTGGTACACTTTCGTGCCGCGCGCCGAAGACATGAAGAAGGAGATCGATCGTCGGCTGTCGCTGCAGGCGGCAGGTTCGATGCTGCCCTTCACCGTGCTCGATGGCGACGGCAAAATCGCCGGCATGACGACCTACATGAACGTCGATACGCCAAACCGGCGCGTCGAGATCGGCTCGACCTGGTATGCGCAGCGCGTGCAGCGCAGTGCGGTCAATACCCAGTGCAAATTGCTTTTGCTCACCCATGCATTCGAAAAGCGCGATTGCATCGCAGTCGAATTCCGCACGCATTTCTTCAATCATCAGAGCCGGCGCGGCATCGAACGGTTGGGAGCAAAGCAGGACGGTATCCTGCGCAACCATCAGATTGCGCCGAACGGCACGCTGCGCGACACCGTGGTCTACAGCATCATCGCCAGCGAATGGCCGACGGTGAAGGCACATCTGAACTATCAACTCAACGAAAAAGCGCGATAGCGCACTGAACGGGTGTCATGGACACATTCGATTACGTAATCGTGGGCGCGGGCTCCGCCGGATGCGTGCTGACGAACCGGCTGAGCGAAGATGCCGGCACCAGCGTCTGCGTGCTCGAAGCCGGCCCCCGCGACTGGCATCCCTACATCCATCTGCCGGCAGGTTTCATCAAGACCTTCCACATGAAGAGCATCAACTGGGCTTACCAGCAGGAGCCGGGTCCCTGGACCGGCGGCCGCAGTATCTATGCGCCGCGCGGCAAGACGCTCGGCGGCTCCTCCTCGATCAACGGTCATATCTACAATCGCGGCCAGCGCCAGGATTTCGACACTTGGGCCCAACTCGGCAATCGCGGCTGGGGCTATCCCGACGTGCTGCCGTATTTCAAGCGGCTGGAGCGGCGCGTCGGCGAGGGCGAGGACGCATTTCGCGGGCGCGACGGCAATCTGGCCGTCACCACCATGGACTGGCGTGATCCGCTGTGCGAGGCGTTTATGGCTGGCGCGATGAGCCTCGGCATTCCCCGCAACCCCGATTACAACGGCGCGATCCAGGAGGGCGTGTCCTACGCCCAGCGCACCATTCAAAATGGCCTGCGCGTCAGTGCGGCAACCGCCTTTCTGCGTCCCGCGATGAAACGTCCGAACGTGCACGTGCGCACCCATGCGCATGCGACCCGCGTCATATTCGAGGGCAAGCGTGCGGTCGGCGTACGCTATGTGAAAGGCGGGAAGGGTGGCGTGGCCACCGAGGTACGCGCCAACAAGGAAGTGATTCTCGCCGGCGGCAGCTATAACTCGCCGCAACTCTTGCAACTGTCCGGCGTCGGATCGCCTGATCTGCTGCAAGCGCTCGGGATCGGGGTCCTTCACGTGCTTGCCGGCGTCGGCGAGGGACTGCAGGACCATTACGCGCCACGTTCGGTCGCGCGCGTCAGGAACATCAAGACCATCAACGAACTCAGGCGGGGACTAAGTCTATGGGTGGAGGCGCTGAAATGGGCCACGACGCGACGCGGTCTGCTCTCGCTGTCGCCGACCATGGTCTATTGCTTCTGGCACTCCGGCGAGAGCACCGAGAGCTCGGACCTGCAGCTGACTTTTACGCCCGCGAGTTACAAGGAGGGCGTGCAGGGGCAACTCGAAGATCAGCCCGGCATGACCGTCGCGTCCTGGCAGCAACGGCCCGAGAGCCGGGGCTATGTCCGTGCCCGCTCGGCCGATCCGTTCGAGCCGCCGATCATTCAGACCAATTATCTGGCCGAGGAACTCGACCGCCGTACCGTCGTCGCTGGCATGAAGCTGGCGCGGCGCCTGCTGTCATCCGCGCCGCTCGCGCCCTATTACGCCTATGAAGATTTCCCCGGACCCGGCGTACAGACCGATGACGAATTCCTCGCCGCCGCTACGCAGCGCGGAACCACGACATTTCATCCGGGATGCACCTGCCGCATGGGGCCGGCCGGTTCGACCTGGGCCGTAGTCGACGACCAGTTGAGGGTGCACGGGCTTTACGGCCTGCGCGTGATCGATGCCTCCATCATGCCGCGGATGATCTCGGCCAATCTCAATGCCTCGACCATGATGATCGCCGACAAGGCCTCGGATATGATCCGTGGCCGGAAGCTGCCGGAGGCAGCGAGGCTGACAAGCCACGCCTAGATTTTCAATGTCTCTATTTCAGAGGACAGTTTCATCGTGTCCGAAAACGATTTCGATCAGGACGCCTGGCTGGATCGCATCGGCTACAGGGGATCGCGCGAGCCAGTGCTCGAGACGTTGCAAGGTGTGGTCAAAGCGCATGGCGCGGCGATCTCCTACGAAAGCATCGATGTGCTGCTGGATCGACCGCCAAGCCTCGATCTTGGTTCGCTGCAGCGGAAAATAATCGCGGGCGGGCGCGGCGGGTATTGCTTCGAGCAGAACATTCTGTTTCGCGGTGGCCTGCGCTCCCTCGGGTTCGACGTCACGAGCCTGCAGGCGCGCGTGGTGCGCGGATTGGCGATCGATGCCCCGCGTCCCATGCTCCACATGGTGCTTCAGGTGAATCTGACGGAAGGACCATTTCTCGCCGACGTCGGTTTTGGCAATCTGGCACCGACCGCGCCGCTGCGGCTATCTCCCGATCTCGAACAGGACACGCCGCACGAGACCATGCGCTTTATCCGCATGGGCGACGAATTGACGTTGCAATCCAGACTGGGCGATCGATGGGAGCACATCTATCGCGTGGTGCTGCTGCCGCGGGTGGACGCCGAATATGAGATCTGCAACTGGTTCACGGCCAGCCATCCCGATAGTCCATACCGGAGCAATCTGATCGCAGCGCGCCCGGGACCGAACAGGACCCGAATTACACTGTTCAACGCGCGGCTAAATGTGCGGCATGCAACCGGCGAAGTCGAACGGCGGACGCTTGCCGAGAGGAGCGAATATCGTGACGTTCTCGCCAACGCCTTTGGGCTTGCGCTATCCGATGCGGACCTTGCCGCAGCCCTTGAGACCGTCGCCCGGAAGGGCGCGCACGGCGCGCCCCATCCGTTTTTCGCGTAGCAGGATCATGACAGTGCATCCGGAACGGACCTGCTGCGGTTCGCCCAAGACCTCGGGATGCGACTGCCGACGCGATCCATGATCGCTGAATGATGGCACGTCCTGCGAATTAGAAGGCCACCATGATGACCGTCTCCATTCCGTCTGGGCATTTTTCGGATTGGGAAACCGTGCGCGCGGCTATCGCGCGACGAATGCTCTCTCTGGTCACGATCTCGGCTTGCATTGCAGCTCTTGCCTTGCCGGCTGCCGCGCGAGCGGAGTGGCCCGAACGACCCGTAAAACTGATCGTGACGTTTCCGCCCGGAAGCGCCAACGATGCGGCGGCAAGGATATTTGCCGATGCGCTCGGGAAGAAATGGGGCAAGCCGGTCGTGGTCGAGGACCGGCCGGGAGCGGAAGGCACCATCGGGGTGGGAGCTTTCGTCTCAAATCAGGATGATCACACGCTGCTCTACACGGTTGCCGGATCGATCACGGTAGCGCCGTTGCTCATTGACAAGCTGCCTTATGACACCAACCAGGATCTGGTGCCGATCGCCGCTACCGCCGCGATCGCCTTGACCATCGCGGTCAGCAACGAACTCTCGGTCAAAGGTATTTCGGAACTGGTTGCCGTGTTGCGGTCCAATCCAGGCAAATATGCCTGGACATCCGGACCGACACTACCGCGATATGTTTTTGCGGCGTTTCTGAAGCGAAACGATTTGCAAATGAATTTCGTCAGCTACCGCGACGCATCGCAGCCCCAGGCCGATCTCGGCGAGGGCCGGATACAGGCTTTGGTGACGTCGCTGACGGCGTCCTCCTCGCCGGTGCAGACCGGAAAGGCGCGCTTCCTTGCGGTCGTCAACCCGACCCGCGCCGCCGCGTTACCCGATCTCAAAACCGTCCGCGAACTTGGCTATCCCGAACTGGAAATTGATGGATTGAGCGGAATATTCGCGGGCAAGGCGATGTCCGACACGCTACGAGTCCGGATTGCGGCCGACGTTGCCGCGATCTGCCGCGAGCCTGACGTTCGCCGAAAACTGGAGGCCGGCGGCCAAAATGTTCTCAGCGGTACCACCGAGGAACTCAGGGGTGGAATCGAAAAGCAACGCGCCTGGGTGGGTGAAATCAGCAAGATCATCGATATCCGCAACCCGCAATAAATAAGCAGCAAGGCAGTGTCCATGTCCTCATCCACGACAGCTCTGAGACTCTTCGACCTGATACAGTCTCATCGCGTGACGGCCGTGATCTATGTCGCGGCCAAGCTCGGGCTCGCCGAACTGCTCCGGGACGGGCCCCGAGCGCTCGGCGAACTCGCTAAAGCCACCGGCGCGGACGAGCGCGCGCTTGGACGCCTGCTAACCGCACTTTCAACCGTCGGCATATGTTCGCTGACCGGTGAAGGCCGATATGCATTGACGGAAGTCGGCGTCCATCTCGATGCCGCCACGGATCAATCCTTCAAGGGTTGGGCAATCTTTGAAGCCGAAATGCTTTCCAAATCGTGGAACGGAATGCTTGAGTCCGTCATGACGGGGAAGACCGCCGCGCAATTGATGGGCCTTAACAACAGTTTCGACCTGATGGCACGCAGCCCGGAGAACGTGGTCCTGTTCAATGCGGCCATGGCGGATCTGACGCGTCTGGTAACGCCGGAAATTCTTCGGGCATACGATTTCAGCCGCATATCCTACTTGATGGATGTCGGAGGAGGCTCGGGTGAACTGCTGGGTGCCGTTGCAAAACAATACCCGCAGATGCGCGGCACCGTTTTCGACCTTGCCCGATGTGCCGAGACCGCGCGCCATCATCTCGAACATAGCGGGCTCAGCGACCGGGTCGAGTTCGTGGCCGGCGATTTCTTTGCAACAACAATTCCGGCGGTCGCAGACGCGATCATCCTCAAGAGCGTGATTCACGACTGGGATGACGCGCGCAGCACCTCGATACTTCGGAATTGCCGCCAGGCGCTGCCGTCAAACGGCACGCTATTGCTGGTCGAACGCATAATGCCGGAGGCGCCAATCACCACGGACGAGGACAGGGCCCATGCCATGAGCGATCTGAACATGCTGCGCGGCCCCGGCGGCCGTGAGCGCACGAAGCAAGAATATCGCGATTTGCTCAACGAAAGCGGTTTTGATCTGAAATCGACCTATCCAGCCGGCCGCTTTAATGTGATCGAGGCGCGCGTTGGCGGAAAACCGCCGCCCGGCTGAAGTCGCTTACTCATAGACGAACGCCCGGTCGTTGAGATCGATCGCCGGGAACTCATCCTTCTCAGCCCAGTAGTCCTGGTTGTGTTGCCATTCGGGCTTGTCGCCCCGTTTCGGCAACAGATGCATGCCTCGCATCATGTAGCCGGGGTTGAAATTCTCGGGGTCGATCCAAGGCAGCAACGGCATGTTGTGGTCTTCCGGCCGGAGCGCCGGCGTCACCTTGCTGGCGCCGGTTTGCTTCATGTGGTTGAGCAGCCGGCACACGAAGTCGGCGACCAGATCGACCCGCAGCGTCCAGCTCGCGCGGAAATAGCCGAACACCCAGACCAGATTGGGCACGCCGGTGAACATCATGCCGCGATAGGTCACGGTGTCGGCGAAATCGAGCCGCTTGCCGTCAACGGCGAATTCGATGTCGCCATTGGCGCTGAGATTGAAGCCGGTCGCGGTGATGATGATATCGGCTTCCAGCGTCTTGCCGGATTTGAGCAAAATGCCGGTCGCGGTGAAGCGGTCGATCTCATCGGTCACCACAGAGGCCTTGCCGGACTTGATGCCCTGGAACAGATCGCCGTCCGGGATGAAGGCGATGCGCTGCCGCCACGGCCGGTATTTCGGCGTGAAGTGGGTGGCGATGTCGTAGTCGGGGCCGAGATAGGCTTCGACCGCGGAGAGCAGCTCCTTCTTGGCCGCCTCGGGCTCCTCGAAAGTCTTGCGGGTAAACGCGTCCTGATCGAACAGGATTTTGCGGCGCGTGATTTCGTGAATCCATTTCTCGTCAACCTGCAACTGGCGCAGGGTCTCGGCGATTTCGATCGCGTTGCGGCCGGTCCTGAAATAGGTCGGCGAGCGCTGCAGCATCGTTACATGGGCGCAATCGTTCGCCAGCGCAGGGATCAGCGTCGCCGCCGTCGCACCCGAGCCGATCACGACGATGCGCTTGTTCCTGTAGTCGAGGCCCTCAGGCCATTTCTGCGGATGAACGATCGGGCCCTTGAAGTTGGCCATGTCCTTCCATTCGGGCATATAGCCTTCCGAGTGCCGGTAATAGCCCTGGCACATCCAGAAGAAATTCGCGGTGAAGGAAAGCGCCTCGCCGGTATCGGTTCGGGTCGCCTCGATGGTCCAGAGATTTTCCTGGCTCGACCATTTGGCCGAGGTGATGGTGTGCTGATAGCGGATGTGACGGCCGAGACCGTTCTCCTCGATCACCTCGCCCATATATTTGAGGATCTCGGCGGCGCTCGCGATCGGCGCACTGGTCCATGGCTTGAAGCGATAGCCGAAGGTGTGCAGGTCGCTGTCGGAGCGGATGCCGGGATAGCGGTGGGTGGTCCATGTGCCGCCAAATGTCTTTTGCGTCTCGAGGACGACAAAGCTGTTCCCCGGGCATTGCTGGGTCAGATGATAGGCCGCGCCGACGCCGGAGATGCCGGCGCCCGCGATCAAAACGTCGAAATGCTCGGTGTGGCCGGGCGAAGCCGTGTGAATTTGGCTTTGGACGTTCATCTTGCCCGATCTTTTCTTGGCTGTTGTATCTGCACCGAGGCGTCCAAATCGAGGCTCTGGCGCCTCGGGCCTGAGAATTACACTTCGCGGCGGCTGAGGAACGCGAGACGCTCGAATAGATGCACGTCCTGCTCGTTCTTCAGCAGCGCGCCGTGCAGCGGCGGGATCAGCTTGCGCGGATCGCGCTCCCTGAGCATTTCCGGCGTGATGTCTTCGTTGAGCAGCAGTTTCAGCCAGTCCAACAGCTCCGACGTCGAGGGCTTCTTCTTCAGGCCGGGCACTTCGCGCACCTCGAAGAAGATCCGCAAGGCTTCCTCCACCAGGCGCTTCTTGATGCCGGGAAAATGCACGTCGACGATCCGGTTCATGGTGTCGATGTCGGGAAACTTGATGTAGTGGAAGAAGCAGCGGCGCAGGAATGCGTCAGGCAATTCCTTCTCGTTGTTCGAGGTGATCATCACGATCGGACGCAGCTTCGCCTTGATGTTCTCGCCCGTCTCGTAGACGAAAAACTCCATGCGATCGAGTTCGAGCAGGAGATCGTTGGGAAATTCGATGTCGGCCTTGTCGATCTCGTCGATCAGCAGCACCGGGCGCTTGTCATGGGTGAAGGCGTCCCACAGCTTCCCGCGCTTGATGTAATTGGAGATGTCGGACACCCTGACGTCGCCGAGCTGGCTGTCGCGCAAGCGCGACACCGCATCGTATTCGTAAAGGCCCTGCTGCGCTTTGGTGGTCGACTTGATGTGCCAGGTCAGAAGCGGCGCGCCGATCGCCTTGGCAACTTCCTCGGCCAGCACGGTCTTGCCGGTGCCGGGCTCGCCCTTTATCAGCAGCGGGCGTTCAAGCACGATCGAGGCGTTAACGGCGACCTTGAGGTCGTCGGTGGCGACATAGTCCTTGGTGCCGGTAAATTTCATCGAACCTTTGCCTTGATGTGTTCTTAGCGCAGGGGCGCACCTCTGCCTTAACAGGAAATGATTGCCAAAACAGCAGTCGTTGCCGAATGGAGGGATGCGTCAGGCGCGCCTGACCAGCGAGAGAATGACGAGAACGATGACCGCGCCGATGGTGGCGTTGACGATATCGCGTATCGCGCTGCCGCCGAGGCTGACCCCCAGTTGCGGCAATAGCCAGCTTGCGACCAGCGCCCCGATGATGCCGATCACGATGTTTCCGATCAACCCGAAGCCGGCGCCGCGGACGATCAGGCCGGCAAGCCAGCCGGCGATCGCGCCGATCACGAGTGCCGCCAATATGCCCATTGAGAACGCCCCGCTGAAAAGCCCTGTTGGCTCAATTCTAGTTGAAAAACCCGGCAGGTCTAGGCCTGTCTGGGACGCGCAAGGCCTTGACGCCGACAGTGCGGCGGGCAATCTGTGATCCATGTTCTTGCAATTCTTCACATCGCTGCGCGAAGCCCAGGTCCCGGTGACGTTGCGCGAATATCTGACGCTGATGGAGGCGATCGACGCCGACCTCGCCGAGCAGACGGTGGAGAATTTCTACTATCTGTCGCGCGCGGCGCTGGTAAAGGACGAGCGCAATCTCGACAAGTTCGACCGCGTGTTCGGCACCGTGTTCAAGGGACTGGAGAGCCTGCTCGACGCCATGGAGAAGGCGGACATTCCCGCCGAGTGGCTGAAGAAGCTCGCGGAGAAATACCTAACCGAGGAAGAAAAGCAGCAGATCGAGGCGATGGGCTGGGACAAGCTCATGGAGACGCTGCGCCAGCGCCTGAAGGAGCAGCAGGGCCGGCATCAAGGCGGCAACAAATGGATCGGGACCGGCGGCACCTCGCCGTTCGGCGCGCACGGCTACAATCCCGAGGGTATCCGGATCGGACAGGAGAAGAACCGCAACAACCGCGCGGTGAAGGTATGGGATCGCCGCGAGTTCAAGGATCTCGACGGCAACGTCGAACTCGGCATCCGCAACATCAAGATCGCGCTGCGTCGCTTACGCAAATTCGCCCGCACCGGCGCGCCGGACGAACTCGATTTGGACACCACGATCAAGGAGACCGCCAACCACGGCTATCTCGACGTGCATATGCGCCCCGAACGGCGCAATGCGGTCAAGGTGCTGGTGTTCTTCGATATCGGTGGTTCGATGGATTCGCACATCGAGCAGGTCGAGGAATTGTTCTCGGCGGCAAAGACCGAATTCAAGCACATGGAATATTTCTATTTCCACAACTGCCTCTATGAGGGCGTGTGGAAGCAGAATCGCCGCCGCTTCACCGACCGCACGCCGACCTGGGACGTGCTGCATAAATATCCGCACGACTACAAGGTGGTGTTCGTGGGCGACGCCTCGATGTCGCCTTACGAGATCATGGTCCCCGGCGGCTCGGTCGAGCATGTCAATGAAGAGGCCGGATCGGTCTGGCTCGAACGCATCACGCGGACCTATCCGCATGCGGTGTGGCTCAATCCGGTGGCGCAGCGGCACTGGGACTATTCGGAATCCACCACCATCATCCGCCGGCTGTTTTCGGAGCGCATGTTCCCGATCACGATCGAAGGCCTGGAAGGCGCCATGAGGGAACTGGTGCGGTAAAGTACTTGTCGTCATTCCGGGGCCCAAAGAGCGCGAACCCGGAATCTCGAGATTCCGGGTCTGGTCCTACGGACCATCCCGGAATGACGTAAGAAAAAAACGAAAGGTGCAATCAATGCCCCAAACCATCCACCGCGGCATCAAGGCGCTGATCGACGAGGCCAATGCGGAGATCGAGACCGTCAGCGCCGCTGACGCCATCACGGCCGCGCAAAGCGATGACGTCGTGATCGTCGATATCCGCGATCCCCGGGAGATCGAGCGCGAGGGGCGGATTCCCGGCGCGTTCTCCTGCACGCGCGGCATGCTGGAATTCTGGATCGATCCGGCAAGCCCCTATGCCAAGCCGATTTTCCAGAGCGACAAGAAATTCATCTTTCATTGCGCCGGCGGCATGCGCTCGGCGTTGGCAGCGAAAACCGCGCAGGACATGGGATTAAAGCCGGTCGCGCATATCGGCGGCGGTTTCGCCGCCTGGCGGGACGCCGGCGGTCCGGTCGAGAAGTGGGAGCCGAAGAAAAAAGCCTAAGACAGATCCAAGGACTCGTCACACGCGGGCTTGACCCGCGTGTCCATCTCTTCAAGAAACGTGTCCATCGCTTCGAGAAAGATGGATTGCCGGATCAAGTCAGATCAAGTCCGGCAATGACGATCCGACAGAAGGCCGGAGACTGCATTCATGACATCCACCGACGATCCGCTGGTTTCCACCGAATGGCTCGCCGCCCATCTCGGCGATCCCAAAATCAAGATCATCGACGCGTCCTACAAGATGCCCGGCGTGCTGCCATTGCCGTCGGACGATTACCTCGCCGCGCATATTCCAGGCGCAGTGTTTTTCAACGTCAACGCCATTGCCGATCCCGACGATCCGCGGCCGCATATGTATCCAAGCGCTGAGCAGTTCGCTCGCGATGTGTCGGCGCTCGGCATTTCCAACGACGATACGGTGGTCGCCTGTGATTCCGGCGCCTGGGTCGCCGCCCCCCGGGCGTGGTGGATGTTGCTGTCGTTCGGCCACCCCAACGTCAAAGTGCTGGACGGCGGATTGCAGAAATGGAAGGGCGAAGGACGCCCCCTCAATTCCGAAAAGGTCACGCCGAAGCCCGGACAATTCCAGGCCAAACTCGACCCGAGCTTTGTGCGCAGCAAGCAGCAACTGCTCGGCAATCTGGAAACCCGCGCCGAGCAACTGGTCGATGCGCGCCCGCGCCCGCGTTTCGAAGGCACGGTGGCCGAGCCATGGCCGGGCCGCCGTTCCGGTCACATCCCCGGCAGCCGCAACGTGCCTTATGCCGATTTGTTCGACGCCAGGACCGGTGCGATGAAATCGCTTGATGAACTGCGACATGCGTTCACCGGTGCCGGCGTCGACCTGACCAAACCGATCGTCACTACCTGTGGCTCCGGCGTTTCCGCGCTGGTTTTGACCCTGGCGCTGTATCGGCTCGGCGTTCGCGGCACCGCGCTTTACGACGGCTCGTGGGCCGAATGGGGTCTACCCGACGGACCGCCGGTCGCGACCGGACCGGCCTGATCGCTGCGATCAGCGGACGGCCGGTTGGACCGGTTGAGTTGAGCCGGATGGGCTGGTCGAGCCGGTTGGACTGGTCGTGCCGGTTGGGCGGGTCGAGCGGGTTGGGGAGCGAACGGGTTGGCGAGCAGCAGCAGCTGTTCTTGCTGTTGCTGAAGCGCTTGTTGTTGCGCCAGGCGAGCGCGCGCCGCTGCCAGCATGCGGCGCTGGGCCGCTCGCGGCGTCCAAAGATGCTTTCTAATGGCGCTCTTGTCGGGCTTTGTGGCGACAGCCTTCGCCGGCGTTGTCTCGACGGTGGCGGATGGATTGCCCAGCGCGGCGATCGTCGCAGCAGCCTCAGCATCAGGCAAAACCGTGGCGCCGCTCTGCCCGGATACAGCGGGGGCAGCGTCCGCGGCAGGAGCAACGTCGTTCGCCGGTGGCAAGGCTGGCTCGGTTGCGGCGATCGTGGCCTCGCCAACCGAGGCAGGCGCCTCGGCCAAAACCGGAGCTGGCCCGTCCAGCGCCGGAACAGCCGAAGCCGGGGTTTCGGTCTTCTCCGGAGCCGGACTTTCCGAGCTCTGGATTCCCTGCTCTGCGGGTTCGCGTGGGGATTGATCTGCCGGCGTCAGCGCGGCGGACTTTTCGGGTTCGACCGGCGTTGGGGCGGTCACGGCTTGATCCGTGGCCGCCGCCCAAGCTTCATTAAACGGCTTCCCGATGCCGGGTGGATCGATGCGCAGCATCGTCAGGGCGGGCTTTGTGACCTCGCGTTGCTGTGCGAACGTCGCTCCAGGCGCAGCGTGCCATGATGGTTTGCCGGCAAATTCCTCGTGAGCCGCGCGCAACAGCGCCGCCGCACCAAGCCCGAAGATCAAAATCGACATCGACAGGAGGATCGCGACGAGCAGAAAGCGGAAACCGGGGAGCATAGATGCGAGTTCCACCTTCGCAGGGTTTCTGCAAAGGCACTTGAGCCGTCAGGAACGCGGTGACCACAGGATTGGCCGCGTCCGCAGCGCTACGAATACCCCCAGCGCGCCGCGAATCAGGCTGGTTTGACCATACCGCAACGCATTCGCGGCGCTTGTAGAAAATAGGCGAAGTGAAGGCCAATCGCGCTGCCGGAAAACTTTTCTTGAGCTGTGCGGCATCGTTGCCACGGCGCTCCGCTTTATCACAATGCTGGAATCCGGAGCGTATTCGGCGGATTTGTCTTGAATGTGCCGCTATCTTCCTTCATCTGCCCGTTAACGGTCCGGTGTCGGCTTGGGGACTATACAAGAGCGATGATGATCCAACACATTCTGACGGTTTGTGCCGCCTCCTGTGCTGTCTTGGCGGCGGGCACGACGGGAACCTCGCTCGCGCAGGCGCAGGGCTATCCGGTATCTCCCGGTGCGGTCTATTCGACGGCGCCGGCGCCTTATCCGCCCGGCGGCTATCCCACCGATTATCGACGCGCTCCGGGTGGGCCGGATTTCGACGAGCTGGAAGACGACGAGGCGCCGAATGCGCAGGGCTCGGCCGCGCTGTCGCCGCCTGGACCTGTGCATTCGCCCGATGATCCGCGCTATGGCCGGCCGATGGGCGCTCCGGTCTATTCCGACCGTGGCGCGCCCACTGGTCCGGTGCTTTCGCCCGACGATCCGCGCTATGGCCGGCCCATGGGCGCTCCGGTCTATTCCGACCGTGGCGCGCCCACCGGTCCAATCCTTTCGCCCAATGATCCGCGTTATGGCCGCTCCGATGGACCACCGCCGGTGATCTATTCGGACCGTCCCGCCGGTCCGCCGCAGCAGACCTATTCGGATCGCGGCTACGACGATCGTCGTGGTCCGGGGGCGGGCTTCATCGATCCCAACGACGGCGCACTTCGCCCGCCTGGGGCCATCGGAGCTCCGAATGCGGTCACTGGAACCGTGCAGCCCCTGCAGCCTCCCGTAGGGGCCGACGGCAAGCCCACGGTGTTGTCCGCGCTGCCGCCGGATGAGCAACCGGAGGTCGGTGCTGCGCCATTGTCGCCGAACCTGCGCCGCCAGGAGGTCACTTTTCCTACCAAAGAGCCGGCAGGAACCCTGATCGTCGATACGCCGAACACCTATCTTTATTATGTGCTGGGTGGCGGGCGCGCGATCCGTTACGGCGTCCGCGTCGGCCGCGACGGATTCACCTGGACCGGTGTGCAAAAAATCTCGCGCAAGGCCGAGTGGCCGGATTGGCATCCGCCGACCGAGATGATCGAGCGTCAGCCCTATCTGCCGCGCTTCATGGCCGGTGGCCCCGGTAATCCGCTCGGTGCGCGCGCCATGTATCTCGGCTCCACCGTCTATCGCATCCACGGCACCAACCAGCCGTCGACGATCGGCAAGTTCGTCTCGTCGGGCTGCATTGGCATGCTGAACGAGGATGTCACCGACCTGTTCGATCGCGTCAAGGTCGGCACTCGCGTGGTCGTGCGTCCCGGTGGCCCGCCGCCGGGAACCGCAACCGCTTCGGCGCAGCCGTTGCCCGGACCTTCCGGCGCCGCGCCCGCGCAGATGTCGGGCGTACCCGGCACGCAGCCCACTGTGGTGCCGCCTCTGCCGGCGCCGGTGACGGTGCGCTAAGCCTAACTCTCTTGGTTTGCCGACGCGGTGCCGCAGCCTCGCAAAAAGCCCGGAACCCGCAATCGCGCGTTTGAAGATTGACCCCGGATCAGTGGCGCGTCGAAGACGCGCGTCAACGCGCTTATGGCGCCGCGCAGCATCCGGGAACGCTCCGTGCTCACGTTCCTCCTCATGTCTGGTGTTTGAATAAGGCGCGGCATTGGCGCGCTTGAATTCATGTTTGGCCCAACTACCTGCCGGGCAGTCGCCACGAATATGAGGATCTCAACATGCGCATCTTAGTTGCAGGCGCTACTGGCGCCGTGGGCCGTCCGCTTGTTCCCGCGTTGATCTCGGCAGGTCATTCAGCCGTCGTGGCCGATGGCCTCGATGCGGCGGATGTTCGCGCGGCGGTAATCTCGACCCAGCCTGACGTCATCATCGATGAAATGACCGATCTCGCTGACGCCACGGATTTAAGGCATTTCGACCGTGAGTTCGCCAACACCAACCAGTTGCGTACGCGCGGAACCGACCACCTTCTCGCGGCGGCGCGCGGCGCGGGCGTCAAACGTTTCATCGCCCAGAGCTTCTGCGGCTGGGCCTTCGCGCGATCTGGCGGTTCCGTCAAAACCGAAGCAGATGCGCTCGATCCAGACCCGCCGCGGGAACTCCGCCGCACGCTCGAAGCCATCCGATACCTGGAACAGACCGTCACCGGTTCGTCGACGCCCGAAGGCATCGTTCTGCGCTATGGCGCGTTCTATGGACCCAATACCGGAATATTCGCTCGCGCAATGGTGGAACAGCTCCGCCATCGCCGCGTGCCGTTGATCGGCGACGGCGGAGGATGGTGGTCGTTCGTGCATGTCGATGATGCCGCTTCCGCCACGGTCGCGGCCATCGAGCGCGGCAAGGCCGGTAACATCTACAATATCGTGGACGATGAACCGGCCCAGGTCAGGCAATGGCTTCCGGCGCTCGCAACCATGCTGGGCACCAAGCCACCGTTTCACGTGCCGGCCTGGGTCGCCCGGCTGGTGGCCGGCGAACATATGGTTTCAATGATGACGCAAGTGCGGGCGGGGTCGAATGCCAAAGCCAAGAGGGATCTCGGCTGGCGGCCGGCCCATCCGTCATGGCGCCAAGGATTTGCGGAAATCGCAAGGCAATCCTTCGAGCAGAAATCAGCGGCGTGACGAATTCAAGCCAACCGTCGGCGAGTTCAAGCGAACCGCCGGCGGTGTCAGGCCAGCCGCCGCTGCGGTTCGCCCTTGAACCAGGCGTCGATGCCCTCGACCATCTGCGCGTAGTGATTGCGAAAGCTTTCCTCGGTGACGTAGCCGAGATGCGGCGTCAGCACGAGGTTGTCGAGCTTGCGGAAGGGATGATCGACCGGCAGCGGCTCGACCGAGAACACATCGACCGCGGCGCCGGCGATCTTGTTCTGCCGCAGGGTTTCCAGCAACGCGGCTTCGTCGACGATCGGCCCGCGCGCGGTGTTGACGAGATAGGCGGTCGGCTTCATCCGCGCCAGATCTTCGCGGCCGACCAGGCCGCGCGAGCGCTGGCTCAGCACCACATGGATGGTGACGATGTCGGCGGTTGCGAATAGTTCCTCCTTGGTGGCGTAACCGACCCCGACTTCCCTGCATCGCGCCGGCGTCAGGTTCGGGCTCCACGCGATCACGTTCATGCCGAACGCTTTTGCAAGCCCTGAAACCTTGCTGCCGAGCTTGCCGAGGCCGACCACCCCGAGCGTCCGGCCCTCGATCTCGTGGCCTACGAATTTCTGCAAGGCTTCGCCGGCATGCATGCGCGCATTCTCGCGGCCGATATTGCGGGTCAGTTCCAGGATCAGGCCCATGGTCAGCGGCGCGGTGGGGTCGCGGCCCCATTGCGTCCCGCACAGCACCACCTTGTGATCTTTCGCGGCCTCCAGATCGAGCGCGGCGTTACGCATGCCCGAGGTGATCAGGAGCTTCAGTTTGGGCAAGGCCGCAAACAGCGCACGTGGAAATGGCGTGCGCTCGCGCATCGCGCAGATGATCTCAAAGTCCTTGAGCGCGCTCGCAGCCGCCTCAGCCGAAGCAAGGGGCTGGTTGAAGACGGTAATGTCGACGCGATCCCTGACTTTCGACCAGTCCGCGATGGTCAAGGCCAGATTGAGATAGTCGTCGAGAATCGCACAGCGCAGTCGCGTCATGGGAGATCCGTTCATGGCGATGATGACGGCGAGGGAGCATGCGCCGTCGGGAAGCGCCATGGTCGCGCGCAATTCCTTGTCGCGCAAGCATCTCGCCGCACTAAAACAGCCCCGCGGCGCAGGGAATGCCTACGGCCTCAGGAGCCGTCAGTGCCGGAAGCGTGGGTAGGTCGGCATACCGATGGGATCAGGTGGAGTGCAGGTGCGACGACGCGATATGCTTGGCGCGCCAGGCCGGGCCCGGGCCGCGCATATAATGCAGTTCCGGCCGATAGGGGTCGAACGCCCGGGCGAAGAAGTGGCGCCAGAAGGCACGGAACTCGGCGAAAGGGTTGGAGGCGTGGCGGCTGCCGGAGGAAAGATGTTCTGACGTGATCATTGTCATGGCGGCCCTGCAGTTCGCTCGCGGCCTGTGCCGCCTGTGATGCGCTTTTTGAGGCGCTGATCGATAGCTTTCGCCTGATTTATTAAAAGAAGGTTTCAATTGTCGTGATCTGGCGCACACATGGTGTCAATCCCGTAATGACACGTGGTGAACGGATCGAAAACGAGCGCGCGCGGTTGCCCTTTGCGGGCGGCGCCGCTACATCAGCGGCAGCAAATTTCCACACATCCTCCGGTTTTCAGGGATTCCGATGGCGCGCCAATTCGTCTATTTCATGCAAGGGCTGACCAAGAGCTACCCAACCCGCAAGGTGCTCGATAACGTCCATCTGTCGTTCTATCCCGATGCCAAGATCGGCGTGCTCGGCGTCAACGGTTCCGGCAAATCGACCCTGCTGCGGATCATGGCCGGCCTCGACAAGGAGTATAGCGGCGAGGCTTGGGTCGCCGAGGGCGCCCGCGTCGGCTACCTCGAGCAGGAGCCGCAGCTCGATCCCGCCAAGACCGTGCGCGAAAACGTCATGCTGGGCGTCGCCAAGCAGAAGGCGATCCTGGATCGCTATAACGAGCTGGCGATGAACTATTCGGAGGAAACCGCCGACGAGATGACCAGATTGCAGGACGAGATCGAGGCCGCGGGCCTGTGGGATCTCGACAGCAAGGTCGATCAGGCGATGGATGCGCTGCGCTGCCCGCCCGACGACTCCGATGTCACAAAACTCTCCGGCGGCGAGCGCCGCCGCGTCGCGCTGTGCCGGCTGCTGCTCGACCAGCCGGATCTGCTGCTGCTCGACGAGCCGACCAACCATCTCGACGCCGAGTCGGTGTCATGGCTGGAAGGTCATCTGCGCAACTATCCCGGCGCGATCCTGATCGTCACCCACGACCGTTATTTCCTCGACAACGTCACCGGGTGGATCCTCGAGCTCGACCGCGGCAGGGGCATTCCCTATGAGGGCAATTATACCGCCTGGCTGGTGCAGAAACAGAAACGCCTGGCGCAGGAAGGCCGCGAGGAGGCCGCCCATCAGCGCACGCTGGAGCGCGAAAAGGAATGGATCGCGGCCTCGCCAAAAGCCCGTCAGGCCAAGTCCAAGGCGCGCTATCAGCGCTACGAAGAGCTGTTGAAGCAGGCGAGCGAGAAGCAGACCCAGACCGCACAGATCACGATTCCCGTGGCCGAGCGGCTCGGCCAGAACGTGGTCGACTTCGAGGGGCTGGGCAAAGCTTTCGGCGATCGCGTGTTGATCGACGATCTCACCTTCAAGCTGCCGCCCGGCGGCATCGTCGGCGTGATCGGCCCTAACGGCGCCGGCAAGACCACGCTGTTCCGGATGATCACCGCGCAGGAGAAGCCGGACAAGGGCACGATTGCCGTCGGCGAGAGCGTGCATCTCGGCTATGTCGACCAGTCGCGCGACAGCCTCGACGGCAGCAAGACCGTATGGGAGGAGATTTCCGGCGGCAACGAACTTATTCTGCTGGGCAAGCGCGAGGTCAATTCGCGCGGCTATTGTTCGTCGTTCAATTTCAAGGGCGCCGACCAGCAGAAGAAGGTCGGCGCGCTGTCAGGCGGTGAGCGCAACCGCGTGCATCTGGCGAAGATGCTCAAGTCGGGCGCCAATGTGCTGCTGCTCGACGAGCCCACCAACGATCTCGACGTCGACACGCTGCGTGCGCTGGAAGAGGCGCTGGAGGATTTCGCCGGCTGTGCCGTGATCATCAGCCATGACCGCTGGTTCCTCGACCGCATCGCCACCCACATGCTCGCCTTCGAGGGCGAAAGCCACGTTGAATGGTTCGAAGGCAATTTCCAGGACTACGAAAAAGACAAGATGCGAAGGCTCGGGCAGGATTCCATCATCCCGCACCGCGTCAAGTACAAGAAGCTGACGCGGTAGCGAGGCGGCCTCTCAGGTCGCCAAACCGATCGAGAAAATTTCGGGTTCGGGTCAGCACGTCGTCAATTATTCTACCTTCTCCGCAAGCCACATCTTGATCAGCGACTGATATGGCACGTCGCGTTTATTGGCGGCGATTTTGATCTGCTCCAGCAAGCCTAGCGGCAAGCGAATTGAAATCGCTGTCGTCGAGGGCTTTAGATTGGGAAAGCGCACACGCTCCGCCTTGCGCCAGTCGACATAATCGGCGGAGTCGTGAGTTTCCCAAAACGTCCGTTCCTCGGCTTCGCTCTTGAAGGCAGGAATTGATTTAAGCTTCTTCGTAGATTTGCCGCTCATTGTCGTGCTTATCTCTATTTGCAGATCGCGAGGCCGGTGTGGCAGCCTTGCGCAAGCCACAAGTAGTAGGCACGAATGCAATATATTAGGAATGCAGGCGCTCTGAAAAGTGCCCCGCTCGTTTTAGCGGCGGTGCTGCTAGTATTGGCTTTATCTCCCGCCCGCGCCGCCGACGCCGGTTTTGTGCAATTCATCGCCTCCTTGTGGCCGGAAGCGCAGGCCGCCGGCGTCTCGCGTGCGACGTTCGATGCCGAGACCCGGGGCCTTGAGCCGGACTACAAATTGCCCGACCTGACCTTGCCCGGCCGTCCGGCGACCGGCGCGCCGTCGCAGGCCGAATTCGTGCAGGTGCCGGCGGACTATGTAAAAGAGGCCAGCATCGCGCGGCTGGCGGCGGAAGGGCAGCGCTTGATGCAAAAGCACCGCGCGGCCTTGACCGCGATCGAAGCCCGCTTTGGCGTGCCCGGCCCAATCGTGCTCGCGATCTGGGGCCGCGAAACCGATTACGGCCGCTACACGCTGCCCTATGACGGCTTGCGCGTGCTGGCGACACAGGCGTATGTCGGCCGCCGCAAGGATCAATATCGCACTGAATTCATCCTGGCGCTGAAGCTCCTTGGCGACGGTGAGGTGGCGCGCAAGGACATGCGCTCGTCCTGGGCCGGCGCCACCGGCCTCACGCAATTCCTGCCGTCGGAATTTTACAAGCACGGCGTCGATTTCGACGGCGACGGCCGCCGCGACATCTGGAATTCGGTGCCGGACGCGCTCGCCTCCGCCGCGCAGCAGCTCGTCAACAAAGGCTGGCAGAAGGACGTGCGCTGGGCCTATGAGGTGCGCGCGCCCGATAACGTCGATTGCACGCTGGGCGTGCCCGAGGTGACAAGACCGATCGGCGAATGGCTGCGCGCGGGCTTCGTGCCGGCACGCGGACAAAAACTCAGTGCCACGGAGCTCGCCGAGCCGGCATCGCTGCTGCAACCCGAGGGCATCTATGGTCCGGCATTCCTGACCACGAAGAACTACTTCGTCATCAAGGAATACAATTTTTCGGATCTGTATGTGCTGTTCGTCGGACACCTCAGCGACCGCATGCTGAGCTCGCAACCCTTCGCCACGCCATGGTCGGCGTCGACCCAGCTGCGCAGCGCCGACGTCGAAGCCATGCAGCGACACCTCACGCGCATCGGTCTCTACAACGACAAGCTCGACGGCAAGGCGGGGATGAAGACGCGCGCGGCGCTCGGCGCCTACCAGAAGTCGGCCGGGCTCAAGGTGGATTGCTGGCCGAGCGAAGCGGTGCTGCGTTCGATCAGCGCGGCGCGCTGAAAGCGACCCCCGGTACTATTGCCCCTCGTGGTGAGGAGGCGCGCGCAGGAACAGCAGCCTGCGTCGGCCTGTCTGTAGCGCCGTCTCGAACCATGAGGCCCGTGGCTTCATCCTTCGACGCCGCTCCTCAGGACGAGGATCAAACAAAAACCCGGCCGAAGCATCGGCCGGGTTTCGGACTCAAGGCGCGTGACAGGCGCCGATCCGGTCGGATCAGTTGCAGACCTCGACGCGGCGATAGCGCCAGCCATAACCATCCCAGAAGCGCTCGCGAACCATGCGGCACGCCGGGTAAGGCGCTTCTTCCACATACACCGGACCGCCATAGGCCGGGCGGCTGGAGGCGATCGCTCCGCCGACGATTGCGCCGCCGATCAGTCCGGCCGCTACACCCGCAGCGACGCCGCGCTGGGCGCTTGCAGGCGTCGCGGCGAGCGACGCAGCGATCGTTGCGACTGCGACGAAGGCAGCAAATGTCTTCTTCATGTCTTGGGCTCTCCTGAAGATGGCGCTGTGGTCAGCACCGGGTTTAAGATGACTCACACGCCGTGTTCGAAACTGGCCGTTTCGCGAAAAAGCGCACCGCAGTCAACGCTCTCATCGCTAGTGGCCCGAAAAAAAGGTTTTTTCAGGCCATCTGCGAACAACCTGTTGTTCCGCAGGAACAAGGTGTCTGTTTGTAATGAAGGTGAACCACGTCAGTCGCAAACCCTGACGCGCCGAACCCGCCAGCCATAACCGTCCCAGAAACGCTGGCGCTGCCAGACGCAGGGCGCGTCATAATAGCCAGGGTCGGCGACATAGGCCGGTCCGCCGTAGCCGTATCCCGGACCATAATAGCCGGGTCCGTAATAGTAGCCGTTCTGGGAGGCGATCGCGCCGCCAACGATGGCGCCGCCGAGCAGCCCGGCAGCGATGCCAGCGCCAACGCCGCGTTGCGCATGGGCCGGTGCAGGCGCCGCCAGGGCTGAAACAGCCAAGGTGGCTGCGGCCGCAAGGGCCATCAATGTTTTCCTCATGGCCTTACCTTTCTCAAGGAGCAAGGACAGCGAACAAGCGGTCCGTTGCACTGAAAGTTCCACATTTCGCTTGAATGATCAATGAACGGGCGTGCCATATTTGGCGACCAATGCTGGCCAATGTGGCGCGTTTTGCGGCGCACAAACGGTATTGTGTGCGGATTTAGGGCGGAGCGAGGCGATGATAAACACGATGGCGGCATTCGGGATTGCAGTCGGCGGGGCCTCGCTGATTTGCTACCTGCTCGTGACCCGCGTGCAGAACCGTCGCGCCAATCGCCGGTCGCCCGGCGACGGCTCCGGGGCGGATGGCGACGGCGGGGACGGGTGGAGCATTTCCCACTGGTTTGGCGGCAACCATTTTGGATTCGATAGTTCGGGCAATCCGATTGACTCCGGCGGCGGCGACAGTGGGGGAGGCGACTCCGGCGGAGGAGGCGACGGCGGTGGTGGAGGCGGGGGTGGTGGAAGCGATTAACGATGCCCATATGCCGACAAGCAGCGGCATCTGTGATCTACCGCAATGAGAGGTTTCTAGATCACTTCTAGACTGTAGCAAGGGTCAGTTTGGAATCACTTCAAAAGACTGTTTTTCCTTTTGCATCCCGCCGCGGTCTTAAATATCGATGGCTTCGCATCACCGAAGGGCCAGCCGTTTTCATGATTGTTTGTTCCTGTAACGTCATCAGCGACCATGATGTCCGCAGTGCGGTCAATGACGCCGAAGACCTCCCCCGCAATGCCAAGCAGATCTATGGCTGCCTCGGCTGCAGCGCTGAGTGTGGCCGGTGCGCCCGTACCATCAAGAGCATCATTGACGAAGCGTTGGGCGCTTGCGCCGAGGCCTGCTGTTCCGGTTGCCCGCACAACCTGAACGCGTCCGATGCTCACCTCGACGCCGAGTTCGCCCTCGCGGCTTCCTGAAAATTTCATTCGATTTGCGCGTCTCGCGCCGTAGGCCGAAGGCTTGCTCCAGTCTTCGATCTGATTTAGAAGCGTTCTAAATCTTTCTCGAGGCCTGTTGGTTGGGCCGCAACGATCCGGAGCGCGTCATGCAGGGCGACCCAAAAGTCATCGACTATCTCAACAAGGGTCTGCGCAGCGAGCTCACCGCCATCAATCAGTATTGGCTGCATTACCGGGTGCTGAACAATTGGGGGCTGCTGGAGATGGCCAAGATCTGGCGCAAGGAATCCATCGAGGAGATGCACCACGCCGACCGCTTTACCGACCGCATCCTGTTTCTCGACGGGTTTCCCAACATGCAGGTGCTCGATCCGTTGCGGATCGGCCAGAACGTCAAGGAAATCATCGAATGCGACCTCGCTTCAGAAGTCGCGGCCCGCGCGCTCTATCAGGAAGGCGCGACCTACTGCCATAGCGTCAAGGACTACGTCTCGCGCGACCTGTTCGAAAGCCTGATGAAGGACGAGGAGCATCACATCGACTTCCTCGAAACCCAGCTCGATCTGATCCAGCGCATCGGCCTTGAGCTTTACACCCAGAAGCATGTCGGCGGGCTCGAAAGCGAGCATTGAGCAATCCGTCATCCCTGCGTAACGGCTTCGCCGTTATCGCTGGAGGTGCGAGCCTTGTGGTGCATTTGCACCGCTGGGCGAGCCTCGAAGGATGAGCAGCCGGGCCGTCGTCCTTCGAGACGCATCGTGGAGCCTGTCATCGGTCGCGCATTCGCGCGACCATCGTGCTCCAGGAGACCCAACCCTCCAGGGGAGGGTGAAGCATCAAAGCTGCGTCTTGTAGCGCGCCTCGATGATATCCTGGGTTTCCGGTTCGCCCAGCTTGGTCTGCTCATGAATCACTTCGCTGATACTCGGGAACACGTCGCGTTTGACCCGGATATCCGGCGACCACAGCTTTGAGCGCATCAGCGCCTTGCCGCAGTGGAAATAGGCCTCGTGCACATCGATGCTCAGCGCCGCGCGCGGCAGCTTGCCAAATTCCTCCATCGCGGCCAAGAGATCGGGCTCGGCCGACAACTTGCCCTTGCCACCGACGCGAAGCGTTTCGTCGATGCCGGGCACGAAGAAGATCAGCTGCACGAAGCCGGAGCCCTCGACAATATTCCTGAAGCTGTCGATCCGGTTGTTGCCGGAGCGATCGGGCATCAAGAGCCGGTTCGGACCGGCGACGTGGACAAAACCCGGATTGCCGCCGCGCGGCGAGGCATCGACGCTGCCGTCGGATCCCGACGTCGCCAGCACGCAGAACGGCGACATCGCGATGAATTTCTTCGCATGCGCGTCGAGCTCCGGACGCGCCTTCGCGATCACGCGCGGCGACGGCTCCGGGTAAATCGTCTTGAGGTCGTGGGCTGCGAGTTCGGTCAAGGGCTTTCTCCGACGGGAAGATGCTGCCCGCGAAAGTATCACGGCGTGATTGGTTCGCAAAGCCAGCGCCGGCGCCGCATTCACACCGCGTCCGCGGGCACGAAGCAGCTGATCACGATGCTGCCGCGGTGATGCACATACCACACCACCGCCTGGCCGACCGGATTGCCGCGGTCGCGGATGACGGCGCGCTCGGGGACGGCCATCCACTGGCCTTCGATCGGAACCCAATAAGCGCCCTCGCGAAAATCATATTCGGTGCGATGGCCGTCGGAGATATCGCAGCAGGGCACGCCGTTCGGGGCGATCACGCCCTTGAACCAGGCGCGAATGTCGGCAGGCACGTTCTCATACTGCCCGTTGTCAAAAGCGAGCGCCGTGCCGGTCAGCGCCGACAGCAATGCCAATAGCCCGATCTGCGCGAACCTTCGCATGCGATCCTCCACAGCGGTGCATTCGCATCATCGTGGCGCCGGCTTTTCGGCGCGCTACGAATCGCAGGCGCGATTAAGCCCGAGCTGCGAGGTGGATGCATGCTCAAAAAATATGCGAGCGCAGGGTCCTGCGAATTGATGCAGTGCGGGATCAGGGCTTCGTCTTGCGCTCGTCCAACAGCGGCTTCGGCGCGATGTTGGTCCACGCCAGAGTGAGCGCGCTTCGAAGCGTGGTTCGATCGGCTCGCGCGAGCCGCACATTGGTGTTGCCTTGCTTGCCCCATCCACCGGGGACCGGCCGAAAGATATTGGGCTCGGCGTCGACGAGCACAGACTGCTGTTCCGGGGTGAGCTTGACCATGCCCCAGTCGTCGTCGGGATAGCCGAGCGTTGCGAAGATGCGCTTGCCGACGCGAAAATCCGCGTGTCCCTGGTGCGAGCCTTCGATCGCGCCGGGCAGACTGAGCGCAACACGGCGAAAGCTGCTCGACGACATCGCTCTCACTCCAACACGCGCGAGCTTCACATCGTGCGCTGCGGCGCCGTCTGCAGTACTTCCTGTAGTTGCTGCGTGTAGAATTTTGCGTTGCCGGTGGTGAGATGGCCGCGCGTCTGGGTCGAGGCCGGGATCAGATAGAGCCGGCCGTTCTTGACGCGCTTCAGCGCCGCGTCGGTCAACCCCGTTTCCGGCGGATTGCGTTCGTCGTCGTCGGCATTGATCGCCAGCAGCACGGCCTCGATCCGCTCCATGCCGGCGGATGGGTTATAGTCGTGCGATGCTTCCCATTGGTAGATGAAATCATTGGCGTCTGAGTTTACCGGCACGGCCAGCCGTTCGTCGACCATCTTGTCGGCTTTCGCAGCGGTCGGCGCCAGCGTCTGATAGCCCAGCGTGCCGCCGCCGGTCGCGATGCCATAGGCGTTGATGGCGTATTTCATCATGCGCGGCTGAGCGGTGTAATTGCCGCCATTGTAGTCCGGATCGTTGCGGATGGTTTCGATCATCATCCGCCGCAGCATCCAGTTGCGCGCCGCCATCTCGGTCGGCTGCGCCGCCATCGGCACCAATATGTCCATGGCTTGCGGATATTTCACGCCCCAGATCCAGCTATGCATGCCGCCCATCGAATTGCCGATCACGAGCCGCAGATGCTGGATGCCGAGCCCCTCTTTGATCAGACGATACTGCGCGTCGACCATGTCGTCGTAATTGTATTTCGGAAACGCGGTCTTCATGCCGTCGGACGGTTTCGACGATTTGCCGTGGCCGAGGCTGTCGGGAATGATGATGTAGTATTTCGATGCATCGAGCGGCTGGCCGGCGCCAAACAGGTTGCCGGCGAACTCCGCCGTCAGCATCCTCGACGCGTCGCCACCCGTCCCGTGCAGCACCAGCACCGGCTGGCCGGTCGGCTCGCCGATAGTGGTGTAGTGCAGACGCAGCTCCGGCATGGTCTCGCCGGTGTGGAATCTGAAATCCCTGGCGATCCAGTCGGCTTGCTTCGGCGCCGGATAATCGGCCGCGACCGCCGTGAACGATGTCAATGCAAAGGCAGCCGATAGCGCCACGCGCGAACATTTCATGATGCTTCTCCCGAATGCGGCCACGTTGCTGGACCGCTTGAACGGAAGCCTATCACGCCGTGCGAAATGAGCCGAGAGGAAAGCGCGTCGATGCCGGGCCGGCATGTCACGTTCATCGGATGAGAGTGCAGCAGGCGCAAGCGAAAGCCGGTGGCGCATAGGCGAGGGCCAATATCGCGATTGCGATGCCGCGGCAGCGGCGCGCTGCCGGGTGAACGCAATGCGCCATCGGTTTGACGCCGCCGCCGCAGATCGGGTTCACGCCCTCCGATTTGATTGTCAGGGGGTTAAGCCTTGTCCTCGACATCGGTCTCGGGGCGGTCGGTGCCGGCTGCGGTCTCGCTGTGCCACTTGCCGTCGGCGGTTTCGTATTCGATCGCTTCGCTACGGCCGGGCACGCGCTGCTCGGCGGCGGCGCGCTTGGCGGCGGCAAGCGCTGCTGCGTGGGTCGCGAAGGCTTCCGAAAACACGCCATCGACGGTGTAGGCCCAGCCGCCGTCATGTTGAACGATTTTATAGATGACGTGAGACATCGGGGAACTCGCTTTTTTTGCCGATAGCGGAGCGGCCAAGGGGGTGAGCGTGTCGTCTATTCTATGGCAAAATCGGCTGTGCTGTAGAATTTTGCTTGCGCCGATCGTCCTCGGTCCAAGGAGCCAGAACCATCATCGCGCGCCGGCTTGGCAGAGGGGCCTGGCTAAAGGAGAAGACAAATGTGCCGCAATATCAAGACGCTGTTCAACTTCGAACCGCCCGCGACGTCAGCCGAAATTCATGCCTCGGCGCTGCAGTTCGTGCGCAAGCTCTCCGGCTTCAACTCGCCGTCGCAGGCCAATGCCGAGGCGTTCAACCGCGCCGTTTCCGAAGTCTCCGATGCCGCCCGGCGTCTCTTGGCATCGCTTCAAACCAATGCACCCGCGCGCGACCGCGCGGTCGAGGCGGAGAAGGCCAGGGAACGGTCGAGGCTGAGATTTGGGTGAATGGCAGCTCCGCCCGCTTCCGTGACGCAGCTCACGGTTCGCCGCGGCGGCGGCGCGCATGATGGCCTGAAGTTTTGGGCCGTCGGAGATCAGCCATGAATCCCATCACCCAGTTGAAGCTCTGCGCCCTGATGTTCGCGGTTCTATGGACCGGATGGATGCTGTGGTCGAGCGGGTCGCTCGACCGTGTCAACGTCATCTTGATGTCGGCTTGCGGAGCAGCGGCCGGCTACGCCTGGTACTTCGCCATGCGCTGGCAGTTTCGGCGCAGCGGCATGCTGTCGCGCAGCGAGCGTCCCACGGACTTTGCGGAAAAGCGGTAATCACCCCGCGTCCCACTTCACCGGCAGATTGAGCAGCCCGCGGAACGCCCAGCCGCCGATCCGCACCGGCTCGTCATCGTCCAGCCGCAAGCCCTTGAGGCGCGCAAAAATGCCCGGCAGCGCCACGTCCGCCACCATGGCGCGCGAAGCAAACGCGCCGGCGCAATAATGCGGGCCGGCGCCGAACGCGATGCTCTTGGCGGTGTCGCGGGTGACGTCGAAGCGATCGGGATTGGCAAAACAGGCCTCGTCGCGATTGGCCGAGCCGAACATGAAGAACACGCGATCCTCCGGCTCGAAATCGACGCCGCCATAGCACCAGCGTTTTGCGACCCGGCGCGGCGACATCCCGATCGGCGCGATCCAGCGCGCATATTCCTCGAACACGTCGATCCATTTTACCTTGCCTTCGCGAACTAGCGCGAGCTGGTCGGGGTGCGTCAGCAATGCCCAGATCGTGCCCGAGATGGCATCGCGCGGCTCGTTCTGCCCGCCCGAGATCGCCAGCTTGATATTGGCGCGCACGCTTTGCATCGGCTGGCCGGCGGCGAGTAGCACGCTGAGGACCGATGTATTCGGATGCTTCGTCAGCACCGGGATCATGTCGTCGATCGCGGCATCGATCCCTGCGGTGGCGGCGTGGCAGCGCGCCTCGACCGCTTTGTCGCCGGCATAATTGGCGATGCCGTCGATCATTGCCTGCGACCACGCGTCCATGTCTTCAAGGCGCATATTGGTCAGCCCGGTGACGTCCTTCAGGCATTCCGCCGACAGCGGCAGCGCGAACGCCTTGCAGAGATCGGCGCCGCCCGCCGGCGCCAGCGCATCGAGGATGCGGTCGGCATGGGCCTGGAACTGCCGGCTCCAGGTGTCGCGCACCGTGCGCGGCGAGACGGACCGAAACATCGCCGCCCGTT
>WNFW01000198.1_pt1 | contig 43061 bp, 33 predicted proteins | sample 5400131 | NCBI WGS metagenome assembly WNFW01 (sample SAMN13153362, study PRJNA577476) | soil metagenome | isolation source: 20 cm soil or saprolite under grassland replicate 1 | place: USA:California | collected 2016-06-15
CGAAAGATTCAATCCCAGCGGCATGTGCTGTGCGCCGGCCGCGGCCGACAGACGAAAGCGGATCTCGTCGATCAGCGTCCCGTGCGCGGACGGTCGCACGCGCAGCTGCTGCATGAGCTGCGCCGGGCTGGAGAACGGCAGCGGCGGCGCCATCCCGGTCTCGTGACAGCTGACACACAGCTGCAGGGCAGCCGGCCGCCCAATGGTCGCGGCGGCCGGCGCGTTGGCGAGCGCACCAGTCGCCGGGGCGGCCCCGGCGCGCGCGAGCGGTGATGTTGGATCCGGCGCGATCACACCCTGCGCGCCGTCCTCTGCCGGGGTGAGCGCCGTGCGGCTGCGTCGCTTCAAGTAACTGCAATAGCGATCACCGTCGGAGGAGGTCCAGTAGAGGCTCAGATCCCGGATGGTGGCGTCGCGCGTCGCGACCTCTGCCAGCAGCGTTTCGCGCAGCGGTTGCGCAGGCAGGGGAGGCATCGTGAAATCGTATGTCCCCTTCTCAAGCGCCAGCGTCCAGTTTTGCGTGGCAATGCCCAGAGCTGACTCGGCCACGAAGCGCAACTGCACCAGGGCATTGTCACCCGTGGTCCTGTCCACCGCGCCGGCCGCGCCGCTGAACGCGGCGCGCGCCGCTTTGAGTTGCGCCTGCCGGGCGTTGCTCGCGGCGCTGTCGCGGGCGAAGCGCTCGAAGCCGGACCGCTGGGTGCGCCACAGGGCGTCGGGATAGAAATCCGCGAGCCGCCCGCAGGCGGTGTCCGCGAGACCGAGTAGTGCGTATCGATAGAGCTCGAAAGCCGGCTGCCGTACCAGTTGGCGCGCGATGGACTGCGACTGCAACCTGCCGAGGTAAACGGAGAGCTCGGCGTTCGGTGGCTCTTCGGGTACGCCCGCGTACTGAGTCAGCGCGCTGGAGCGGAAGGTCTGCGGGTCGGCGAAGCGCTTCACGTCGAGCAGCTCACCATAGCGCGGATGCTTCGGCTGCAGCGCGAGGAACGCCGCCAGGCCGGCGCGCTCGCGTGCCGACAGCGTGGCTCGGTAGCGCTCACCGTAAGCGCCCGGCCACAATGGAAACGTGTCCCACACGGGGCGCGGCGGCGCTCCGTGGCAGCGCGTACAGCGTTGCGGGTTGACCTCGGATACCACGACCTTGTCGGGGCCCGCCGCCCGCTCGGGGAACAGCAACTCACGCAGCCGGAACTCCTTGCTGTCGTCGTCGAACTCCATGGTCTCCACGACCCGGAATCCGCGCTGTGCCGGACTGCCACTGAAAGTCACGATGAAGCGCGCGTCCGGTCCGTAGAGGATGACCCGCGGATTCTCCGGGCTGGCGCCCTGCAGGCTGCGGCTCTCGAATACCAGGGCGTAGCGGTTGCGCTGCGCCGCCGGCAGCGCCGCGATCAACTCCTCGACGCTGCCGATATCCTGATGTGACAGCAGCGACTGCAGGGACGCGAAGTCGAAGCCTGCCGCCTGCCCGGGCGGGGCGGCACCGAGGAGTCCGAGGAGCAGGCACAGGGTGCTGCGGCGCATGGCTGCAATGGCTGACGCGCAGCTGACTTGGCCGGCCTCACGCATTGTGTTCAGGAGTTCACGCTGCGCGGATGTTACGCCTCGTTACTTGGCAAAGCGTGACCCGCATCTCGCCCCCCACCCAGTGAACATGTTATCGCTTAAGCAGGTGAAATCACAGGCGATCTTGCCGTCCTGACGCGGTGCGAGACGTGACGTAGCGCACATGGGGATTGCTATGCTTTTGGTCGGATATTCCTGCCCGCCGGGCGCGCGCCCGGCGGCGCAACCGCGGCGCGCCCCGGAGGATGCACGATGAGGCGATCGACGGATCGCTTGATCGCGCTGCAGTTCCTGGCCGTTGCCGTGCCCATTGCATTTGTGTTGCTGGCGCAGATGGTCGCAGACGCGCGCCGTGCCACCGCCCTGGAGCACTCGCGCCCGTTGCGGACGCTTGCGAACGAGGCGCGCGCCAACTATCGCACTTTCACCAACGGGGCTGCGGATGCGGTTGACACCGGTGCGCTCGGCCGGCAGTCCGCCGAAGCCCTGAACAGCGCCGCCGGGTTGCTGAGCAAGCTGGCCGCCAGCGGCGAGGCGGCGGCACTGGGTGGTACGCCCAGGCTGGTGGCGGACCTCGCGGCGCAGGTGCGCAGCGGCGCGACCCTGGACAAACTCATGGCGCTGCGCGGGCAGATCGCGCTGGCGGACCGTGATACCCGGGCGATCGATGAGAACTTCGAGCTGCGCGACGCGACGGTGATTCGCGATGCCGTCGAGTCGGCACGACGCCAGAAGCAGGAAGTGACCGTGGCACTGCTCATCAGTGCGATCCTGACGGTCATATTCGTGCTGGCCACGCGGCGACGCCTGAAAGAACAGCTTGACGCCGACGCGGCGATCGAGCGGCGGCGGCGAGCGGAGCTCGAGACCATCTCGATTCGCTTCGGCATGGCGACGCGCGCGGCCCGCGCCGGCGTGTATGAGGTGCACGAGAGTGGTCGCACGGTGTGGTGGAGCGACACCATGAAGGAGCTCTACGGACAGTCGGCACAGACATTCCGTCCGACGCTGGACGGCTGGCTCGAGCTGATTCACCCCGCCGACCGCGCTGCCGCCCAGGCCGCCATGACCGCGGCGATGCGTGAACGCAAGCAGTTGCACAACCAGTACCGGATCGTGCGCCCGGACGGCAGCATCGGGCACGTCGAATCCGTAGCGGCCGTGGTCAGCGACTCATCCGAAGGCGGGGCGCGCCTGGTGGGCATCGACCTCGACGTCACGGAGCGAATCGCCGCCGAGCAGCGCGAAGACGTCCTGCAGCAACAGCTGCGTGACGCCTCGAGGCAAGCCGGCATGGCGGACGTGGCGACCAGCGTTCTGCACAACGTAGGCAACGTGCTCAACAGCGTCAATGTCTCGGCGAACCTCGTGACCGAGAGCCTGAAGCGCTCGCGGGCGGCGGGGCTGGGTCGGGTCGTGTCGCTGCTGCAGGAGCACCAGAGCGATCTGGGCCGCTTCGTGGCGCACGACGAGCGCGGCAAGGTCCTGCCGGTCTACCTGGCCGAGTTGTCCCGACACCTCAGCGCCGACAACCGGAACGCGTTGCAGGAGCTGGATTCCCTCAAGAGCAACATCGACCACATCAAGGACATCGTGGCGATGCAACAGCGCTATGCAAAACTCGGCGGCCTGGCTGAGCTCATCGACATCAGGCACCTGGTCGAGGAGAGCATGCGCATCAATGCCAGCGCCTTCGAGCGTCATGCCGTCAAAGTGATGCGCGAGTTCGCCGATGTACCGCAGATCACCGTCGACAAGCACAAGGTCCTGCAGATACTGGTCAACCTGTTGCGCAATGCCAAGGACGCCTGCGAGAGCATGGGCGGGCAGGAACGGCGCGTCACGATGGGCATCGAGCGGTGCGCTGCGGGGGTGCGGATCGCGATCGCCGACAACGGCAGCGGGATCGCCGCCGAGCACATGAATCGCATCTTCACTCATGGCTTTACGACCAAGACGACCGGTCACGGCTTCGGGCTGCACAGCGGAGCACTCGCGGCCAAGGAGATTGGCGGTGTGTTGCGCGCCGAGAGCCCCGGTCCGGGCCGCGGGGCAACTTTCGTTCTCGAACTTCCCCTGAAACCTCCCGAGAATTCACATGGCTAGCAACCCCTTGCCCACCAGACGCGTGTTGGTGGTGGATGACAACCGCGCGATCCACGAGGACTTTGTGAAGATCCTAAGCGGCAAGGCCGGCGCCAGTTCCGAGCTGCTGGCGGCCGAGCGCCTGCTGCTGGGCGAGGCGCTCGCAGCCACGCCGCGCCCGACTTTCCAGATCGACACGGCCCTGCAGGGTGAGGAGGGTGTGGCACGCGTGCAGCAGGCGCTCGAGGAGGATCAGCCCTACGCGATGGCGTTCATCGATATGCGCATGCCGCCGGGCTGGGACGGCCTGGAGACCATTCAGCGCCTGTGGCAGATCGACCCGCACGTGCAGGTGGTCATCTGCTCGGCGCACTCGGACTACGACTGGACGGAGGTGGTAGCGCGTCTGGATCATTCCGACAAGCTGCTGGTGATCAAGAAGCCGTTCGAGCCGATCGAGGTGCTGCAATGCGCCAACGCGCTGACACGCAAGTGGGACAATGAGCGGACCTTGCGCCGCCAGGTCGAGCACCTGGAGCATGTCGTGGAGACCCGCACCCAGGGGCTGGAAGCCGCCAACAAGCAGTTGCGGCACCTGGCAAGCCACGACGCCCTGACGGGTCTGCCGAATCGGGTACTGCTGGATGATCGCCTGGCACAGGCGGTGGCGCACGCGGAGCGCGACGGCCACATCTTCGCAATCGCCATGTTCGATCTCGACCGTTTCAAGATCGTCAACGATTCGTTCGGGCACCGGGCCGGTGATGAGCTCATCAAGGAGGTGGCGCACCGCCTCGCCGGTATCGCGCGCAGCACCGACACCGTGGGCCGGCTGGGAGGCGACGAGTTCCTGTTCATCATGGATCGGCTTCCGAAGCGCGAGGATGCGGAACACATCGCGCGCCGGGCGGTCGCTGCGCTGCAGGTGCCGATCCGGATCGGTGGAGTCGATATCCATACCTCCTCGAGCATCGGCATCGCGATGTTTCCGGCCGACGGCACGAGCGTCGAGACCCTGCTCGCCAACGCCGACGCCGCCATGTACTGCGCCAAGCAGCGGGGCCGCAACAACCTTCAATGCTATGCGGCGGGGATGAATTCCGTTACACAGGAAAAGGTCAAGCTGGAGAGCGACCTGCACGAGGCGCTGGCGCTGCGGCAGTTCGAGCTGCACTACCAGCCGAAGGTCGACACCGCCACGGGCGGAATTCACGGCGTCGAGGCGCTGCTGCGCTGGCGGCATCCGCAGCGGGGACTCATCCCTCCGGGAGAGTTCATTCCGCTGGCGGAAGCGTGCGGGTTGATCGACTCGATCGGTGAATGGGTGGTGCGCGAGGGCTGCCGCCAGGCGCGCGCCTGGCAACTCGAGGGTCTGCCGCCGCTGCGCATTGCGGTGAATCTGTCGGCATTCCAATTCCGGGACGGCAACCTGCTGCAGATGATCCGTGAGGCGCTCAAGGCCGCCGGGCTCGAGCCACGTTTTCTCGAGGTGGAGATCACCGAGAGCGCGCTGATGAGCGATCCGGAAGAGTCCGTGACCATCCTGGAGCAGCTCAGCCGCATGGGGGTGGTCGTGTCGGTCGACGACTTCGGCACCGGCTACTCGAGCATGAGTTACCTGCGCCGCTTTCCGATCGACAAGCTGAAGATCGATCGCGGCTTCATCGCCGAGTTGATATCGCGGGCCGACGATGCCTCGATCGTGGAAGCGATCGTGTCGCTGGCGCACAGCCTGCATCTGAAGGTGGTCGCCGAGGGCGTGGAAACCGAAGAGCAGCTCGCCCTGCTCAAGCGTCTCGGCTGCGATCAGTATCAGGGGTTCTGGTTCAGTCCGGCGGTGCCGGCGGCGAGTTTCGCCAACCTGCTGCGCGAATCACAGCGCAAATCCGACTCGAGCATCGATCCCGCATCCGACCGCACTCACAGCAAGCTCGCGGTTTATCGACCCCGTTAGGGCGGGAATGCCTCCCGCACACCCCGTCGCAGGGGGCTGACGCTCCGGCGCGGGGGGCCGCTTGAACACCGCGGCCGGGCAGGTTCGTCGGTGTTGGCAATGGGCGATGAACCCCAGGGTCAGTTGGCTAGGCGCGCTCGGGCTCTCCACCAAGGCCGGCGTCGACGCGTTTCGCCTGTTCGGCGTGATGGTCCGCCGCCAGCAGCATGTAGAAGGCCGGCACGACGAACAGCGTGAAGAGCGTGCCGATCGAAAGACCCGTCGCGATCACCAGGCCCATGGCAAAGCGTCCCGCGGCCCCTGCACCCGAGGCGATGACGAGCGGGATCACGCCGAGCACCATCGCCGCGGTGGTCATCAGGATCGGGCGCAGTCGCACCGCGGCCCCATGGACAATCGCGTCGCGCTTGGCTAAGCCGGCACGCTGCGATTCGTTGGCGAACTGCACGATGAGAATGCCGTGCTTGGAGATCAGGCCCATGAGCGTGACCAGGCCGACCTGGGTGTAGATGTTGAGGCTCGAGATCAGGTTGACGAAGATCAGCGCCCCGAACAGCGCCATCGGCACCGAGACCAGGATGACGATCGGATCGCGCAGGCTGTTGAACTGCGCCGCGAGCGCGAGGAACACGATGATGATCGCGAACATCAGCGTGCTGGCGAAGCCGCCGGATTCCTGCACGAACTGACGTGACTGGCCCGAGTAATCCATTTGATAGCCGCTCGGGGCGGCTTCGGTGAGCGCATCGCGGAGGAATTTCAGGGCCTCGCCCTGCGACATGCCGCTCGCGCCGGTGATGGTGGCGGAATTGAGCTGCTGAAAGCGGTTGATCGACTGCGGTACGGTGGTGCGCTTGAGACTCGCGACCGTCGAGGCCGACAGCACCGCGCCGTCAGGCGCGCGCACGTAGTAGTCGAGCACCTGATTCGGATTCAGCCGATCGGCCTGCAGCACCTGCGGGATGACCTTGTACGAGCGCCCGGCGATGGAGAAATAGTTGACATAGCCGCCGCCGAGGGCGTCCCCGAGCGCGCTGCCGACATCCTGCTGGGTCAGGCCCAGGGTGGAAATCAGGTCGCGATCGACCACCACGGTCGATTGCGGCTTGTCGATCTTCAGATCTGCGTCGATGAACCAGAACTTGCCGCTGTCGCGGGCCTTCGCCAGCACCGCCTGCACGACCTCGTTGAGGTTCTGGAACGGCTCGGTCGTATTGACGACTACCTGGATCGGTGCCCCTTGTGCGCCCGGCAGCGCGGGCAGGGAGAACACGAAGATCTGCCCGCCGGCGATGGCGCTCCATTTCTCCTGCAGCACCTGCTGCAGCTGCGCGGCGCTGTTGCTGCGCTGATCCCAGGGCTTGAACAGCATGCCGCCGAATCCCTGGCCCGGAGTGATGATCTGGAACATCATCTCGTATTCCGGCAGCCGCCGGCCGATCGCGAACATCTGCTGCGAGTAGCCGAGCATCTGTTGTGCGGTCGCGTCCGGGGAAGCCTTGAGCTGATAGAAGAGGAACCCCTGGTCTTCCTCCGGCGTGAGCTCGGACTTGGAGGTCATGCCGAGCAGCAGCGTCGCGCCGAACAGCAGCAGGCCCATCACCACGACCACGCTCCAGGTCTGCAGCAGCCCCTGCAGCACGCGCTGATAGCCGCGCCGCACGCGCTCGAACTGGCGGTCGATGAAGCGCACGAAGCGCCCGCCTTCCTGCTCGGTGCGGAAGTAGCGCGAACACATCATCGGGGAAAGGGTCAGCGCGATGACCGCGGAAACGGTCACCGCGCCGGCGAGGGTGAAGGCGAACTCGGTGAACAGCGCGCCGGTCAGGCCTTTCTGGAACCCGATCGGCACGTAGACGGCGATCAGCACGACGGTCATGGCGAGGATCGGGCCGCCGAGCTCGCGGGCCGCGAGCAGTGCCGCCTGCAGCGGCGTCTTGCCTTCCTCCTTCATGTGCCGGTCGACGTTCTCGACCACGATGATCGCGTCGTCCACCACCAGGCCGATGGCGAGCACCAGCGCCAGCAGCGTCAGCAGGTTCATGGAGTAGCCGAGCGCCAGCATGAAGAAGAATGTCCCGATCAGCGACAGGGGCATGGCGACGACCGGAATGACGACCGCGCGCAAGGTGCCGAGGAACAGGAAGATCACCGCCGTGACGATCAGCAGCGCCTGGATCAGGGTCTTCACCACCTCGCGAATGGACGCGGTGACGAATTTCGTGCTGTCGTAGACGATCTCGCCGGAGAGCCCGGTCGGCAGCTGCGCCTGGATCTCGGGCAGGGTATCGCGGACCCGCTGCGCGACCTCGATGATGTTCGCGTCCGGCGCGGCCTTGATGCCGATGAACACCGCCAACTTGCCGCTGAAGGAGACGTTGGCGTCGTAGTCTTCCGCGCCGAGCACCACGGTGGCGACGTCCTGGAGACGCACGATTGCGCCGTTGCTCTGCTTGATGCTGAGCTGCCTGAACTCCTCGACCGAATGCAGGTCGGTACCGGCGGTGAGATCGACGCTGACCATCTGTCCCTTGGTGGTGCCGACCGCGGCGAGGTAGTTATTGGCAGTCAGCGCCCGGTAGACGTCCGCGGCGGTGATGCCGTGGGCGGCGAGCCGCGCGGGATCGAGCCAGGCACGCAGGGCGAACTGGCGGCCGCCGAGGATTTCCGCAGTCTGCACCCCCCGCACGGCGTCGAGCTTCGGCTTGACGATGCGCGCCAGGTAATCGGTGATGCTGTTGGCCGGCAGCACGTCGCTCCTGAAGCCCATGTACATGGCATCGATCGTCTCGCCGATCTGCACGCTCAGCACCGGCTGCTGAGCCTGCGGGGGCAGCTGATTGCGCACCGAACTGACCTGCGTCTGGATCTGCGTGAGCGCGCGGTTGGCGTCGTAGTTCAGACGCAGGGTGGCGGTGATCGTCGACTGACCGGTGACGCTGCTGGAGGAGAGATAGTCGATGCCCTGCGCCTGCGCGATCGCCTGCTCGAGCGGCTGGGTGATGAAGCCGGCGACGGTCTGTGCATCGGCGCCGTAATAGGCGGTCGTGACCGTGACCACCGCATTCTCGGTCTTCGGATACTGGCGGACCGAGATGTCGGCGAGCGCGCGCAGTCCCAGCACCAGAATCAACAGGCTGACGACGATCGCCAGCACCGGTTTTTTGATGAAGATATCGGTGAAGTTCATCGCGTGCCGGGGTGCTCAATGTTCCTGGGGCGTCGGGTTCGGACTGTTGGCCGGTTGTACGCTGTTGTCGATCCGGATCGGCACACCGCTCTTGAGCTTGATCTGGCCGCTGCTGACGACCTCCACACCCTCGTCGAGTCCCTTGAGGATCGCGACCTGATCGCCACGAGTGGGACCGGTGGTCACGAAGGTCTGCTGCACCACCAGCGCGTCCGGCGGCAGTTGCGGCCCCTTGCTGGCCTTCGGCGCGGGTTGCTGCTCTTTGGGCGCGTCGTCGGCCGCGGCGGCAGCCGCCAGCCTGCGGTCGGCCTCGCGCTTCGGTATGACCACGAACACCGTCTCGCCGTACGGGTTGTAGACCACTGCGGTCTGCGGCAGCGTCAGGTGGCGCTGCTTCGCGCCGACGTCGATGCTGACATTGGCGAACATGCCGGGTGTCAGCACGCGATCCGGGTTGGGTACTCGCGCCTCGACCTGCACGTTGCGCGTGTCGCTGTCGACCTTCGGGCTGATGGCATTGACGGTGCCCGCGAACGTCCTGCCCGGAAACGCATCGAGCATGAGGGTGACCTTCTGGCCGGTGCGCAGCTCCGCGAGATCCTTCTGCGGCAGATGGAAATCCACATAGACCGGGTCGAGCTGCTGCAGGGTCACGATCATGGTGCCGGAGCTCAGATAGGCCCCGGGATTGATGGTGACGATGCCGGCCCGCCCCGCGAACGGTGCGCGCAATTGCTTCTTCGCAACATTGACCTGCTGCTGCGCCACCGCCGCCTGCTTGGCCTTGAGATCCGCGGCGGCCTGGTCGTAATCGGCCTTGCTGATCACCTGCACCGCCAGCTGCTCCTTGGCGCGAGCGAAGGTGAGCTCGGCGAGCGCGGCGGCTGCCTCGAGCTGATGCAGCTGGGCGACGTCCTCGCTGTCACGCAGTTGCAGCAGCACCTGGCCCTCCTTGACCTCGTCGCCGGATTTCACGTTGACGCGGGTCACGAGCCCGGCGACGTCGAGGGCGAGATCGGCGCCGCGCACCGCGCGCAGGGTCCCCACCGCGCGCAACTCGGGCTGCCAGTCCTGATAGGCGGCCTTCGCGGTGCTGACCACCGCGGGCGGCGGCGGCTTGCCCGCGGCGATCATCCTCATGATCGACAGCACCTTGATTCCCGCGATCACGGCGATCAGCGCGAGCACGGCGACAATCATGACAATCATGCGCTTGGTGGTGCTCGGTTTTTCTTGTACGCGCGTCTGCATGCGCGGCTCTCCTGCCTGCGAGTCGATGTTAATGGTCGCGCTCCCAATGATGTGGGCGTTATCTTCGAGGCCGCCGCCGAGCTGTTTGGCGGCGGTCCTGTGTGGCGCGCCCGGCGGCGTCGGCGCCGTGAGTAGAATGTACGGGCCAGCGCGATCCTTTGAAAGATCGACTCGCCGCGGGTTTCTGCTATTCTGCCGCGCCGTCGCGGTGGCCTGCCCCTCTCAAAAGGCGTAGGTGAGTCGCGCAATTGATCTGTGGGGCGCGCGCGGCGAGGCGGCGCGCGCCGGCCGCGAGCGCACCATTGCCCGACCTCGAGGGGCTCGTGCCGGTGCGCTCGCTCGCTTGGCTGCGGGCGCGCTCGAGCCCACACGCACCGCAGGCCGCGGCAGCGACCTCAGGGGTTCTTGCGTTGGAAGTCAATGAAAACAAAGAGCTTTCCGATCCGCCAGACGCGGTCACGGCGGCCCCGCAGGCGCGATGCCCGCGGGCGAGGTGGCGCGTCGGCGCGAGGCTCCGCGGCGGGGCGAAGAGCCTTCCGGCAGCGCGCCGCTCGCCGGCCCGATGCGCACCGCGAGCGCTGGCGGCGGACTTGACCGATCGCCGGGGACGCCTCAGGGTTGGCTGTCGGGGTGCGCGTTCCGTGTGGAGAAGCCTATGCAGCGAACGGTGCACGACTATCTGAAGGCGCTCGAAGCCGGCGATGCCGACAAGGCCGCGTCCTTGTTCATCCCCGACGGCTGGGTGGAGTCCCCGTTTCTGGGTCGATTGCCGGTGCGGCAGTTCATCAAGAAGGTTGCGGAGTCATCCAAGGGAACCAAGCTGACCGTGCACGACGTACTGGTGAGCGCGGAAGGTCATCTGCGCGCCGTGGCCTACTACCTGTACGACTGGCGGCTGAACGACGGCTCCCGTGTGGCGTTCGACTGCGCAGATGTGTTCAATTTTGACCCGAGCAGCGGGCGAATCCAGTCGATCGTGCTCGTGTACGACACCCATCCGGTGCGCGGCGTCGTCGAGAGTAAATACCCGTGAGAAATAAAGAGTCCAGGCGATGGACGGGTCACTGCTGGCGGGCTGGGAGAATTTCTACGTCATCGTCGGCTCGTGTGCCGGAGGGCTGACGGGGTTGACCTTCGTCGTCATCGCGCTGATCCGCGATGTGCAGCGGCCGAGCGGTACCGGTCTACGCGCCTTTCTAACTCCGACGATCGTCCATTTCGGCGGGGTGCTGGCGTTGGCGGCGTATCTGAGCATGCCGCATCAAGGGGTGATGAGCCTGAGTGTCGGGTTCGCGGTCGCCGGGCTCGTGGGGCTGATCTACGGCGGCGTGATCGCCGCCAACATGCGCCGTCAAGGCAGTGGCTACGTCCCGGTGCACGAAGATTGGATCTGGAACGTGGCCCTGCCAGCACTGGTGTATGGCGGTCTGCTCGTCATGGCGTTGCTGGTCTGGCGCAAGCCGCTACCGGCACTGTACGGCGTCGCCGCGGCCTCCCTTCTCTTGCTGTTCATCGGGATTCGCAATGCCTGGGACCTTGCCGTCTGGATGACCGTGGACCGGCCGCACGGGCCGCACTGACGGAGCGGCTCGTGCGGCGCAGGCTTGCGGCGCTCAGCGATCGAAACTGCTGGCTCACTTCGGCAGCAGGGCAATCTTTCCCGCCAGCTCGAGGCTGCGCAGCGCCGCCAGTCCGCCGAAACGCCGGTCGACTTCCTTGAGGGATTCCAGGGCCGCATCGCGCCGGCCGGTTGCTATGAGCGATTCCACCTGCTGCAATTTCGCCAGCAGCTCGCCCTCGAGACCTGACCTGCACGAGGCCAGCCTGTGTGGATCGGGCGTGACGGGCCTGAGCACAGCTTCCAGCGCCCGGGACAGTGCCGCAGAGTCAGCCACCTCGTGACCGGCCACCGAGCGGCCCACCCGGGAGATGACCTCGGCGTCGGTGTCGAACATGCACCACTTGCGCATCGATCGCATACTGACTGCAGCCATTTCCAGATGAGTGAGGTCCGCTTCCCCGGTGAGGTAAACCAGACGCGAGGAGCTCTGAAACTGCAGGAACAGATCCCTGGGAGGCAGCGCAATGTCGGTGTCCCCGATCGGATCGCTGCCCGCGTTCAGAATCGCGCCGCGGAACACATCAGGGTAGGCGAGCGCCAGGCGCAGCGCCACGCGCGCTCCGCCGGAGAACCCCGCCAGATAGACGCGTTGCGGGTCCACCGGATAACGCACGACGACGTTGTGCTCGGCGAGCAGGGCCAGCGGTTCGCGCCGACCGAGAACGGTTTCCTCATTGCCGGAGCGCGCCGCACTGACGAAGATGACATGATATCGATCCAGAGCCGAAGTCCAACCGACAGGCAGTCTCGCATCCTGCCACGGCGGCACGAACACCAGCAGCGTGTAGCCCTGCGGCGGCGCCGGCGAGGGTACGTAGAGAACGAACGTCTCCTGCGAAAGATCGATGGGCTGTTCACTCAGCCGCGTGCCAGACTGTGTCAATCTTCGCGGCAGTTGCGCCGCGGTCAGGGGGCTCAAGGAGCGGCGCGCGAGCTCGAGGTTGGTGGACAGCGCGGAGTAGTCGCTGAACACCGGATGACTCAAGGTCCCCGCCAGCGCGAAGCACCCACACCACGACGCACCGCATGCCAACAGGCGATACACGATCACGGCTGCCTCACTTCGTTCGCCCCGCGCCCCCAGGCGTGGCCCGTCATCGCAACCGCGCAGTACAGGCTCGAGTCACCGCCGAGAGGATTGTGCAGAACGTGCGAGTACCGGTCTACCGGTTCGGGCTCTCGGGATGTTTAATGATTACCGGCGTCGGCCGCGAGTGCCGGCATGGGTTTCCGGGAGGATGAGCATGGGTCAATTCGGGTGTGCAACCTGCCTGGTAACGGCCCTCGCGCTGACCTGGTCCGCGACTTCGTTCGCGACCTCGAACGCGCCGAACCCGCAGTCCGAGAAGGCGGATAGCGAGCGGGAGAAGCCGGACGAGCGCAAGTTCGAGCCCTTCAAGCCCGAAGCAGTGACCAGCGCCGGCACTGTCACGGTCGGCGGTCAGGCGATCTCCTACCAGGCGATCGCGGGTACCTTCATCGTGCATCCGAAGGACTGGGACGACGTGCCGCGCGATCCCAAGGCCGACAGGGCAGGCCCGGCGCCTGCGGAGGAGGGCGCGGAAGCCAAGAACCCGACTGCCGAGGCCTCGATGTTCTATGTGGCCTACTTCAAAAGCGGCGGCAGTCCGCGACCGGTGACGTTTTTCTACAACGGCGGTCCCGGCTCGGCGAGCCTGTGGCTGCATATGGGCGCGTTCGGGCCCCGCCGGATTGTCACGGCGACCGACGTACACACCCCGGCTGCGCCGTACGCCCTGGTCAACAACGGTTCGAGCCTGCTCGATGCAACCGACCTCGTCTTCATCGATGCACCTGGCACCGGCTTCAGCCGCATCGCCGGCAAAGACAAGGAGAAGGCGTTCTTCGGCGTCGATCCGGATGCCTACGCATTCGCTGAATTCATTTCCCAGTTCCTGTCGAAATACGGCCGCTGGAATTCACCCAAGTATCTGTTTGGCGAAAGCTACGGTACGCCGCGCTCGGCGGTGCTCGTCAATCAGCTGCAAGCGGACCGTTCGATCGATTTCAACGGGGTGATCCTGCTCTCCCAGATCCTCAATTTCGATCTGAGTCCCGATCGTCCGACGGGCAATCCCGGCATCGATCTGCCGTACCAGACCGCGCTGCCGACCTATGCCGCAACCGCCTGGTACCACCACAAGCTCCCCGCGGAGCACCAGAGTCTCGATGCTCTGCTGGCCGAAGTGGAGCAGTTCGCCATGGGGGACTATGCCCATGCGCTCGCGAGGGGCTCCGAGCTCGGCGCGGCGGAACGCGCCGCCATCGCCGAGAAGCTTCACCAGTACACCGGCCTTCCCGTCGATTACATACTCAGGGCAGACCTGCGCATCGACGGCGGGGAATTTCGCCAGAACCTGCAGGGCGATGATGGCAGGACGACCGGCCGGCTCGACTCGCGTTTTTCCGGACCCGACATCGATCCTCTGAGTCAGCGCGCCGACTACGATCCGCAGGCCGCCGCACTCAGTTCGGCCTACGTCTCTGCATTCAACGATTATGTGCGCAGGGATCTGCACTACGGCGACGGCAAAGTCTTCAAACCGAGCATCCGCATCTTCACCACCTGGAACTTCCAGCACCGGCTGCCGGGACAAACTCAGCAGCCGATGTCCTCGCGCCAGGGCTCCAACGTCATGCCCGACCTCGCGAACGCGATGAAGATCAACCCCAACCTGAAGGTGCAATTGAACGCCGGGTATTTCGACCTCGCGACACCCTTCTATCAGGGCGTCTATGAGATGCACCACCTGCCGATTCCCGCGAACCTGCAGGCCAATATCGAGTACAAATTCTACGACTCGGGGCACATGGTCTATGCCAAGGACTCATCGCTCAAGATGTTGCACGATAACGTCGCGGCGTTCATTCGCCGAACCAGCAATCTCGGCAACTGATAGCGGAAGGAGCGCATGAGCCCGCGCCGATGCGGGGCGCTGGTAGCGGCGCTAGCCGTCCTGCTGCCCGTTACGCGGACGCAACCACGGACGACCCCGCCCGCGAGCCATCCGCAACCACCGCAGGTGCTGTTCAAGGACCTGTTCGTGGCGGTGCAGAGCGCCCGGGTCTACGGCGATGACAAGGCGTTTCCCGATGCCGCGGCCAAGGCCGCGCCGGCGGCAATCCTCGCGGAGTACCATGCGCAGCGACCCGAGGCGCCCGAGGCGCTGAGGCGCTTCGTGGCCTCGCATTTCACGCTGCCGTCGGAAGCGAGCACGGTGCCCTCCAGGCCCGAGCACGTCGCAATCGTCACCCACATCGACGAGCTGTGGGACCCGTTGACGCGGCGCACACCGACCGCCCCCGCGTATTCCTCGCTGCTACCCACGCCGTGGCCGTATGTCGTCCCGGGCGGGCGGTTCCGCGAGATGTACTACTGGGACTCGTACTTCACGATGCTCGGTCTGGAGGAGAGTGGACGGCATGATCTGATCGAGGACATGGTTCGCGACTTCGCCTATCTGATCGACACCTACGGCCACGTTCCCAACGGCGTGCGGACGTACTATCTGAGCCGTTCTCAGCCGCCGTTCTTCTTCGCGATGGTGGGCCTGCTCTCCAGGGACGACCCGACCGCCTCCTTGGCACGCTTCCTCACGCAGCTCAGGCGCGAGCACGCCTTCTGGATGGAAGGCGCGCGGGGCCTGCGACCCGGTACGGCTCACCGGCGCGTGGTGGCCCTTGCCGACGGCGCGCTGCTCAACCGCTACTGGGACGACCGCGACAGCCCACGGGACGAGGCGTATCGGCATGACACCGAGCTGGCGCGCACCAGCGGGCGCAACCCGAAGCAGGTTTACCGCGATATCCGCGCGGCGGCGGAAAGCGGCTGGGATTTCGGCTCTCGCTGGTTCGCCGATGCACATACGCGCGCCACGATCATCACCACCGAGATCGTTCCGGTCGATCTCAACAGCCTGCTGTTCGGCCTCGAGGAGGCCATTCGCGCCGCCTGCCAGCGCACGGTCGATGAGCCCTGCGTGAGGGAGTTCGAGCGCCGTGCGCACCAGCGGCGCGCGGCCATGGACCGTTACCTGTGGGATACGGCGGCCGGAGCGTATCTCGACTATCACTGGACAGAGCGTATTCGGGTGCCACGAATTTCTGCGGCAACCTTGTATCCGTTGTTCGTGAAGGCGGCCTCCCGGGAGCAGGCGGACTCGGTCGCCGCGACCATTGGCAGGCAACTCCTCGCGGCAGGGGGCATCGTTACGACGACGCAGAATACGGGCGAGCAATGGGATGCGCCCAACGGCTGGGCGCCGCTGCAGTGGATTGCTGTTTCGGGTCTGCGCCAGTATGCGCAGGGGCGCCTCGCCGAGACCATTGCCTGCCGCTGGATGGTCAGCGTCAACCGCGTGTACGGCGAGACCGGCAAGCTGGTCGAGAAGTATGACGTGATGAGCAGCGGCCGCAGCGGCGGCGGAGGCGAATACCCGCTACAGGACGGGTTTGGCTGGACCAACGGCGTGATGCGCAAGCTGATGGCGTTGTATCCCGCCGAGGCCGCCGATTCCCACGGCGAGCAATGCCCGAAGATTGCAAAAGGCGTGCAGCGCTTCTCGGCAGCCGTTTTGGCCCGTGCGCGCTAGGGATACGTGTGCGGGGATTGCCGCCCGGAGCGCGGCGCCTGGATCGCCCCGAGCAAGCCACGGCTTCCCAGGCCGATCAGCCGCCAGGAGGCGTGAAACAGCAACCACACCGCGACGGCAAACAGCAGTGCAAACAGCACCCCGTCCACGGACAGCGCGAAGGTGGGTACCCAGTCCGTGAAGGTCGCGCGCACCAGGCCCGCATCGGCATGCAGTGCCAGATAGCCGAGCTGATGAAACAGATTGCCGTGCAACGCGTCGACGGCGCCTTGCAGTCGTTGCACGGTGGCGATGAGAGACTGGATGACGCTGCCTTCCAGGTGGAACGTCGCGTCCTTGCTGTCCAGGTGATATTGAATCAACTTGCCGATATCGCCCTGATAGAACTGATCGGCGATTCTCTGCCAGGGCTCGAGATCGAGTCGGGCCTGATCGAGGCGACCCCCCAAGCGCTGGCGGTACTGCGCGATGAAACCCGGCACCAGACCGCCGGCCACCGTCGCGGTCACCAGAAACAATCGATCGAACAATCCGCGCAGGAACAACATCATGGTGCTGCAGGTTTCACCACCAGGAAAGAGGCGCTATTGTGACGGCTGACGCGCCGGGTGCGCCGTGCATGAAAAAACTGAAACACGAAGCGGAATTGTTCAAGGCGGCGTTGCTCGCAGGCGTCAAGTATGCGGAGGGCAGGGGCGCGGTGGAGTTCGAGCCCACGGATTCCGCGAGTCAGAAGCTCTGGTACATATACAGGCTCCTGGTCCACGATAAAGTCATTCAGCCCCTGCCCGAAGACCAGGTTTCCGAAGTCACCATGAGACACAAACTCGCCATCTGGTACTCCAAACAGCTGCCTCAGGACCATCCACTCTTAAGATAGCACGCGACTTCAGTACCGAACGGCGGCGCCCGCCACGGGCGCAATCGAGCCCCGGACAGGCACCCGGGGCACAAAAACGTTGCACCGGGGCGACACGTGCGGGTGGGCCTCCCGCAGGGCTCCGGAATTTCCCTATGGCCAAACCGGTCATTGAATCGACACACCATGCGGGTTTTGCCGGCTGGGTGCTGGCCCCGGTCTCGGTATCCTGTCCGCGGGCAATAACGATGCCCACGGGAGCAATCCGTCTATGGACGCAAGCGCGGACGTTTCTGCGGCGCTACAACCATCAGCAAACGCCAGCAGCAGCGAGATTGCGAGCCAGCTGAGCGCGGCCGCCATCGATGCCGACGAGGGCATGGTCAAGCACATGCTGACGACCCTGTTGAGCTGTCAGCTGCGACGATCGGGCGAGCCGCTCCCCTCACAGCTGGGGGTGCTGCTGCATTTATTCCTGACGCTGCGGTCGATGGCCCTCAGCGACGACCTGACAGACCTTTACAACCGGCGGGGGTTCCTGCGAGCCGGCAACCGACTCTTGAGCGCCGCGAGCCGAGACAAGCACGGGGCGCTGTTGTTCTATATCGACGTCGATGATCTCAAGTCCATCAACGACACCGCCGGTCATGCCGCCGGGGATTCGCTGCTGATCCGGACTGCGCAGGTACTGCGGTCAGTGTTTCGCGACACTGACGTGATCGGCCGGCTGAGTGGCGATGAATTCGCGGCACTCGCTGCGGTAACCGATGCGGGTGCCTGCGATCTCATCGTGCGTCGTTTACAAGCTGCGATAGCCGCCGACAATCTCTCGCGTGCGGAGCCGTCTCTGTCTCTGAGCGTAGGGTTCGCACAGTTCAATCCGCGCCAGCCGAGCTCGATTTCGGACCTGCTCCGCAAAGCGGATCTGGTGATGTACGAGGACAAGCTGGCAAAACTGGTTCGACCCGACCGCAACCTGAGCACTGTATTGCATGGCTAGGGCTGTGGCTCATCCACTGACGGCTGGCCATGCGGATCGAAGGGCTGTAAGTCAAGGATGCAATCGTGCTATCGGGAAGAAATGAACATCGGGCCGCCATGCATCTCACTGCATGTCTGCAGAGTCGTGGCGAACCACCAATCGTCGAGACGGTCATGATTGTGAACATCAGCAGTCATGGCGCCCGCGTCCTCTCCCACCGGAACTGGCAGCCACACGAGCAGCTGGTACTCACTGAGTTGGTCGGCGGGGATTATCACGTCGACGCCGAAGTCGTGTACTGCCAGCGCCTGGACCGCGATCAATGTGCTGTCGGCCTGAAGTTCGCCAAGGCCATTGACACGCAGTTGGCGGCGGCCGGCGGCAGTATCGGCATGCGATCAAGAGGGACTCCGTGAAATACCCGCCAAGACGCCGCAGACCCGATGTGCGCATCGTTGAGTGGCGAGACACGGCGAACCGCCGTCGTATCGTGACCGCGTGTTCGACGGCCGGGTGCCGGCCATCGAATGTGTGTGCCGTGACGAGATGCGCCCCGGGGCGGATGTCGCAAGCGCAGCCGTCCAGGCGTACGCCGCGCCGACGTGCATCACCGCCCTGTTCGCGGCCCGCGAACGCCCGCTGCGACACCTGATCGCCGTGCCATCGGGCGGCGCTCGAACACCGTCGGGTCACGCCGCTCCAGGTCCCGGGGCGCGGGAGTGTGAGCCAGGTGCAGTGTGCAGCGCAGCATCCGGAAATTCCTGATGTGGTGTTGCGCCTTTGGCCGACGCGCTGTTGCGGCTTTCCCCGGTTTGACCCACAACGCCGGGCTACTAGGCTTGTAGCGTTTCTTTGATGGGAGAAAACGCTCCTCCAAGAGTTTCTAGAGCAAATGCGGGAGAAAACGCTGCAGGCGCGTGCCGGTGGTGTTTCACAGGGACGTCCCTTAGCATCGTGCCACTCGAGGACCGCGTGATCCAACGCAAGGCCGGACAGGGAGGCCGATTCAATTGATGCGCTCGCCGCGGATCCTGCTGATTGGACCTTACGACCCGCTTTGCGGGGAATACACCTTTCTCGCTCCTCCATTGGGGGTGTGGCGCCTCGCGGGCGTGCTCGAATCCGCCGGGGCCGAAGCGAAAGTCTTCGATCCAAACTGTTGTGCAGGGCCACCCGGTCGCGCCCTCGAGCGCGAGCTCCTGGCATGTCCGTGGGACGTCATCGGCGTCTCGACCACCGGCATGACGCTGCGATTTGATCTCGAGCTGGCGCACCTCGCGCGACGTCTGGCGCCCCGGGCGCTGCTGGTCGCCGGTGGTATGGAGGCGACCTTCGGACCCGAGCTCATGTTCCGTCTCGGACCCTTCGACTGCGTCGTGCTGGGGGAGGGCGAGCGCCCGATGCTCGAGTTGGTCGCGCGACTGCGCTCCGGGGCGTCCCTGCGTGGGATCACCGGAACCGCGGAGCGCGCCGCTGACGGGGGTTACGTGAGAATGCCGCAGCGGGCGCTCGACCGCACGGAGCTGCGCGACGCGATCTTCCGCACGCCCTATGAAAAGATGCCTTACAGCAGCTACTGGGACCGGCTCGAAGACGCGTACCGCGTCGGCGCCCTGCCGACCAAGGCGGCTCGCGAGGCGCGACTTGCCGAGGTCCGCTCGGTGCGCCTGATCACGCTCAACTACTGCCCCATGGGTTGCACTTTCTGCTCGTCCACGAACTTCCTGCACGAGGCCCAGGGAAGTGTCGCGAGCATTGCGCGGCTCGATGCAGAAGAATGTGTACAGATGCTGCAGCGTATCGTGAGTGCGCACCCTCGCGTGCGCACCGTCATCTTCCAGGATGATATCTTCGTATTCACGAAGGACCGGCGCATTCTGCCGCTGTGTGAGGCGATCATCGCCGCCAAAGACACTGGCGCACTGCCGCGCGAGCTGCAGTTCATCAGCACCAACCGTATCGACGCCATGTCGCCCGAGCGGTTGGCGGCCATGCGGCAGGCCGGCTTCCGCGTGCTCGGTTTCGGGATCGAGAACTTCTCGCACAACGTGCTCAGCGAATTCAACAAAGCCCATATTTACAGCCATATCCGACCGACGCTGACAACGGCCCTGGAGCTGGGCATCACGCCGTTCCTGGATCTGATCCTGAGCTCACCGCGCGCAACGCTCGCAGACATTGCCGCGACCTTGCGCGAGGCCTATCACTGGCTGCGGCAGGGGTGCGAAGTCGGAATGTATCCCTACGTGATTCCGTTTTCGGGAGCCGCCATGTCGGCAGATCCCGCACTGCGACCGTTCACCGTCTACGAGCGCCGGCAGGTCGCCGGGACGCAGGTTGCGTGGGATCAACCCAGCAAGATCCTGCCGATGGACCCGGCGGTACGGGAGACCATTCTGCGCATCGAGCGCGACTTCGAGGAGTCATTGCTGCAGCTTCAGCCGCGCGCCGCGCATTTGCCGTCCCGGCTGCGCTCTTTGCTGTGGATTCAGTGCTCTGTGCAGGCCATGGCCGAGCAGGGACTGCCGATTGCGGACGCGGAAGAAGTGCGCAGCGAGTTCACCGCCAGGCTTCCGCAACTTGCCGACGCGGAGCCAGTGCGCAGCGAGCTCCCCGCCGCCGGGCTTGCGCAACTTGCCGACGCGCAGGCAGTGCGCAGCGAGCTCCCCGCCGGGCTTGCGCAACTACGCCAGCCGGCTGCCGTGCCGAGAGTGGCAACAGCATGATCCGGCCCGCAGTGTACTGGGAAGAGCGCGCACGTCGCTTTGCAACCGAGGGTGACGGGCTCGCGGCCGTGTGCTCGTACGGCATGCCCGCGTTCTATAACCGGATGATTCATACCTGTCAGCGTTTGGCCCTCGAACCGTGGCTGCGGGTGCGGCGCGGCACGAGTGTGCTGGACGTCGGTTGCGGGGTCGGACGCTGGAGTCGCGAGCTCGCTTGCCGGGGCGCGCGGGTGACGGGTATCGACCTCAGTCCCACCATGATCGCGCAGGCCAAGCGGCGCGCTGCGGCGCAGGGTGTTGCGGGGCGCTGTCGATTCCTGGTGCAGGATCTGGCGCTGCTCGATGCCGGCCGGAAATTCGATCTTGTCCTGGGCGTCACGGTTCTGCAGCACATTCTCGAACCGCAGGCCTTACGCGCTGCCATGCACCGCATGGTTGCTCACCTGGCGCAGCGCGGTACGCTGATCCTGCTCGAGGCTGCGCCGAATCGCGCGGTCGAGAGCTGCGACAGCCCGATCTTCCGAGCGCGCCAGCGCAGCGCCTACCTGCGACTCTTCGCCGACTGCGGTCTGCGCGTGCGAGCGATCACCGGGGTCGACCCCGCGCCGTTCAAGACCTGGCTGTGGCCCTACCTGCCGCGGCTGCCGCAGCGGCTGCGCACGGCAGCGCTGGCAGTCGTCACTGCCTTGTCGATCCCGATCGACGTGCTATTCGGCCGCGGAGCGGTCGAGCGTTCGTGGCACGCAGTCTTCATTCTGGAGCGCATATGAACCCTAAACAACGAATTGCGCTTGCCGCCGGCACGTTCCTCCTGCTCGGAGTTCTTGCCTGGCTGGGCTGGTGGTACCACTCCGGACAGGCGGCACCCGGGCGGGCCGCCGGGACGCTGACGGTGAACGTCACCAGCCCGAATGACCTTGGGCCCGGAACGTTGCGGGAAGCACTGTTCGTCGTCGCCGCAGCCACCGGTAAGGCGAACGTCCTGATCAGGACCAAGAGCATCACGCTCAAGACCGCGCTGCCGCCGCTCATGAATTTGCACGGCGTGCGGATCGTCGGCGAATCGCCCGGCGTCGAGATCGACGCGCAGGGAGTTGCCGATGCACCGGTGTTCGACGTCACCGGCGCCAACACCTCGCTCGAAGGCCTGGTGCTGCGCAATTGCCGGGCGGCGGCCATCCTGGTGCGCGCCGCGCATTTCCATCTGCAGTCGAGCACCATTGAATCCTGTAACGTCGGCGTGGAAGTCGCCGAAAACGCCAGCAACATCCTCATCGAGCACAATCGTTTCGCGAACGACCGGGTCGGAGTGCGCTTCACGGCCCCGAATCGCGACACGATAGTGGCCGGCAACAGCTTCATACAGGACAAGGTGGCGGGTCTATGGGCAGTGCGCGGCGAGGGGGGCGCCAGGGGCGGCGGCGCCATCACCGTTCGCGACAACCACTTCAACGGCGATGGCAGCGGCGTCGTGGCCGGCAACGTTGCGATACTCGTCGAGCGCAACGACTTCGCCAATGCTCCCGACGGCGCGGTGCACCTGATCGGTGCCGGCGCGGTCATTCGCGGCAACCACATCGGTGGCGAGGCGCCGATGGGCATAATCGCGGAAAATGCCCGCGACGCGATCATCGACGGCAATGAGCTCGAGCATCTTACGGCCTACGCCATCATGGTGCGTGGCTCGGCCAACGCGCTGCTGCGCGCCAACCGTGTGCACAACTGCGGCTACGGTATTGCCTTCGTGCTCGGCGATCGTGCTCACCCCAGCACTGCCGTTGACAACACCATCATCGAACCGAAGTTCAACGGCATCGACGTGATCGGGGATTCACCGATCCTGCGACACAACCAGGTGCTGCAACCGCACCTGTTCGCGTTGCACGTGGTCGATTTTCAGCAACCCGGTGCTCAGAACGTGCGGTCGCAGCCATTTCTGGAGGGCAACAATTTCCGCGCGGATGCGCTGCAAGTCGACAACGGCCCGGTTCCAGCAACGGCGCGACCGCAATGAATGACGGCTACCGGACACAGCTGCTGCCGGCGTTGTTATGGCACGATCCGCGCATTCACCCGCTCGACGACACGTGGTTACTGACGATATTCACCATCGTGCCGGCGATCGCGCTGCCCTGGTTCAACAGTGGGCTGCAGATCGACTTTGTCGCCACCACCATGGGGCTGCTGACTCTCGGGGCAATCCACCTCGCCTTCACGGTCTTGTCCAGTCGGGAGACCCGCCACCCGATTCGGCTCACGCGCACGCTCACGGCCCTGCACACGCTCGGCGTCATCACGGTGGCGTTCATCTGGCAGCACGCCGGCGGTGTGCAGAACCCGCTCTTTCTGCTGGTGTTCGCGCTGCCGGTCATCGGCGCCATCTTTCTTTCACGCTGGCAGCCGTATCTCATGGCCACGCTGGCTGCAGTCATGGTCGCGCTCATGGCTTCGAGCCAGGCACCCGAGTTGCGCTGGTATGCACCGGCGGGGCTGAGCGCGGCAGCAGACTGGCTGGGCGGCGTCCTCGTCAAGGCAACGGGTGCCGGCAGTCTGCCGTTCGCGGGCTTCTACGCGCCCGCGGCGTACTTTGTCATACTGCTCGAAGCGTTCGTGATCATGTTGTTCGGCTGCGCGGTCGCGGCGGAGTATCTCGCCGGCATCTTCGAGCGACTGCGTGGGCAGGCCGCCTCTGCCCGCGCTGAAACGGCGCGCAGTCAGGCGCTGTGGTCCGCGCTCCTGGAACAGCTGCCGCTGCCGGCGGTTCTGCTGGATGCCGATACGCACGAAGTCGTGGGTGCAAGCGCGCCCGCAGTGGCGAAGTTTTTCGGCGGTGAAGAGTCGGTGGTTGGCCGCGACTTCTTCCAGGCCATCCACTTCTCCTACCCGGAGGCCGTGCAGCAATTGATCGACGGCGCGGGTGGCGTGGAGCCACAGAGCATGGTTCGGTTGGGCGAACAACTGCTGGCAACCGAGGTGCGCGTGCAGCACCTCGCGCAGAATGGGCGCCGCCTGGCCCTGGTCGTGGTCAATGACACGACGGAGGCCCTGTGCGTGCGGGCCGCGCTCGACGTAGCCGAGCACGCCGCCCTGGTCGCAGACCCGCAGGGGCGCATCCTGGCGTTCAACAGGCCCGCTCGCGCGCTCTTCTCCGGGACCCAAGTCGGCGCCGAGGTGTCGGGCCTGCTGCCGCAATTCCAGCCGGGGACGCGCTGGTGGGATCCAGGGCTGAGCGGCCGTCGCAAGATGCATGTGACGGTCATGCGGCGCGTGTATCAGCTCACCACCTCGTCGGTGCCGCTGCCCGGCGAAGATACGCGGCTGTACGTTGTCGCGTTCCTCCCGGTGGCGCGGGTCGCCGCGGCGGATCAAAGTCCCGTCGGCTCTACTACAGTGGTGGAGCGGCCTTGAGCACCCGTGCAATCACGGTGTGCGTGGCTGTGGCGCTACCCTGCGCCCAGGCCGCCGCGGTCGAGCCGCCCTCGCCATCACCCACCCCGGCGGCGGTGGCCGACCAGCGCCTGGTGTTCAGCACCAACGGATCGAGGCTGACGGGCGGGATCGGCGGGGGCGGCGGCTCAGCCTCCTGGGTGGGGGGCCTCGGGAACGGGACCGTGATCGGCGCGGGTGCCGAGTACCAGACGATCTCGAATTCCCATTGGACACTCGGCACCTTCAGCGGCGCGCTCGCGCCCGGGCTCAGGACCCACCTGTACCTCGAGGGTCGCGAGGGCGCGGGGGATGTCGGCGACCGCGCCTTCCACTATTCGCTCCTTGTCGCCGGCCTGCTCGAGCAGCTCACATCTGAGCTCTCCGTGCAGCTCGAGGAGCGCCGCATCGATATCGATAAGAGCCACGGCAACCTGCCCAAGCTCGGGCTTTCGTTCCAGGTCACACCCCAGCTCCTGGCTTCGATCTCGTACGCCGTTTCTCTCGGGGGCAATCTCGGCACCCACCTCGGAACGGGGCGCATTGACTACACCGGGCACAGCTTCAGCGCGATTGCCGGCATATCGGGCGGGCCGGTCGCGCCGGCGGTTCTCGACCTGAACGGGCTCGTGGTGGCGCCCGGCCCGCAGCTGCGCGAGGGTTTTGTCGGGGTCGGCAAGCCCCTGGGGCCCACCGACTGGCTGCTCATCGGTGACTACCAGAACGTGGGTGGAACCAGGCGCACCAGCCTCTCGCTGACGTGCACCGTTCACCTGCACCCACCAGCTCAAGTGCCATGACCACGATCGACCTCAAACACCTTTCGCGATGGCTGCCCGCCACGCTGGTCGCGGCGGTGGTGCTGCTGGCGGGCGCGCGCCTGATCACCTTGAGCATGCGTGACCACGCCGCGCAGATGCGCAGCGCGGCGCAGAGCACGGTGACGCGTGAGACGCGGCTGATCGAGGCCCAGCTCCAGGCGCTCACCGATCGCACCCGCGATGAGGCGCGCCGCGCGGCCCGCACGCTCGCGCAGGGCGCCGACTCCGCGCCGGCCGCCGGCGCGGGTCCCGGCCGGGGCGCCTTCTGGATGAGCGCCGGCGGCACGGTCGCGCGTGCCGGGGACGCCGACACGGCCGTGAGCCGGGCCCTGGCGAACGAATGGGCGGTGACGGCGGCGAGCGCGCGCGCGCCGACCGGGATCTTCGGTCCGGTGCGCTACGGCAGCCAGTGGATCATCGCGGCGTACGCCCCCATCGAGGCCCCGCAGGCGAAGGCAGCGGCGGCCTCTCCCGCCTGGGCCGTGGGTTACCAGAGCCTCGACGCGCTGTTGGTGCGCGCGGGCTTCGGACGAGTGGTGAAGGACGGATTCGCCTTCCAGATCAACCAGACCGATCCGCTGACCCATGGGGTGAGAGAGCTCTTCGGGTCCCGCCCGGACATGCCGTCCGACGCGGTGGCGAGCGCGATTCGTGCGCCCGCGGCTTTCTCCCCGCCGAACGCCTCAGCCTACCTGCAGCTCGCGCTGCGGCCGCGGACGGGCTGGTACCCGACGGGCGACCTGGCGACCAGGACGGGTCTCCTTCTTCTGCTCGCCTGGGCGCTGGTGTTCGGCGCGCACGAGATGACGGCGAGCCTCGGCCGCATGCAAAGCGCGCTCGCGCAGGCGCGCAAACGGCTGCACGCGGTCAACGATCGCCTCGGCGCCGAGATCGAGCAGCACCAGGCGCTGCAGAGGAGCCTCGAGCATGCCCGCTACCACGACCCCTTCACCGGGCTGCCGAACCGCCGCTACTTCATGGATCAACTTGATCGAGCCCTGCGCGAGTTGCGCAATCGACGCCGGCAGCGCATTGCGATAGTTCTGATCGACATTGACCGCTTCACGCTCATCAACGACACGCTGGGTCACACCGCCGGCGATGAGCTGATGCTGCAGGTGGCGCAGCGCTTCGCCAAGGCGCTCGAGGGCGTGGAATGCGTGCTGGCCCGTTGGGGGAGCGAGCAGTTGGCCGTGCTCGTGCACGAGGTGCAGTCGCCCGCGGCCGCACACGCCATCACCACCGCGCTTCAAAACGCGCGCCAGGAGCCGTTCGCGCTGCGCCAGCACCGCGTGAAGATCGCCACGCGAGTGGGATTTACCTGCATCGACTCGGGGCTGCAGCGCGCCGAGGACGCGCTGCGTGAGGCGGACGTCGCCTTGTCGGTCGCCAAGCGGCAGCAGAATCAGCTCACCGTTGCATACACGCCGGGCATGGGCGGCGCCGCCGTGAGCCTGGTCAGTCTCGAGGCCGACCTGCATATCGCTCTCGAGCGCAACGAGTTCCGCCTGCTTTTCCAGCCCATCGTCGATCTGCGCGGCCAGCGCGTCGTGGGCGCGGAGGCACTGCTCAGGTGGCGGCATCCGGTGGAAGGCCTGTTGACGCCCAACGACTTCCTGCCCATCGCGGAGGAGGCCGGAGTGATCGTTCCGGTGACGCGTTGGATCATTCAGCGAGTGTGCCGACTCGCGGCCGAGTGGCGCAGGCGCTTGCCGCAAGGCGTGAGCTTCTACATCAGCGTCAATCTTTCCGCGACGGTACTGCGCGATCCGGGGCTGCGCGACTACGTCGCGCGTGTGCTCGAGGAGACCCGCACGCCACCCGGGCATTTGAAGTTCGAGCTTACCGAAGGCGGTCTCATGAGCAACCTGAGCGCGGCGCGGGAAGCTCTCGACGCGTTGCACGGGATGGGTATCGAACTGATGCTGGACGATTTCGGGACCGGCTATTCATCGCTCAGTAACCTGCAGTTGTTCCCGTTCGACTATGTGAAGATCGATCGTCCATTCGTCAATCGTACCGGATCGGAGCGTGCCAACAATGCGATCACGTCGGCGATCCTGCAGATGACGTCCAGCCTGGGGTTGCGTGCCGTCGCGGAGGTCGTGGAAACGCAGGCGGCTGCGCAGGCTCTGCTGCAGATGGGGTGCAATTTCGGCCAGGGATACTTCTTCTCCGCACCCGTGGAAGCCGAGCAGGCCCTGGAGCAGTTGCGCCATTACGTGCCCCCGTCGACGGCGGCCGTGCCCACAGTCCGGGCGGCAGCCGGCGATGCGGGCCAGGGCGCGGGCGACACCTTGGTGCTGGCGGATTCACCCACCGTGAAGGTGCCGGAATCACCGACCCTGGTACTGTCAGAGGACGAAATGAATGCGCAGCACACGGTTCAACGGCGATGAAGTCCCCGAGTCGCGAGCGCTTCGATGATGCCCAGCGCCCCTGGAGTCTGTTCGCGCTGTTCAGCGTGTGCGCACTGCTGGTGGGATGGATTGCGCTGTCGGCGACGACCGATGAGGGCGTCTCGTTACTGGTCTATGGATTGGCGAATCTGATCGTATTCACGGACGCGATCGATTTTGGGGTGCGACTCTACGTGCATCGGCGACATACCGCGGTCGCGTCCGAGCTCGGCGGCGGCGAAACGCATCTGCTGTCGATCGATCTCGCGGGCGCTCGAGGCGCCCGCACCGGCTCGGTACGCGTCCGGCCGTACGCGATCATCGCCTCGATATACAATCTCGAGGACGAGCTCGATGAGTTCATGGAGCGGCTGCAGCCGTACCGCGATCACATCTGGCTCATCAGCGACGGCTCGACCGACAAGACCGCGAAACGCCTGCAGCAGGCCGGCTGGCGATGCCTCGACGAGGAGGTGAACCGCCACAAGCCGGGGGCGCTGCGTCACCTGCTCGCGACGCTGCCGCCGCGGGTCGAGACCGTCATGGTCATCGATCCCGATGTCAGGATCTGCGGCCGGCACGAGGGCAGTGTCGTCGATCTCGAGCGCGCCATCGCAGACCTTCAGCGATCGGGGGCCGCGGCAGCCTGCCCGCGCATCGCGATCGAGCGGGACGGCTTTCTGGCGCGGTTTCAGGCGCTGGAGTACACCCTGTGCTTCATGGTCGGGCGGCGCAGTCTCGCCGACTACGGCGTCACCTCCGGCGTCTCCATTTACCGGCGCGACGCGCTCGAGTGGGCGCTCGCGCAGCATTCAATGTCGATCTACGCCGAGGATCTCGAGAATACCGTGATCCTGCTGCACGCCGGTGAGCGCATCTACTACGACGGCCGGCTGGTGGTGAGCACCCACGGGCCGCACACTGTGCGCCGCTGGTACTCGCAGCGGGTGGGCTGGTACTACGGCTTCCTCAGGCTATACACGCAGCGTACGCGCGAGCTGTGGCGTATCGGGCGGCGTGCTCCCTTTGCAATGTACAACTTCATCGGCTACATGGGCGTGCTCGGACTCGGGCTGCACGTGCTCAGGATCGCGAGCGCAGCGCTGCTGCTCGTGAGCGCCGCGGCGATACTCGACGGTCTATTCGCGTTGGGTCTACTGCCTACGGGCCGAGCGATCAACCCGGTGGCCTTCGCGGGCGCGATCGGCAGCTACCTGGTCCTCGCTGTGATCGCGCTGTTCACGGTCGTGCCCAGACGCGAGCGCGCGTACGTAGGACCCATCCTGCCGATCTACTTCCTCTATGTCCTCGCGCACATCGTTCCGATCACCGTCGGATTCGGCAACTGGGTAGCGCTGCGGCTATGGGGCCGGCGGATCTACCGGGACCACTACCAGCTGCGCGAAGACGACCCGACTGTCCCCATGCCGCCCCTCACGCTGCGCCCCAACGGCTCCGGCACAGCCACACTTTGAGCGCGCGCAGGATGCGCCGTTGCTCGCGCGGCAGGTGTCGCATGCGTTACATGCGATCGCCCGACTGGAGGTCCCAGGCGAGCGCTTCCCAGCCGCGAACGGTGGGCTCATGTCGGGCTTCGGCCGCGAGCGCCATCAGGTATCCCGGTCGCGCCACGAGCCCGAGCCGGCGCACGGACTCGACGTCGTCGCGGCGCGTCGAGTACATGAAGAAGTGCCGCCCGCGCCGCTGCGCCTGTGCAGCGATGGCGTGGATCGCCGCCAGGCGCTCGCGCGGGTCGCCGTCGAGCCACTGCAGGCGATCGGTGTCGCCGACGCACTCGATGAGCGCGCGGCACGTGCTGCCGATGCGCAGCGGCTCGACCGGATGGGGGCGATCCACCATCTGCGACGTCCAGGCGCCCGGGTCAGGATAGTGAAAGACCGCCCGGGGCGGCGGGCCGTGCTGGTGCGCCGCGGCACGTGCCGGCCACCGGGCCGTCACCGTCGCGCGGCATATCCGCAAGCTGCTTCGCCCCGCATCGCGCAACAGGCCGTGCGAGACGATGTAGGCGCTCGCGATCCCGGTGGCGCCCAGCCGTTGAAAGCAGCGAGCGGAGGATTTGTCGGGTACGGCAAATCCGAACACTGCCGTGCGACCGCGTAGCGCACTCCTGGCGGCGGTGGCCCGCAGCAGCCGCTCGAAAAATCCGCGTCCGCGCTCGCCTGGCAACGTCCCGCCGGCAACGATCACGCTGATCCGGTGCGCTGTACCGTCGGGCGTGCGCGCCAGCCGGTAGACGATACCGCAGCACGCCACGACACGCTCTCCGTCCATGAGAACCAGCCGATCGGGAGCCTCGCCGCCGAAGGGGCGCTGCATATACCAGCGGTACATCGCCTCGCTCCACGGGGTACCAAAGCAGCGTGTGAGAAAGTCCGCGCCGACGTCGGCGTCCAGCCCTTCGGGGTTGACCAGGAGCCTCAGTTCGCGGTCGCCCGACATCGGCCGGCCACCTCCGCGAGTGTCGTCCACCACAGGGCATCTCCGTACCGGGTCTCGAGCTCCCGCCAGAGCCGCTCGAGGTAGTCGCAGTACGCGTTGTCGAGTCCGTCGAGCATCGTGATGCCGCCGCCGGTCTTGAAGATGTGGGCCTTGATCGCGAGCAGACCCCCGCACTCGATGATGGTGAGTGCGCGCTCGATCGTCGATGTGGCCTGGAAGTTCGTCGTGAAGTGCACCAGTCGGCAGGGCACGGCCGTGGCGCCGGTGGACTCATCGTTGGCGGCACACCGGATCCACATTGGGTGGATGAGAGAGGCGCCGTGCAGCCCGCTCCTCGCGGTGCGGGCCCGCTGGCTCACAGGCGTGTCCAGGTCGCGCGCCGAGGTGACGAAGTGGAAGTCTGCCTCGTTCAGCGCCTCGCACAGCGAAGGCGGGGCGCTCCACGCCGGAGGCGCAAAGCCCTGCACGTGGCGCAGCCCGGCGGTCGCGAAGATCCGCCGAGCCTCCTGCAGCAGCGCGCTGCACTCGCTGCGGGACTGCTCCTGGAACTCGACCGCCATGCGTGGACCGGGATGGGCGTGATGCAAGCCGTGCAGGGCGCAATCGGTGCGCGGCAGAGCGTTCAGGTAAGCGACGAATTCCGGAAAGCGATCGATGCGAAAGTGGCCCCTGGGGGTCAGAGGAGCCCAGTGGATGCGCTCGCGCAGGAGCGGGATCCGGGTAAGCCACTTGCGGGTCGGAACCAGGCGCTTCAAGCGCCAGTCGGGTGTGACAAAGAGCGTGACCCGCAGCCGGGGATGTCGATCGAGGAGCCGCTCCACGTGCCCAAGCGCGCCACGACCCAGGTCGCCGCCGGCGTCGAATTCGTCCCGGGAGGTTGCCGGATGGACGTCGTCGACGCTGAAGCACACCGCAGCGCGTTTGCCGCCCGGGAGCCACCCGCGACATTCCGTGAGCGTCATGGACTCAGGCATGGAGAGCGTGGATAGCGGGTGCGAAGGCTCTCGGCAATCGGGTGTTGTCCCCATGCTGCGTTGGAAGTCGATGAAAACCAAGGACACTCGCGCCCGCTGACAAGTCGGCGCTCACCTACACCCACTTACACCTTGCGCCGAGTTGACGCGCAACGCTTTGGCTCTACCCTTGCGCTCGCTTGCAGGGAGGCATGAGAGGAATGGCTTTGAATTCCGCGCCTGGTTCATCGCAGGAGCGGACGCGCCCCTGAGAGTACCAAGCAATGCGGGAGGCAACGCTGATGTTCACAAAGACGTCCGCGAGCATCGTGCTGGTGGAGGATCATACGATCCTGCGCGAGGGGCTGCGCGCCCTGATCGAGCTGGAACCCGACCTGAAGGTGATCGGCGAAGCCCGCACCGCAGCCGAAGGCGTGCGGGTGGTGCAGGGCTCGGACCCGACGCTGGTGATCACCGACCTCGCGATGCCCGGCGGCTCGGGGCTGGGAACCATCGATGAGCTGCGCGCCGTGTGCCCGAATGTGCGGGTGCTGGTGCTCACCGCCTACTGCACGGACGAGTACATCGTGGCCGCCCTGGGCGCCGGGGCCGACGGCTACGTGCTGAAGGATGCCAGCCGCGCAGAGCTGCTGCAGGCGATCCGCTCCGTCATCGCCGGCCAGAAGTACTTCTCCAAGCCGGTGTCCGCGCGGCTGGTGTCCGGCTATCTGCGCCGCAACGACCCGGCCAGCGACCCCTGCCCGAGGATCACGGAACGCGAACGCGAGGTGCTCACGCGCATCGCGCTCGGGGAGTCCAGCAAGCGCGTCGCGGTGGCGCTGTGCTTGAGCGTCAAGACGGTGGAAAAGCACCGCGCGAATGTGATGCGCAAACTCGCACTGCACAACACCGCGGCCCTCACGCTGTTCGCGGTGCGCAATGGTTTGCTGCCGCAGGACGCCGAGCGGTGTTTCGCCGAAGTAGAGTTGGCCCGATTCCGTGGACACCTGGAGGTTGGATCTGCAGGGGTTGCCGATCGCGGACCGGATGGTCTGATTCCCGCCGCAGTTTGACCCGTCACTCGAAGTCACCCTCAATATCCTTGCCGGCATAGTCCGTCATCCTGCTGACCGCGAGCATCGACACCACGCCACAGGCCGCAATGTAGCCCCCGATCGCGTACGCGGAGTGGTAGCGGGCGAACAGCCAGGCAGCGATGAACGGCGCCGGGCCACCGGCGATTACCGAGGCGAGTTGATACCCCAGGGATGCACCACTGTAGCGAACACGACCCTTGAACGATTCCGCGATGAGGGCCGCCTGCGGCCCGTACAGCATGTCGTGCGGGATGAGAGACAAGACGATCGCAAGGAAAATCAGGGTCCTGCTGCCGCTGCCGAGCATGCCGAAATAGATGAATCCAAACACAGCGGTCACGATCGCTCCCAGCATGTACATCTTGGTCCGTCCGATGAGGTCGGAGATGTGGCCAAACAGCGGGATCGACACGAACGAAACGACCGAGGCGCTCAGTACTGCGACCAGCAGGAAGTCGCGCGGCAACTTCAATGTGCCGACTCCGTACGCGAACACAAACGCCGTGAAAATGTAGAACGGCGCCTGTTCGGCCATGCGCGCGAACATGCTCAGGACGATCTCTTTTGGGTGTCGCCGAAGCACCTCGCGGATGGGAGCGCGCTCGACCCTGCGCTCGGCGAGAATTCTGGCGAACACCGGGGTCTCGAGAATGCCGAGCCGGATATACAGACCGACGCCGACCAGGATCAGGCTGAAGAGGAACGGCACACGCCAGCCCCAATGGAGGAACTGCTCGCCCGACAGCCGGCTGACAACCAGCACGGCCAGGTTCGCGAGGAACAGGCCGCACGGCACCCCGAATTGCGGCCAGGATGCGAGAAAGCCCCGCGAGCGGTTTGAGCGCGCCCACTCCATGGCCATCAGCACCGACCCGCCCCATTCGCCTCCGACGCCGATGCCCTGAATGAAGCGCAGCACCGTCAGGATCACTGCGCCCCAGATTCCAATCTGCTCGTAGGTCGGCACGAGCGCCACCAGAAAGGTGGCGATCCCCATGACCAGCAGCGTCGCGATCAGTGTCGACTTGCGGCCGATGCGATCGCCGAAATGTCCGAATATCGCGGCGCCGATGGGGCGCGCCAGGAAGCCGACGGCATAAATGGTGAATGCCTCGAGCGTGCCGACCAGCGGATCGGATTTCGGGAAGTACAGCTGGGCGAACACGAGTCCGGTCACCACGCTGTACAGAAAAAAGTCGTACCACTCGATGGCGGTGCCGACGGTGGCGGCGATGACTGCACGCCTGAGTTGAATTCCGTGCTCCAGCTCTGAAAGCGTGGCGACGTTGCTCGCGACCATGTTCGTTGCCCCCTGTTCCTGGCGGTCGGTCCGGCGCTTGCGGCCGGCGCCGCGACCGGCTCGGAAGCTTAAACCAGCGCTCGCTGCCGAGGAAACTCGCCGAGCCGGATTGGCGGGCCGCCGGCAGCGCTCTTGGCGGCAGGCCGCCCCGCTCAAAGCAATTGCAGAAGGCGCAAGAAAGGAGTCAGATACGGGGCGAAAAACGCACCCGAGGGGAGGGGGCTCCATGAGCAAAGCAATTCATTTGGCCTGCGCCGGCGCGGCAATCCTTGGTTTGGGGGGATCGGCCTGGGCGGCCGATGCGCCTGCCGCCGAGACTGCCGCGATGCACCATGCCGCAAGCGCCAAGGGTGCCAAGACGGCCCCGACGGATGAGGAGCTGATTGCCAGCGCCATGAAGGCGGCGCCCAGGAAGGTGGCCGAGGACGCCACCATCGTGGCTCCCGACCCGAAGGGCGGGATGCGCACGCTGCGCAAAGGCAGCGATGGCTTCACGTGCATGCCTGACAACCCCGAAACACCGGGCCCCGACCCGATGTGCTGGGACAAGAATGCCGGGGCGTGGATTGATGCGTATCTGCACCACCAGACGCCCCCGGCGGGGAAGATCGGCCTCATGTACATGCTCGCCGGTGGCACTGACGCCAGCAACACGGACCCGTACGCTGCCAAGCCGACTGCCGCCAACCATTGGATCAAGACCGGGCCGCACGTCATGATCGTTGGCGCCGACGCCAGCTTCTATGACACCTATCCGAAGAGCGCGGATCCGGACACCAAGAGCCCTTACGTGATGTGGGCGGGTACTCCCTATCAGCACCTGATGGCGCCAATCCGTTAGGGGCCGATCGGCACACGCGAGGGTCAGCGTATGCGGCAGTCATCGCAGTGTGCGGCTGTTGTGGCGAATGTGTGCGTGTGCTTGGGCACCGCAGTACCCGAGGCGCTCGCGGATGAGACCTGTAACTCCCCGTATATCAGTAACCTCATCAAGGGCCAGGAAGATTTCGTTCACGTCTGGACCCTCGGCGTAGAAGGCCTGGGCGACGGGTCCGACAAACTCGTCACTGTCGATGCGAACCCGGCGTCGAAGACCTACGGCAAGGTCGTTGACAGCGTATCGGTCGGTGGGCGCGGCGAAGCGCATCACATGGGGTTCACCGACGATCGCAAGTTTCTCTGGGCGGGCGGACTGGATGACAGCGAGATCCATGTCTTCGACGTCGGCACCAACCCGTCCAAGCCGAAGTTGCTTCGCACCATCACCGACTTGCCGGCCAAGACCAAATTCGTCGGTCCACATACTTTCTACGCGCTGCCGGGACGGATGCTGATCGGCAACCTCTCCAACACCGCCGACAAGGGCGGGGTCACCGGGATGGCGCTGTACAACAACAAAGGCTCGCTGATCGCCAGATATGACATGCCGACCGCTTCGTTCGGCGGGGTGCAGGGCGACGGGTATGGTTACGACATAGCGATCAATCCGGCCAAGAACGTTCTGCTGACGTCGAGTTTCGCCGGTTGGCAGAATTACATGCGTGAGCTGGGAGATCTGATCAAGGACGCCGAGGCGATGAAGCACTTCGGCAACACCATGGTCGTGTGGAACCTGAAGTCCATGCGGCCAACTCAGGTGCTGCGCGTGCCGGGTGCGCCGCTGGAGATCCGCTGGTCGCTCGCGCCCGGCCAGAACTGGGCGATCACGGCGGCGGCGTTGACGGCGAAGCTATGGCTCATCAAGCAAGGCGCGGGCGGTGCCTGGAGCGCCCGGGAGGTCGGAACGATTGGTGACCCGGCGCAGGTTCCGCTGCCCGTCGATATCTCCATTACGGCGGCCGGCAAGGGCTTGTGGGTCAATACGTTCATGGATGGCACCACGCACTACTTCGATCTCACCGATCCGGAGCACCCCAGGCAGACCTATCAGCGGCGCATCGGCACTCAAGTCAACATGATCTCGCAGAGCTGGGACGGCAAGCGGGTGTACATGACTTCCAGCCTGCTGGCGCACTGGGACAAGAAGGGGGCGGACAACGAGCAGTTCCTGCGCGCCTTCAACTGGGACGGTCATGCGCTGACGCCGGCCTTCGAAGTTGATTTCACCAAGGAGAAATTAGGCCGGCCTCATCACATGAAGTTCAGCGCGCGGGCCAACCAGTCACGCACGCTGGCAGCGCTCGCCCGGTAGTGCAACGCCATGCTCCGCGTCTCGAGGCGCGTGGCGGCCTGTCTGTCGATCCTGGCGAGCGCACAGGCAGCCGTCGATGTGAGCCCGGCGACGGCACCGCGGATGGAATTCACGCCGCTGGCGCCGGGCACCTATCAGCTGCAGGCGATTCAGTCCGTCGAGGACGCGACGTTACTCGACGAACGCGCGCGTCCGGTACGACTGAGTGCCTTGACCAAGGGCAAGATCACGCTGCTGACGTTTTTCTACACTTACTGCGTGGATCCCCTCGGGTGCCCGTTTGCACATCAAACATTGACGCTGCTTCGCGATCGGATCGTGCGGGATCGGGAGCTGGCGCGCGAGGTTCGATTCGTCGGCATCAGTTGTGATCCCGGCAACGACACGCCGGATGTCCTGGCGCGATATGCCATGCAGTTCACGGGGGTTTCACGCCTTGAGTGGCGGTTCCTCACGGCGCGATCGGTGTCGGCACTGCTGCCGGTGCTCGCTGACTTCGGCCAGGACGTAAGTGTGGATGTGGACGAGAGCGGGCGGGCGACCCGGGCGCTGCACCACATGCTGAAGGTCTTTCTGATCGACCATCGCGGCAGGGTGCGGGAAATCTACTCGCTCGCCTACCTGCAGCCGCAAGTCATGCTGAATGACATCAGGACCCTGCATCTCGAGCGGCGCAGCGGCTTCGCCGGCGCCGGTACGGCCGCTCGCCGCGCACAGTGACTGATCCGCACCCGCCGTGCTCAGCGCACGCTGGAAGGGGGGAACCATGAACAAGAGATTTATCATCGCCTGGATAGTGTTATTTGTCGCGTGGTTCGTCGGCAGCTTTGTCGTCCACGGCGTGCTGCTACGTTCCGACTACGTGCAACTCACCAACCTTTTCCGGGCGGAGGGCGACCAGCAGAAGTACTTCCCCCTGATGCTACTGGCGCATGTGATCCTGTCCGGCGCGTTCGTGTGGATCTATGCGCGCGGCGTCGAGGCGAAGCCGTGGATGGCACAGGGCGTGCGCTTTGGTGTCGCCGTCGCACTGCTGACGATCGTACCCACCTACATGATCTACTTCGTCGTGCAGCCGATGCCAGGGGACGTGGTTGTCAAGCAGATCGTCTTCGACGGCGTTCTGATGGTGATACTCGGGACGATCATCGCCTGGCTGTATCGAGACCGGAGGGCGCCGGTCCATGTCGGGTGAGACAAGTACCGCGCCGGCACCTGCCCGCTGAGGACAATCCCGCGCTCCAAGGGATCTGGCATGTGGTGTGCCTGATTCCGCGGGGGCGAGTGTCGAGTTACGGAGCGGTTGCCCGGGCTGCGGGGCTGCCTGGTCGCGCACGCCAGGCTGGGTTTGCGCTACGGGTCGCGCCCAAGGCGCTGAATCTGCCGTGGCATCGAGTTGTCGGTGCCGACGGTCGCATCGTGTTCCCCAAGTCATCGCGGGAACATGGTGAGCAAGCGCGACGTCTGCACGCTGAAGGGGTATCGGTACAGAACGGACGTGTGACACGCTCGGCGATCATGGACCTCGACGAGCTGGGCTGACCGCTGCGGAGCTTACGGGTGCCGTGGAGACTCGGCCAACGCTTCGAGCCACCGCGCGAGCTTCTCGTACTCGAGCGCGAGCACACCGAGCTCATCTCGTACTTCTGAGTATTGCATCGAGGGGATGAGGGCGCGCACCGAGCTCGCTATCTCGCGATAGCGTTCGGCCTTAGCCGGCCCAATCGAATTGTTATCCGTCATCCCGGCCGGCCGTCCCTATCAGCTATCCCCGCAGAGCTCAGTGAAAATCATAAACGTGCAGCAATTCATGGGCTGTCGGCGCCCGCAAAGCCCCTTGTAGGCAGCAATTACGGCTACCCGCCGGACGTGACCTACCCGGTCGGAATGTTGCGAAAAAGCTACGCCACTCTGCGCACCCCGTAACGTGGCAAAATCCTCGGAGGCGGCCTTGGCGCTGACCACTATGCCCGCTAACTCCTGGGTATACACGGGTCCATGGGTGATAGGTCCGACGCAGTGCGTTGAGACTTTGATGTAGTAATGTTGTAAAAATCCCATAGAATATCCACAGGCTGCGAGGAGTCGGACCTCTTGGACCGACCTCCATGGGCCTTCGGAAGCGGCATTGGGGTAGGAGGATCCAACAGGTCGCACAGTGTCCGTCTGCCGCAAAAACAAGGGTTAACACCACCAGGGGAGTACGCGAATGAAGTTCTTGCGGATCATTCTCGCCGCGGCGAGCCTTGCGGCCGCCGCAAGCGGCGCCGTCGCCCAAGAGCAACCCGCCGGAGCACCAGGTACCAAGGCGGTCGAAGAAGTCATTATTACCGGGACGCGTCGTACCGACCGCACCGTGGCCGAGTCCACGGCACCGATCGATGTCTTGAGCGGCAACGATCTTGCGATCGAGCCCTCGGGCAGCATGACCGACACCCTGTCGAGTCTCGTGCCCTCGTTCATCGTCGGGCAGAACTCCATTTCAGACGCCTCGAGCTTCGTGCGCTCTCCTTCGCTCCGCGGCTTGCCGGCCGACGAGATGCTCGTGATGCTCGACGGCAAGCGCTACAACCGCTCCGCCCTCGTCCAGGTGTTCTACGGCGGCGAGACCGCACTCGCCTTCGGCTCGCAGGGTCCCGACGTTGGCGCCATTCCGTCCATCGCCGTCAAGTCGCTCGAAATCCTCCGCGACGGAGCATCGGCGCAATATGGATCGGATGCCATCGCGGGAGTCTTGAACTACCAGTTGCGCGATAACTCCTCCGGCATCGAGCTGACCTCGCGGCTGGGCGGCTACTTCCCGACGGGCTACTCCCGGGACGGCACGGATCGTCAGATCGCGGGGAATATCGGATTGCCCCTCGGAGGCCAGGGCTTCGTCAACCTGAGCGTCGAATGGTCGAAATACGACCAGACGGTCCGCAACCCCACGCGCCCGTCGGCACTCGCGTTTGCGGCTGCCAATGCTGCCAATCCCAGTCTCGTGTCACAGCTACCCCATTACCCGGGACCGGTGCAGCAATGGGGAACGCCCCCACAGGATGGCGTCAAGGCCCTGGTCAACTCGGGCATCCGGCTCGACAACGGCGACCAGCTCTACTTTTTCAGCAATTACGCCAACATCCAGACGAACGAGAGCTTCAACTTCCGCCTGCCGGTGAGTGTGCCTGGCCTACCCCAGGACGTGCCCTTCATGCAGGCGTACGACGGCATAACCAACGGTATGTGGCCTCACCACGGCGCTTTCAATAACGTGTATTTGGACCCGTGCACGTCTCAGCCGACCTATACAGGGTGCCCGGCCGGCGGCTGGATCCAGAACGGCAACACCTATAACTACGGCGTCCGGAACGCGAACTTCCCCAACGCTCCGTTCTATCCTGGGGGTTTCACGCCGCGCTTCTACGGCACGACCCAGGAGTTCTTCGGCACCGTGGGTTACAAGGGAGTTGCACCCGGCGGGTTGCACTACGACGTCTCCGGCTCGAGCGCGCAGAACTCTCTCGCGGAATCCTTGAAGAGTACGGTCAATCCTTCCCTGGGCCCGCTATCGCCCACGGACTTCTATGCCGGCAAGTTCGTGCAGCGCGAATCGACTTTCAACGTCGACCTGAGCTACCCGTGGCAGCTCGCGGGACTCGCGAGCCCCCTCTCGGTCGCCGCGGGTCTCGAATATCGCGACGAGAACTACCAGCAGCTCCTCGGTGACCCGGCGTCCTACACCGCGGGGTCCTATGCCGCGCAGCCGCTCTACAGCTGCTCAGGTACGGCGTGTTCGCCCGTCATGATTCCCGATCCCAACCATGCTGGCCAGTTCGTACAGAAGGTCAACACTGCGCTAATCGGCTCCAACGGTTACGCCGGTATCGGCACTGGCATCGACGCCTCGCAGATCAGCTATGGCGGTTACGTAGATCTCGAGGCGGACGTCTTGCGCTGGCTGACGCTGGGCCTCGCCGGACGCTACGAGGACTACAGCTCTTTCGGCTCCACGACGCTCGGCAAAGTGCAGGCTCGTGCCAAGGCGACGGACTGGCTGGCGTTCAGGGCCACCGCCAGCACCGGCTTTCACGCGCCGACCCCGGGGCAGTCGAACGTCGAGACGGTCAGCACGACCTTCTTGCCGAACTCGACGACCAACGTGCAGATCGGCACCTATCCGGTGACGAGCTCGATCGCCCGATACTACAACGCCACCGCGCTCAGGCCCGAGGAGTCGACCAATCTCGCCCTAGGCACCGTCTTGACCTTCCCCGACCGGACCCTCGTGACCGTGGACGGGTACAGCATCGCAGTTCGCCACCGCATCGGCATCTCGCAGCAGTTCAAGGTGCTGGCCTCCGATATTGCCGCGCTCCCCGATCTGGCTACTGTCGGCGCTGGCGGTGTGGTGCAGTACTTCACCAACGGGTTCGACACCCGCACCACGGGGCTGGACGTGGTAGGCTCGCGCGTATTCTACCTCGGCAGCTATGGCCAGCTGAGCACGCAGCTGGCTTACAACTACAATACGACGAGCGTGCCCACGTACAACAAGAGCGTCATCGACCAGGCGCGCATCGTCAACATCAAGCACTACGCCCCAAACAGCCGGGTCAACCTGAATCTCGACTATCGCATAGGTCCGTTCGAGGCGCTGGTGCACGAGAACTACTATGGAACATACCGGGACGAGTATGATTACTCGGGCCAGCTCTTCTCGGCTAAGTTCATCACGGACCTCGATCTCGCCTACGAGGCCATGAAGAACGTCACCGTGGGGATCGGCGGCAGAAACATCTTCAACGTGTTCCCCGACAAGATTGCCACTTCCCTCTATCCCTCAACGGGCGGTCGGGACGACGGTGAGCTGTACCCCCGCACCGGTGGCCCGTTCGGCTACAACGGCGCTTTCTGGTATGCGCGGGTGTTCGTGAAGTTCTAACTGCCTGTTCGTGGAACAAGCCCCGCCGCAGCTTGAATACGGCTGCGGCGGGGCGTGGCTGACTCCCCTGTCAGCATGCGGTCTGGATGCCGTGACAGCCGTACGATGGAATATAAACTGCGACTCGCGACTCTCGAGGACGTTCCGGCATTACGCGAGCTGATCGCGCGCTCGATACACGGACTCGGGGCCGCGGACTACACGCCTGCGCAGATCGAAGCGGCACTCCAGGGAGCCTTCGGCGTCGATACGGTGCTCATACGCGATGGGACATATTTCGTCGCCGAGACGCCCACCCGGGACATCGTTGCATGCGGTGGCTGGGGCCGGCGGCGGACACTGTTCGGCAGCGACGCGCGCGCCGAGCGGGACGAGTCCTGGCTCAACCCGAAGACGGACGCGGCCAAGATCAGGGCGTTCTTCGTCGACCCGGCGCATGCCCGCCACGGGATCGGGCGCGCGATTCTCGCGCGCAGCGAAGCGGAGGCGATACGGGCCGGATTCTGGTCGTTCGAGCTGATGGCGACGCTTCCCGGGGTGCGGCTGTACGAGAAGCATGGCTACGTCCCGGGCCCGGCGATTGACCATCCGCTGCCAGGCGGGCTCACGATCCACATGGTACCGATGCACAAAAGGGTTCACCTGGCGCCGAGCGCGTGACGTCGTTGGCTTGACACGCGATCGCGTCCGGGACGCGCCGAAGTGGATGAAGACGAGGTCTGTTGGCGGCGCCCCCGCACCCATGCCCGGGAGTTGGTCGCCATGCGCAAGATCGCCCGCCATCGGAAAAAGCGCCCTGGCACGACTGCGCGGTTGCTGGTTTCCCCGCTCTTGACAGCAGGCGAAGCCGGCGTACCATCCGGGCCCCTTTTTGGGAAGGAAAGCCACAATGAAATTTTTAACCATACGCCTTCTCGCAACATTGCTCATCGCCCCGCTGACGCTCTGGTTTGCACCCGCAGCGCTTGCGCAAGAAGACACAGCGACTCCCGTACAGATCGTGGCGTTGGACGAATGCGATCCGACGACCTTCAACGCCGCGCTGGGACCGGAGTTCTGCAAGAACGTCGCGCTTGCATTTGCCTTCCCATCATTCGTCACGAAGTTTGCGGATCTATTTGCAGAGGCAGCGGCTGGACATCCGGACCCGGGCTGGGACTTCGAGCCGGACAGGGTCACGATCACGAAGGGAACCCCCCTTGTCGTAGTCAACCAGGGTGGTGAGCCTCACACCTTCACCGAGGTGGCGAAATTCGGCGGTGGGTTCATACCGCCCCTCAATGGAGGTCAGGCGACAGCTCCCGAATGCGCCGGCGGCTTCAAGGACGTCGCGGTGGCCCGGACTCGCATCCTTCAAGGCAGCCAGTTGCAGGTCACGGGTCTGTCGAGGGGCGAACATCTGTTCGAGTGTTGTATTCACCCTTGGATGCGCGTGTCAGTCGAGGTCCAATGACCGTGGCATGGCATGGTGGTTGCGGGAAAGTGCTACATGTAGCACAATTACCTCATGAAAGAGGCGGGAATACGCGAAGCCCGGCAGAACCTGTCCGCCCTGATCGCTGAGGTTCGAAAGGGGCACGAGATCACCATTACGGATCGTGGCAAGGCGGTCGCAAGACTGGTGCCGCCGCAGCTGACAACCCCGCTCTCGTCCGCCATTCTCGATGGCAGAAGCGAGCGAAGCTGAAGTAAGCGGGCCGGTTTTCCCGGGCATCGAGACCGCGGTGTACATCGACGCCAGCGCGTTGGCGAAGCTCTATGTTCCCGAAGCTGAAAGCGAAAGACTCGATGCGTTTCTGCGCGGTCGAGTCGGTTTGATGATCTCGGAGCTTGCGATCACGGAGATGCTTTCCGCGGTTGCCCGCAGAAAGCGCGAGGGGGAGCTGCGTCCAGAGCTGGCCAATCAGATCCGCGGTGCGCTGCTCGCCGATGCCGAGTCTGGTTCGTTCGCTCGATTGCATTTGGACCCTGCGGTGCATCGGGAGGCGGAACGCCTGCTGCTCGCTACGGACTCGCTGGCTCTGCGCACACTCGATGCCCTGCACATCGCGCTGGCGTTCTCGGGGAGAGCAACTCACGTCCTGACCTTCGACCGACGGATGCGAGAGGCGGTCGTGCAGGCCGGCATGAACGTGATCGACATTTAGGCGCCGCTTGCGGCAGTGACCAGTCGTCATCCCACCGCTCCCCAGGGCGCGCTCCACCAGATAGTGATCGTCGGCGGAGGGGCGGGTGGCCTGGAGCTAGCCACCAAGCTCGGCAACAAGCTTGGCAAACGCGGCAAGGCGCGGATCCAGCTGATCGACAAGGCCCGGGCCCACCTGTGGAAGCCGCTGCTGCACGAGGTGGCCGCCGGCAGCATGGATCTGGGCGTACACGAGCTCAACTATCTGGCTCAGTCGCACTGGCACCACTTCCGCTATCGTCTTGGAGAAATGGTCGGCCTCGACAGGCAACGGCGCGAGGTGCAGGTAGCGCCGGTCATTGATGAGGATGGCGATGAGATCACCCCGCGGCGCGCGTTCTCTTACGACACGCTGGTGATCGCGGTCGGCAGTCTCACCAACGATTTCGGTACCCCGGGCGTCAAGGAGCACGCCATCGCGCTCGAGACACCGAGCGACGCGGCGCGCTTTCATC
>WNFW01000138.1_pt1 | contig 42985 bp, 40 predicted proteins | sample 5400131 | NCBI WGS metagenome assembly WNFW01 (sample SAMN13153362, study PRJNA577476) | soil metagenome | isolation source: 20 cm soil or saprolite under grassland replicate 1 | place: USA:California | collected 2016-06-15
ATCTTGTGCATGCCCAGGATACCGCTTTGCGGCGGATTCAAAATCGGGGTCGCAAATAGCGATCCATACACTCCCCCGTTTGTGATCGTGAACGTGCCGCCCTGCAGGTCTTCGATTTTTAGTTTCCCGTCGCGTGCCCTGCCGGCGTAATCGGCGATGTTACGCTCCAGACCCGCAAAGCTTTTCTTGTCCGCATCGCGCACAATGGGCACCACGAGTCCGCGCTCCGTGCCCACCGCCACGCCTATATCATAGAAATTGTTTTGGATGAAGTCCTCGCCCTCGATATGACCATTAACTACCGGCACGGCCTTGAGCGCTTCCACGCAGGCTTTAACAAAGAACGACATCAGACCCAGTTTGACTCCGTTCTTTTTCGTGAACTCATCTTGTTTGTTCCGGCGCAATTCCTGGATGGCGCTCATGTCGCATTCGTTGAAAGTCGTCAGGATCGCCGCGGTATGCTGCGCCATTACGAGTTGCTGCGCGATCTTACGGCGTAGAGGGGACATCTTTTTGCGTGTGAATCGCCCGTCACCGGAAGGTTCAACTTCTTTACTGGACGGCGCTTCGGTCACTACAGGCTCCGTCTTGCCCCGCGCCTCTGCCGCAGCCAACACATCACCCTTTGTTAGGCGACCTCCCTCGCCAGTCCCGCGAATTTTTTCCGGGTCAAGCTTCTCTTCTTCGATAATCCGACGAACTGCGGGGGAAAAAGCCGCTCTGTCGCGGTCAACGCCTGCGGCTACAGCTTCCTTCTCTTCCACAGATTTCTTCTCCGTTTTAGCTTCCTTCTTCTCCTGTGGTTCCTTCTTTTTTTCAGCAGGCTTCTCAGACTTCTTTACGTCGGGAATTTTCCTTTCCTCTGGTGGCTGTTTTGAATCGTCGATGATGGCAACTACCTCGCCAATCTTCACTTCCTGACCTTCTGGTACCTTCGTTTCCAGCACGCCAGCTTTCTCCGCGACGATTTCGGTGGAAACCTTGTCAGTCTCGAGGGTAAAGAGCGCTTCGCCTGCGTCGACAAACGCGCCGGATTTTTTGTGCCATGCAGAGACAACTCCGCTGGTGATTGATTCACCAATGGCGGGAATTTTTACTTCAATAGCCATGCGTAAATGAGCGTCGCGGTCGAGATGCGTTTCGTCAATAGTTATGGCGCATATGTGCCATCAACGAATGCGACAGATGAGGCGGATACGGCGTTCTCAAACCGCAAACGCGTCAGCCACCAAGCGGGCTTGCTCGCGTTTGTGACGAACCAGCGCGCCAACGGCGGGACTGGAGCTGGCTTCGCGGCCAGCGTAGGCAATTTCGGTGCAGAAAATTGTGCGCAAACGAGGCTCGATGAAAGTCCACGCGCCCATGTTTTCCGATTCTTCCTGGCACCAGACGTACTTCGCGGTCTTTGGAAATGGCTTGAGCATTTCGCGCAGTTTCTTTTCGGCCAACGGGTAAAGCTGCTCGATGCGAACGATCGCTGCGTCGTCGATGTTGCGCTGGGTTCGGTAATTGAGCAGGTCGTAATAAACTTTGCCCGAGCAAAAGATAATTCGCTTCACTTTTTCAACGGAACCCGCCTCGGGCGAACCGAGGATTTCTTCGAACCGGTCATGGATAAATTCTTCGGCAGGCGAGGAAGCAATCTTCGCTCGCAACAGACTCTTAGGCGTCATGATGATCAGCGGCTTAATGAAGTCGCGTTTCATCTGGCGCCGCAAGACGTGAAAATATTGCGCTGCGGTGGTCAGATTGCAGACCTGGATATTGTCCTCGGCGCAAGCTTGCAGAAACCGCTCCAGTCGGGCGCTGGAGTGCTCCGGGCCCTGGCCCTCATAACCATGTGGAAGCAGCAAAACAATCCCACTGGGCCGCTGCCATTTCGATTCTGCTGAAACAATGAATTGATCGATAATGGTCTGCGCGCCGTTGGAGAAATCGCCAAACTGCGCTTCCCACAAACAAAGCATCTTCGGGTAATCCAGCGAGTACCCATAATCGAACCCAAGCACAGCAGCCTCCGAGAGCGGGCTGTTGTAAATACAAATGCGCCCTTGTTTCCTGGCGAGATGCATCAGTGGCAGGTAGGGCTTCCCCGTCTTCGCGTCGTAAAGCACCGAGTGCCGTGTGCTAAACGTGCCGCGCGAACTATCCTGACCTGACAATCGAATCGGGATTCCATCCAACAGCAACGATCCAAACGCGAGCGCTTCGGCGTAATGCCATTCATAAGGACCACCCTCCTCAAAGACCTTGCGCTGATGATCGATAACGATGCGCTTGATCTTCGGCTGAATCTCGAAACCTTCCGGAACGCGAGTGAGACCATCGACAACGGTTTTCAGTGTCTTCTCGCTGATCGCAGTCGGCTCGGATTCATCGCTGTATTCCGGCTGAAAAATCGCAGTCGATTCTCTGAACTTCGCTTTCTCGCTGGCCCTGCGCCTTTCGATGGAATCAACTTCATCGCGCGTCATTTCGAGTCGCAAACCGAACTCGGTTTCAACCGATGCGGCGTCGTCTTCGCTCAGCGTTCCGGCCTCGAGCAACTCACGCCTGTAAAGTTGCGTCACCGATGGGCGCTTCTCGATTTTTGCGTACAGATCAGGCTGAGTGAATGAGGGCTCGTCGCCTTCGTTATGTCCGTAGCGGCGATAGCAATACATGTCGATCACCACGTCGCGCCCGAATCGCTGGCGAAAATCGAATGCCATATCGCTAACAAACTTAACCGCCAGCGGATCGTCGCCATTTACATGGAAAATCGGCGCCTCAATCATCTTCGCGATGTCGGTGGAATACGTTGATGACCGCGCATCCTTGGGAAGTGTAGTGAACCCAATCTGGTTGTTCACGACGATGTGGATGGTGCCGCCAGTGCTGTAACCGTGCAGTTGTGACAAATTGAGCGTCTCAGCCACGATTCCCTGTGCGATGAAAGCAGCGTCGCCATGTACCAGCAGCGGCAAAACTTTGCGCCTGTGTTCGGTGTCTCCGCGAATTCGTTGTCTGGCGCGTGCTTGTCCTTCGACCACAGGATCGACCGCTTCCAAATGGCTCGGATTCGATGAAAGCCGGATCTCGACCTCCGCGCCGGAGGCGAGTTTGCGCACCGAGTGATAGCCGAGGTGATATTTCACATCGCCATCGCCAGCGACCAGTTCGGGAATGTAATTCTCGGTAAACTCAGTAAAGATGATCTGGAGCGATTTACGCAGAAAATTTGCCAGGACATTGAGCCGGCCCCGGTGCGCCATGCCCATGCAAATTTCCTCGACACCTCCTTCCGGACATTTGTGCAGAATCGTGTCGAGAATCACCATGAGCGATTCCGATCCTTGGAGTGAGAACCTTTTCTGCCCTACATAGCGAGTATGCAGAAACGTCTCGAAAGACTCCGCTTCAAGCAGCGCCCGCAAGAGAGCGACCTGCACCGCGGCCGGAGTCGAATGCTTGAGCGGTCGCGTCTCCAATCGCTTGCGAATCCATTCGCGCACTCGTGGATCCTGGATGTGCATGAATTCCGAACCGATGGAGTCGGCATAAATCCTCTCCAGACCGGAGACCATCTCGCGTAACGTCATGGCGCGGTTGTCGAGGAAAAATTTTGACGAAACACGAAGATCGAGATCTGCATCGCCAAAGCCGAACTCACGCAGACTCAGCAATGGGTTTTGCGGGCGCGTCTCTGCCAGAGGATCGACACGAGCAATTGTGTGACCAAGCGAGCAATACGCGTAAACGAGACCATCGACACGAGTTTGTAACGCTGCTTCGCGAGCCTCGGCGGCCGCCGCGCCGTCGTGCTGCGGCAAATTTCCAAGCTCGAATCCTTCGAAGAAGGCAGACCATCCGGAGTCAACCGACACAGGATCTCGCTGCCAACGGCGATAATTCTCTTCGATTAGCTCCAGATTTGCGCGAGCACCAATTGAAGTGCGCATAGGGAATTTAATCTCGGACGATTACGCGGAGCGGCAAGTTGACAGTACACAGGCAGCCTCGTTACTTGCTGCGCGTGGTTCCGACAGGGATCGTAAAACAATTGGGACCGATCTGCGGATGAAGACGAATTCATATCGAAAGCTGTTTGTTGCGCTACTGATTCTGGCCCAAGCAGAAGCTTGTTTTGGCCAAGCCGATCCGGCTTCGGAGCCCGCCGTTCTGGCTGTAGCGAAAGTCTTACCGGCAGTGGTGAATATTAACACCGAGCGCGTAGTGAGGCGCACGGTGCGCGATCCGTTTGAGGATTTTTACGCTCAATTCTTCGGCTATAATCGCGCCCGGCCACGTGAAATTCGCCAGACGCTGCAAAGTCTTGGTTCGGGTTTTATTATCGATCCGAAAGGCTACATCGTTACCAACCAGCACGTGGTTGAGCGCGCCGCCGACTTGAAAATTCATGTTACGACAAACGACGGCAAAACCTACAGCGCTCACTACATTACCGGCGATGACAAGACCGATTTGGCATTCATTAAGATCGACGCCGAGACTGCATTCCCTTTTATCAATCTTGATAATATTTCTCCAAACCTGCTCGGCCAGACTGTAATCGTAGTAGGAAATGCGGTTGGATATGGTAGCTCGATCAGCCGCGGAGTTCTTAGCGCGGTCAAGCGCGATATTACTGTGGACGAGACAGAGTACAAGGGCCTGGTACAGACCGACGCGGCGATTAATCCAGGTAATAGCGGCGGACCGGTGATCGATCTCTCTGGCCGTTTGGTCGGCATCAGCTCTGCAAAAATGGCGTTCACGCCCCAAGGCGTTCCGACTCAGGGAATGGGTTTCGCAATTCCGGCGGATGTCGTGCGTGATAATGTGAACCAATTTAAGAAAGTCGCGCAGAAACAAGCCAAACCAAAAAATCAGCCTGCGGCCGAGCCCGATACATCCGTGTCGAATTCGGAAAAGTTATTTGGCCTGCAGCTACAAGATTTGAGTCAAGAACTAAGCGATGCGCTCGGTTACATCCGCCGAGGTGTCTTGATTACTGCGGTCGAACCCGATAGCCCCGCAGCTGATGCGGGACTCGAGCGCGGGTTGGTGATCTATCGCGCGGGCAAATCCGAAACGAACTCCGTCAAACAAATGGAGGAAGTGCTTCGAGAGGTGCCGAGCGGCACGACACTCGAATTCACGGTTGGCGTAATCCGCACCGGGAGACAAAGCCGACAACTTGCTAGTGTGAGCATGACGGCGCGGTAAAAAAATCGGCAACACAATCGGAGTTCAGTTGTCTCATGGAAATGTTGCGAAATGATTAAGGTCGAGAATCTGACAAAACGTTACGCTGGCCAGCCCGCCATCCGGGACTTGAATTTCGAGGTCAGCCGGGGTGAAATTATGGGTTTCCTGGGACCCAACGGCGCGGGCAAAACCACCACGATGCGCATTTTGGCGAGCTTCATGCCGCCTACCTCTGGCCGCGCCACGATCGCGGGATTCGATGTTTTCGAACAATCCCTCCAGGCACGTGCGCATCTCGGCTATATGCCAGAAAACGTGCCACTCTACAGCGATATGCGGGTCACAGAGTACCTGCGTTATCGCGCGGCCCTTAAGGGCGTCCAACATCGTCGCGTCACCGAGCGTGTTGGTGATGTAAACGAACTTTGCGGTCTCAAGGGCGTTGAGAACAAGCTGATCGGAGCGCTTTCAAAAGGATACCGCCAGAGGGTCGGACTCGCAGACGCGCTAGTCGCCGAACCGGACCTGCTGATTCTGGATGAGCCGACAATAGGGCTCGATCCAAACCAAATCCGGCAGGTGCGCGAACTGATCAAAAACCTGGGCGAACAGCATACTATCCTGCTATCGACCCACATCCTGCCCGAAGTGGAGATGACCTGCAGCCGGGTGATCATCATTCACAAAGGACGAATCGAAGCGTGCGATACTCCGGAGAATTTACTCGGAAAAATCAGACAGGCCGGAGGCGTTGTTCTTGAAGCAAAGGTCGGAAAAGATATCGGCGCGGATGAGCTAAAGAAAATTTCGGGTGTCCGAGAAGTGATCACCGATGGGGAAGACGATTGGACAAGGTTTTCACTCCGAGTGGAATCAGGAGTCGACGTGCGCGAAGAAGTTTTTCGCCTCGCCACCGAGCGTCACTGGGCTGTACGCGAGCTGACTCAGCGTCGGGCGACACTCGAGGATGTGTTCGTGGAAATCACGCACTCAGACGCAGTCTAACCATGGAGCGGCGGTGGAGTAATGAATTACGAGACTGAACTTCGGAACAAGGATCGCGGCCTATGAGAAAATTTTACGCTCTCCTTTCGCGGGAAGTACGCAGCTATTTCCATTCCCCGATCGCCTACATCGTGCTCATCTTTTTCCTGATAATCAGCGGGATCGATTTTTATTTCCAGGTCTCCTTCATGAACCAGCGCCAGGCACAATACACGGTGCAGGAGGCATTCTTTAACTCTGTCTTCTTCTGGTTTGCCTTTGTTCTGATTTTTCCCCTCATCACGATGCGCCTGTTTGCTGAAGAATTTAAACTCGGCACGATCGAACCCCTGACAACTGTCCCTGTGCGCGACTGGCAGGTGGTACTCGCCAAATTTTTCGGGGCGTTGGCCTTCTACGTGATTCTCTGGATCCCAACGCTGCTTTACTTTGTTATCTTTCTCAAGGTTACGAATGAGCCGGCTGCGCATTCTGTCGGGGCATACGCCGGGTCTTATCTGATGCTTTTGTTGCTCGGAATGTTTTATCTCTCGATTGGTTGTCTAACCTCGGTTCTGACCCGAAACCAGATCATCGCGGCGATCATTTCCTTCTGTGCGATCACGCTGCTGTTTTTCCTCGGCCTGGTTCAATTCATCCTGCTCGATGTAAGCTCAGAGACACGCGATTTGCTGGGGTATTTCTCTGCGATCGAACATATGGGGACGTTCTCTCGTGGCGTGATTGATACGCGGCCAATCGTTCTCTACGTGAGCATGACCATCGTGATGCTGACGCTCACCCACCAAGCGTTTCAATCCCGCAAATGGAGACTTTGAGCGGTGCCTAACGAAACAAACCAGCGCCCAAAACGTGCCGGGAGAAAAATCGGCCGGATTCGGATCGGTTTCAACGTTCTCGTGCAAATCGTGCTCGTCTTGTTTCTGGCTGCGATGGTGAACGCGATCGCTTTCAAACACTACGCACGTTGGGATTTTTCACGCGACCAAAAATATGCGCTCTCAGATAAAACGAAACGTTTCCTGGGCACACTGAAGGGCAAGATGCGCATCACAGTTTTCTTCCCACCAACCACGCCCATTACCACGGATGTTCAGAACTTGCTGACGGAATATCAGTATGCCGGTAAAGGAAAGGTCGATATCGAACATATTGATCCGGAGCGTAATCTTTCCCGGGCGAAGGAGTTGTTCGACAAATACAAAGTCGTTACCGACGAACCTCTTTTAATCGTCGATTACGAAGGACGCAACAAGACGGTCAAGGCCTCCGAGATGGCTGACATCGATCAGAGCGGAATGGCACTTGGCGAAGGCCCCCGAGTAGCCGCATTCAAAGGCGAACAAGCCATCACGGGTGCGATGATCGATCTTGTCGAGGGAAAAAAGAAGATCCTTGGCTACGTCCTCGGTCACAAGGAACCACCACTCAAGGAAGGTAGCGCGATCTCCGTTCTGAAGACCTTTATCGAAAACGAAAATATCCAGTTCAAAGAGCTGAACCTTCTCGACGTGGATGCGATTCCCGAAGACGTAAAAACCGTCATGATCATAGGGCCGCAATACGATTTCTCGGAACGCGAAATGAAAGTGCTGCGCAATTTCTGGGACAAACAGGGACGAATTTTGCTTCTCCTCGATCCAGCGGCGAAAACCCCGAAGCTTGACGCGTTTGTCAACGAGCTGGGCATAAAGGTAAACGACGACAGACTGATGGTTTTTTTACGAACCGGGATCCAGGAGCTGGCACTTACAAGAGATGTGCAAGCGCATTTCCTCGGCGACAGCCCAATCACAAAGCGACTCGCCGACGTCCGGGCGCTCTTTTTGGGCGGCACTTCTTCGCTCACGCTTGAGGCCGACCGTGTCCGCGCTGCCAACATCCGGCTTGAGCCGCTGGTCCAGGCGGAAAAAGGCTATTTTGCCGAAACCGATTATAACACAGACGATCAAGCAAAAATGCAGGCTGACGCAAAGCGAGAGAGTAACACGCCACTAACAATAGGCGCAGCCATTGAAAAAGGCGGCAGCGCCGATGAGCGGGTACAGGTGAACTCGTCGCGCCTGGTGGTTGTTAGCAACGCGTCGTTCATTCAAGATAATGCGATTACACAGGACCAACAGGGACTCGATTTCATTTCCGGTAGTGTGAACTGGCTCCTGAGCCGCGAGCAGCTAATCGGTATCGCGCCAAAAGTTTCAAAACCTTTAACTTTCAGTCTGAATGAAGAGGCCTTGGCTCGTTTGCGCTGGATTCTTCTGATTTTCATGCCGTTGGTTCCCGCCGTGATCGGGACCGTGGTTTGGTGGCAACGGCGCGTTTAATCCTGGCTGTCATGTTCAGCCCTTCGATTTCACTCAGGACAGGCTTCGCGAAACATCTCTTGCTACTGTTTGGATGCGCCGCGCGGGAAACGCCTCGAGATTCTTCTCTCGCGGCTGTGGGATCGGAATGACAAGAGACGAATCATGAATTGGAGAACTACCCTAATCCTCGCTGTCGTTGTGCTCGGCGTGTTCGCTTATCTCAGATTCTTTGAGATGAAACAGCCGAGTACGGAGGAGGCCAGGCGGCAGGCACAGAACGTGGTCAACTTCGATCGAAGCAAAGTCGACGGCATCATCATTCACAATGGCGACGAAAAGATAGAAATACGGCGCCGGGATAACAAATGGCGGCTCGAAACGCCAATCAAGGATCAGGCAGACGGTGCATTGATTGAGAATTTGTTGTCGGACCTGGAGACCTGGCAAAAGGAGGGAACGATTCCGTCAAAGGATATTGAGGCTGATAAGAGTAAACTAAATGAATACGGCCTGAACCGACCAAAGCTTAAACTCAAATTGATCGGCCCCGACCGACCACCGGAAATCTTGTTTGGGAAGGACGCCGCGTTGGAAGGCAGGATGTATCTCCGCTTTGACAATTCGAAGGAGGCGTTTCTCGCCAAACAATCGGTCAAGAAGGACATCGACAAAAAAGCGGAGGAATTCCGCGACAAAAAATTAACTGACCTCACCACTGCGCAGGTGCGCCGAATCGCGCTGAAGACACCTGTGGGTGAAATGGAGTTAGAGAAAACAGGTGATCACTGGGACATCGTCAAACCATTGCGTGCGCGGGCGGACGACGAGAAAGTCGGCGATTTGATTGCGCAAATCACGACGGCCCACATTCAACAATTTGTGGCCGATGATCACGGGGACCTGCGACCTTATGGGCTGGCAGAACCACGCGGGTCGATCACGTTATTTAGCCAGGAAGGGAAAAAAGACCAAAAAGTTGAGACTGCTGACTCGAGCAAGGTCGTTGGCCAGGAGGACAAAGGTCAAACGCTGCAAATCGGCAGCATATCTGAGAAGGAAAACGACCAGATTTATGTCCGATTTACTCCGCGCGGGGCCGTTTACACATTGCCAAGGAAGATTGAAGAGACCCTCAACACTAAGCCAGCCGATCTACGGGACAATCATTTGGTTCGGGTCGACACAAACATCCTGGATCGGATCACGATCGATGTTCCGGGTAAAGGTAAGACTGTTCTTGCTCGTAAGGGTGGCAATTGGACAATCGCCAGTCAAAACAATGCGCCCGCAGACTCAGGCGCGGTCCGCCGCCTAATAAACTCATTGCAAAACGAGCGCGTGACAAAGTTTGTAGAAGATGTCGCTTCGAATCTCCCAAAATACGGCCTCGACAAGCCGCGCCTGCAATTAACGTTCAGCTCGTTCGCGTCGGAAAACACTGCTGAGACCAAAGCAGGTGAGCAGCCGTTCGCCACGATCGCGTTTGGGAAGGAAGAAGGAGACCATGTATACGCGCGACTTACCGATGAGCCATTTGTGGTAGCGGTGCGCCGCGGTTTGGAAGACCAGATCTCAACGGACCCTTCGCAATGGCAGGAATTATCGATCTTTAAGTTTAAACCCAACCAAATTCATCGTCTGACCATAACGACAGACAAAGAGCTTTCGCTGGAACGCAGTGAGAACAATCAGTGGCATTGGGTGAAAGGCACTGGTGAGATCGATGGGACAAGAGTACAAGCGTTGCTCAACACCTTGTCGAACCTACATGCAGTGCGCTGGCTAGGAGCAACGAAGCCCCAGAATGGTTTGGAAAAACCGCAGCTCACTCTCGCATTCACAACTTCACCCGATAACAAGGCGTCACATAAGTTGATCATCGGCGCTCCAGCCAATGACGGAACATGGTACGCACACGCCGACGGGCGCGAAGGCACATTTGTGATTAGCAATTCGGACTTGAATACCTTGAGGTTATCTGTTGTGGCGCAACCCTCGCCCATCCCAAGTCGGACGCCCAGCGTTGCGCCCTGATCCGCGCTTGTCATTGCGAGCGAACTGGAGGCGTCCCGTAGTGTTACCTAAAAGTTCCAACATGAGATCCTTCGACTTCGCTTAACTTCGAGTCAGGATGGCCCGGCTTGAGATTTCTGTGCTGTGTAAATCGTCACGATGCCACGAGTCAACGGTTGAAGTGTCGCGTGCTCAAAGCCGCTTGCTTCAATTAAATCGACCATCGCACGGCCGCTGGGAAATTGTTCGATCGAGTGCCCGAGATAGTCATAGGCGCTTTTCTTTCCAGTCAAAACGGAGCCCAGAAATGGCAGGCAGTGATGTAAATACAAACGATAGATAGGGCGCAGAATCGGTCCTGTTGGCAGTGAAAACTCAAGCACTAACAAATGCCCGTTTCTCCTAAGCACGCGCGACATCTCAACAAGCGCGCCTCTCCAATTCTCCATGTTACGCAACCCGAAGGCGATGGTAATGCAATCGAATGAAGCATCTGCGAATGGCAGCATCATGGCATCGGCAAGAATTGTTTGCCGCACACCTTTCTTCTGCGCCAGCTCCAGCATTTCAGGCACGAAATCCACACCTGTCACCTTTGCATCCGGCAGTTCCTTCTGGAGTGCGAGAGCCAAATCTCCGGTGCCGGTAGCAAGATCGGCAATTTTTCCCGGATGCCAGCTGAAAACTATGTCGGCCGCGCGTTTTCGCCAATAAACATCGACTCCGCAGCTAAGCATGTGATTAGCCAGATCATAACGTCTGACAATAGCGCCAAACATCTGCCGAACTCGTGTGGGCTCAGTTGCGATACTGGAGTTTGTCATTCGACGAGGGATGAACGTCAACTCATGATTATATGACAACTCACTTCTTGTTTACCACATGGATGTAACTAATGTTTGAAAGTCACGTGTCACAAATGTTAGGCATAAAGTTTGTTATAAAAAAGGATTGCTAATGCAGCAAACCCCGGCTATGTGACCGGTATGGATATATCTGTTAAAGCGTTAGAAGAAGCTGTTTCAATACGCCGGCAAATTGATGGTCTGGAAAGACGTCTTTCCTCGATCCTGGGAGGTGCACCTGCCAGACCCACAGCGGTCAGACCCACAGCGGTCAGACCCACAGCAGCCCCCAAACAGGCGGCGCGTTACTTTTCGCCTTCAACCCGAGCGAAGCTTTCAGCTGCGGCTAGGGCCCGCTGGGCTAGATTAAAAGGCGGGACGAAAGCAGCCCCTGCCAAAAAGAAAGGCGCACTTACGGCCGCTGGCCGGCGAAAGCTCTCCGAGCTAATGAAGGCCCGTTGGGCAGCAAGGAGAAAGACCGCAGGGACAAAGAAAGCCCCTTCGGCGAAGAAAGGTGGACTTACACCTGCCGGGCGAAGAAGGCTTTCGCAGTTGATGAAGGCTCGCTGGGCGGCGCGGAGGAAAGGTGCGCGCAAGTAGTCTAGCAAAATAATCGAAGTCGGCGGCTTGCCGCTAGTTTTCACTTCTGGGTAAGGACCGGTGGCGAGGAACCCAAGCTCTGCTCGCGAGAGGACTCGAACCTCCACGGGTTTCCCCATACGGTCCTGAGCCGTACGCGTCTGCCAATTCCGCCACGCGAGCAAAAACCAGTGGCCCCTACCATGCGCACATGCCGGCCGCCCGCAAGATCAAACCGGAGACATTTGAAGAAGGTGAGCCGAGCGACACTTGATAGTTAGCCCGAACGTTTCTTCCGTGCTCGAACCTCCAATTGGTGCGCTTTGCGTACCTGGCCGAGCGAGCGCAAAAGGTCAGCATAATTGGATACAACAATCTCGTAATCCTTCAAAGATTTATCCTCTACCTGCTCCCATATCTTGAGAGAAGCCTGATACAGCTCCGCCGCTTTGGTATAATCACCGCGCGAATGATAGACGACCGCCAGATTGCATTTTGACTGTGCAATATCGGCAAGCGGAGGCGGATCCAAATTCTCACGAATGGCCAGTGCGCGAAGATGTATTTTCTCTGCCTCAGTGAAACGGCGTTCGTTAGTGTAAAACACGGCCAGGTTATTCAACACGGATGCGACATCGGGGTGATCCGGCCCGAGTTGCTTCTCGTAAATCTGCAGTGCGCGCAGGTAACAGGGCTCAGCCGCCTTCTGTCGCCCCGACTTACGCAAAATCAGGGCAACGTTGTTTAACATGGTGCCGAGATCCGAATAATGAATGTCTTCGATTTCCGTGCCCGCGGCGATGGCTTTCTGATAAAAATTAACCGCTTCTTCAGATTGGCCAAGACTATCGCATAGAAAGGCAAGCCGCCTCGCGGAGCGGTAGATGGCACGCTGATCTGGCGGATTTACCTTTTCCAGGATTGCATGCGCCTTAAGCAAATATCCTTTAGCCGCTGCCCGATCTCCCTTTTGATCGAGAAGCTGTCCTAACTTCTCAAAGCTGGTCGCCAGCGGAAGGTCGGTTCCGCGAAAGGCGCGCTTGGCAATTTCAAGTGCTGTTTCGGCAACGCGAATCGCCTGTGGCAAACGGTTTGTGGCACGCAGAGTATCGAGTTTGTCGTTGAGGATGGTCCAAAGCTGTTCTTCACCTTTCATTACTCATCACCAACCCTCGCTTACTTGGGTAACTAGTCGGCCGGCAAGGTCCTCAGTTGCAAGGGGCAAAGCCTGTCGCTCGTCACTAGTTACATCACTGCTCACAAAGAAGCTGGTCTGTCCAACCACATCGTTCGGCGGTATCAGGTCTTTACCGTCCCGTCCGGTTAGCCAGTACTTTACTACCAGCACCAGGCTGAATTCGGTCGTGGCCAGCACGTTTCCTCGCACCGAACGGGCTGGTGCTCGGGTAATGCGATATACTTCACCTGACAGCGTAGCGTCCGCTTTGTCCCCGCTGGTAATCTGGTACGTTCCATCTTGTTGTATCTGCTTGATCACTGTATCGGTAACCAATACTTCGATCCTAGGGACGAGAGTGCGATTCTTAAACGTCGGTACTGCGATGGTGTGAACATCGCGCAGATAATACGGCTTTACCGGGCCGACTTGATAACCAAGGCAACCACCCAGCGCAAAGCAGAATAGGGTCGCAAATAAGGCTTTCAAGGCGCCGGTGAGGCGGACGCCCCGGGAGAGGCGGATGCCTCGGGAGGCGGCGACGGAGCGGAGCTTGTGCTTGTGCCCGGCGGCGCCATTAAAAGGTCGGGTGCATTGGTGGTATCGGGCGCAAGTGAAGCCGGTGGTGGAAGTGAATTATCGCTCTCCGACGCGGGCAACGGCGCTTCGTTGTTTGGCTGGCCCGGTTTCGCCGTCCCGGTTTCGGCCGTTCGCGCTCCGCGCATGTCACTCTTTTTCTTGCCTGCCTGTCCTACAGGAAGCGCCGGTTGAAGCGCCGCATCTCCAAATTTTGCGCGCAATTGATCAATCCGTTTCTTCGCCTCGTTGCTTTCCTGGGAACCTGGCTGCTGGCGAATCACTTCGTTATAGTAGATCACCGCGGCACGATAATATTTCTGTTTGTCGTAAAATTTCGCGACCTTATATGAGTTCGCTGTTTGTTTGTGCTCGAGAATATCGAGATTAGCGCGCGCCTGAGCTGCTTTCTCGCTCTTAGGATAGTGGAGGAGGAAATCTTCGAACCCAGTTTTGGCATTCGCTGCCGCCGCGGCGTCCTTTGTTCCTAATTGCGCAGCGGTAAACCAGATGTAACCAATCTGGTATTGCGCGTCCACGGCGACAGGCTCGTTGGGAAACTTGTCTACAACAGCCTGGTACGCTTGAATGGCCGCATCATTGGCGCCTTGTTTCTCGCGGGCCAGACCAATATCAAATTGTGCCCGTGCAGTATATTTTCCGTAGGGCGCAGTCCGGACAACGTTGGCAAAAATAGTCACAGCACGGTCCAATGCCGACGCAATCGGAACGCCAAGGAATCTCAACTTTTTCCCTTTAAGATAAATTTCGCCGATGCGAAACTGCGCCTCGATTGCTTCCTCGAAATGGGGACTGCCGGGATATCTTTCGACTAACTGCCCAAACGAATCCGCCGCCGCAAAATTCTGGCGTTCTTTTTCCTGTAATCGAGCGGCACCGTAAAGCGCTTCCGCGGCTAACTTGTCTCTGGGATGACGTCTGACGAGGCTCTTGTAGGCCCTGATCGCGCGCTTGTAGTCGCCTTCTTTTTCCGCAGTCTGGCCAACTTGGAATAGCTCCGCGGCATCGCCGTTCATTTCTTCTTCCCCGCCCGGGCCTACATACTGCGGTTTTTGACCGGGCTTAAACACAACAGAAGCCGTGCTGGACTGAGGCAAAAGAAATACGGCAACCACGAAAACCAGGAGAACGCGAATGGTAAATTGCATGGGTGTGGCAGGGTAGTTGACTTATGCGCCCAGTCAAGTTTCGGCGGACCCCAGCCCCCTGCTGAAACATTCACACATTTCGGGAAGTGAACCCTTTTCCAAGGCCGTAAGACTGGCTAACCTTTCAATCTCATTTTGAATCTGACTGATCAGCAAAAGATACGCATCGGCTCGTGCGCCTGGAGCTTTGAAGATTGGCGTGGCGTTTTCTATCCGTCGGGTTTGCCGGAGGCTCACTGGCTGGAATTTTATGCCAACCATTTCACGGCAGTTGAAGTGGACTCAACTTTTCATGGTGTTCCGCCAGAAAATAGCGTTCGGCGTTGGGTCCAAATGACACCGGGCGGCTTCCGTTTCACCTGTAAACTTCCCCGTCAGATCACACATACTTCCCGGCTTCGCAATTGCGCTGCAGAACTAAGTTCATTTCTGCGGGCCATCGAACCGCTTGGAACAAAACTCGGTGTTATCCTCATTCAGCTTCCACCTTCCTTCGCGCCAAAGGATGGCAAACTGGCGCTGCGCAATTTCATCGGTCAACTCCCCCGGGATTTCCGTTTCGCAATCGAATTTCGTCATGCCGGATGGCATCGGCCACAGTTCATCCGGCTTTTGGAAAAGCATCGCATTTGCTGGGTGTGGACGGATACCACTCCACTCAACGAACGAAATCTTGCACCTTTCGAATTTCTGCCGCGCACTTCTGATTTTCTCTATCTGCGCCTGCTTGGAGATTACACAACCAAATACGATGTCGATGGTGGGCACGTCCATCGTTACAAAAAACTCTTATGGAAACGCGAAGCTGCGCTGGAGAGCTGGTCGCTCAAGGCGGAGCGGCACCTTTCCGAAGTGCGGAATGTCTGGGCATTCGTTAGCAATCATTTCGAGGGATTTGCGCCCGAAACGTGTCAGCGCCTCGCTCAGCGTTTGGGACTTAAGGCGCTCCTGCCTTCAGAAACCGAACAAGCTATCTCAGCACAGAAACGGTCGCAGCTCGATCTTCAGTTATAACAGCGGTTCGATACCGAGCGGGCGCATGATGCGCTGGTGTTTTTCGAAAATGCACACCTGGTGGATCCCAAAGGCCGCCAACTTTTGCGCGAGCCGGGGAAAATTTTCGCTCAATTGCGCATGCGAATGCGCGTCAGAGGCAGTTGTAAAAGGAATCCCCTTCGCTATTGCGAGTTCAATGATCCGATCGCCTGGATAAAGTTCGTTCACCGGCTTGCGCCATCCAGCGGTGGAAAGTTCGATGGCGAGATTACGCGCGCGAATAAAATCGAGCGTTTCGTTGACGATCGCGCCCATCTCCGCAACGGGCCGATGACCATGAATCTTGATGAGATCGAGATGAGCTAGGCAATCGACTAATCCCGTTGCCGCCATTTCGCGAACACGGTGAAAATAATCCGCGTAAATCGCATCGACTTCACGGCCTTCGAATTGAGTCGCGCCATCCGGCACGCTATCGAACATTTGGTCGGTGCGATCGAGGAAGTGCACCGAGCCGAGAACAAAATCGAGTTTGTCCCAATGCTTCTCAATCCATTTTCGCCCGGCGGCTGAGTGAATGGGATCGTTATCGAGTTCGATGCCGGCGCGGATTCTTAGTTCGGAATTTCTTTCTCGCAAACGATCGATTTCATCAAAGTCAATCCCTGCGTGATAGCGATCATGATCGGTAAAAGCAATGTCCGTTAAACCAAACTTCCGCGCCGAATCCGCCCAGGGTTCGAGCAACTCTGGCGTGTAACGCCGTACCCGATGTCCCTGTGGATGAGTGTGGTAGTCAGAGAAGAGTTGATGGTTCGTAGTTGATAGTTGATTGACTGACACGTTCGCCCTATCAACCATCAGCTATCGACTATCAACCCCGAACCCTTTCGGGGTCAACCCTCTCACGGCACAGCCAGGAATTTTTGCCGAGCCCGTAACTCGGGGTACTGAGGGAAGAAGACCTCGGCAATGAAGACCTTGTTGGGCGTCAGGTCGCGCGTTGCAATTGACTCGTTGTACTCAATCCGCTCCTGCGGGTTGATCAAGATCGTGACGGCTTTCTCTGTGATAGCGTGGTTGTCGGACCATTTTGTAAGGATATTCCCTTCGGAATTCATTAAATAAATTTCAATCCGCTGGTTTGTCGGAAAATCCAGCGTCACAGGGCGCTGCTTGGATATGTTTGCGAGGGTTAATTTAATCCCAAGCTGGCGGACTTCAGATAGCTTGATAGTCTGCGGTGCGATTTGCAGGTCTACCGTAAGTCCGCGCAGTCTCGCATCCTTGTATTGCGGAAGTGAATCGGGAGAAAATGGATGGAGCAGGCGGCCCAACCAACCGCGCCTCCGAGCGGGTGTGGGTGTCGGCAAGACGTCCTGAGCAAAGATGCTCCCGGCAACGAAAAACATTAGAATGTATAAAACCGATCGTCGCTTCATGAGCGGGCTAAAACAGACCCGAAAGCTTTCGAGGTTGCAAAAACGCTGTCAAACCCTTTATCCAATCGGTATGAAAACTCTCTGTGCATTGGCGTGCTGTCTGGCGTTTGCCGCCACACAAGGCGTGGCAAAACAACGACATTGCACGTTCCGGGTGCACGCACAAGCGAACGCTCGAGATACGGAAGTATTCGCGACATCTGTTCGCGCCCAAGTATCCGGAAAAAACGTGGCGATCGAAAAGATGCCGTGGATTTCGGAACGCGACGTCGTCGCGTTTGCTGCGTATCCGACCGCGAACGGAACCTATGGCGCGCTGTTTCAACTCGACGACCACGGGCGCGTCGTGCTTGATACGCTAAGCGTCGAGCGCCGGGGCAGCTTGCTTTTTGTGTTCATCAATGGCCGACCAATCACCGAACTCGAAATCGACCGACGCGTTTCTGATGGGAAAATCTACATCCCGTCCGGGCTGACGTCTGGTGATGTCGAATTAATGAAGAAAGACTGGCGCATGATCGGTCAACGGAAACGATAAACGTGGAATTGAAAACTTACCGGCGTCTCGCGTAACATATGAATCACCCTCTAACGGTGACGTTTCTCACATTCGCTTTGATACGCTTCACAGCGATGGGACAGAACCAGCCTCTCGATCTGGTCTTGCCAACAGACAATGATGCCTTGTTTTCAGGCGGCGGCGCCGCATTCTACCAGTACATCGAACGCAACTATAAGGGTGTGAAATCAACGCCTTGGGAAGGCGGGCAATACGGTTTCGTGCGCGATCCTACGGACACCGTCGGTGGCGTCGTTTATAGCCGGTTTCACGAGGGAATCGACATTCGTCCCCTGCACCGCGACGCGCACGGCGAGCCGCTCGACGAGGTGCGCGCTATTGCCGATGGAAAAGTTGTCCACGTTAACTCCGTGGCCGGCTATTCGAATTATGGCCGGTACATCGTGATCGAGCACCACTGGAGCGGTTCAAGTTACTATAGTCTGTACGGACACCTGAGTTCGATCGCAGTCCAGCCAGGCGACACGTTGAAACGCGGACAGCGCATCGCCGTAATGGGATATACGGGAACAGGACTGAATCGAGAACGCGCGCATCTTCATTTGGAATTGAACCTGATGCTTAGTCGCGAATTCGATTCGTGGTACAACGCATTTTTCAGGAATGATCCCAATCACAACGGTATTTACAACGGTATGAATCTCGCCGGGCTCGATATCGCACGGCTCTACGTTGCCCTTCACAAAAACCCCTTGCTCACGATTCCCGAATTCCTCGGTCGCGAAGAAACATTCTACAAAGTGAGCGTTCCGAAATCGCGACATTTCGAACTGCCAAAACTTTATCCGTGGATGCTCGATACAGGGGGCCGAAACGAAAAATCTTCGTGGGAAATCTCATTCGCGCAATCTGGCGTGCCGCTCAGGATAGAATCGAGCGATAAAAGCATGACGCAGCCCGAACTGAGTTACGTCAAAAAGAGTTCCGTCGATTATTCCAATCTGACGCGGGACATAGTTTCCGGTCACGGCGCAAATGGGCATCTAACAGATTACGGCAGGCAGCTGATGCGGCTGCTGATTTGGCCCGATTGAAACGAGATCAGTTCGGAGACTCGACTACTTAAAGCAATCGAGTGCATCCGTTCAATCGTCAGCAGGAAGTCGGCGTCCCTTGCGCAAGCGCGACTGCGTGTGGAATTGCTCCCTGCACAAATCCCAGACATTCGACGGCTCCGCTCGGCTTTCCCGGGAGCGCGATTACAAGCGAGAGATCGACGATTGCCGCGAGGCTGCGCGAGAGAATTGAGTTAGGCGTGATCTTCATGGATTCAGCACGCATCACTTCGCCGAAGCCGGGTAATTCTACGCGCATGACGGCGCGAATCGCTTCCGGGGTAACGTCCCGCGGTCCGACGCCCGTTCCACCGGTTGTTAGGATTAAGCCGCAACCTTGCTGTGAAAACGAACGAATTGCCTGGTGAATGCGGTCTGCGTCGTCGGGAACAATCGCTTCTGATAAGACTCGCCATCCTGCCTTTTGCGCCGCTTCTTTTAGCGCAGGTCCGCCAAGGTCTTGATACTCACCTGCGCTGGCGCGATCCGAAATCGTGATGATGCCGACGGTTATCTGCATGGTTGTAGCGGCGTCTCTATGAGCGCCGTGATTTTTTGCTCCGGCGGTCATAGACCGCCGCTACATTACTTTTTGTCTTCTTGAGCAAACGCACAGCTGAAATCTGCATCTTCTTATCGACGGCTTTGCACATGTCGTAAATCGTAAGCAACGCAACGGTCACGCCGACGAGCGCTTCCATTTCCACACCCGTTTGTGCAACGGTTTGCGCCGTGCATTTCACCTCTGCGCACTCATTCGACGTGACGATGTCGATCTTAACTTCACCTAGTGGCAGTGTATGGCAGAGCGGAATCAGTTGCGCGGTTTGCTTTGAAGCTTGAATGCCAGCAATCCGCGCGGTGGCGAAAACATTCCCTTTCGCGATTTGATCGTTCGTAATTAACTCGATTGTCTCGCGTTGAAGCTGAATCTTTCCAGCTGCAACAGCTTTTCTGTTACTCATCGGCTTGCCCGAGACATCAACCATCTGTGCGCGACCATCCGTACCGATGTGCGTGAGACGCTTCACAAATTAGCCACCAATAGCGACCATTTTTCGACCTGGCTTGTAGTGATTACGAAAGTCGTGCTGCTCAGGTTTTCGATCCACCACATCGACGAAGAATTCCTTTAGCTCTTCGTCACTCGCGCCAGCGCGCATCGGTTTCATAATGTCGAACTCCAGGTAACTGCCGAGACACGGACGCAATTTGCCGTCGCATGTGAGACGAAGCTTGTTGCAGCTTTCGCAGAAATGAAGGTTGGTCATTGCTCCGATAAAGCCGATTCGCTGCCGGCGTCCCGGGATTTGGTAATACGTGGCCGGACCGTTTGTTCGAAACTCAGTTTCGGGAATCAAAGGGCCATAACGCGATTCGATCATCCTCTTCGCTTCATTAACCGGCATAAAGTTTTTGTCATCGAGCACTTCGGTTGTGCTTACCGGCATCATCTCGATAAAACGGAGGATCAAGTCACGCGACGCCGCGAATTCTATCAACGGAATTAGCTGATCTTCATTTCGCCCGCGCATTAATACGGTATTCAATTTGATCTGCTCGAAGCGTGCGGCGATCGCTGCATCGATCCCACGCACAACCTGCTCAAGGAAATCGCGGCCGGTAATTTTCGAATAGACCGCTCGATCTAATGTATCGAGTGAGACATTAACGGATCCAACACCGGCTACGCGCAAAGCACTGGCCATTGTTTTGCCAGGCTCGATTTCGCGCCCAAGCAATGTCCCATTCGTGGAAAGACCGATGCTTCGGATGTCTCTGATTTCAGGGATTCGCCCGATGAAATCGATTACATCGCGACGCGTCAACGGCTCGCCGCCTGTAATTCGCACTTTCGAAACGCCTAACTCGGTTGCAATGCGAATGAGGCGTAGCGTTTCTTCAAAGGTCAGAATTTCCTCGCGCGGCAGCCACTCCTGTAATTCCTGTGGCATGCAATAAGTGCAACGCTCATTGCAACGGTCCGTGACGGAAACGCGCAGATAGGAAATTCGATGCCCGTAGCGATCCTCCATGAAGGGGAACGTTACCGGCAGGCTGATGTTGAATCAAGAAACCGAACAATTGACTCAGAAGGGGAGGCGCGCATATGATCGCTCCCATGAAGCGTCAATCCTTGTCGGGGGCGCTCAGGTTTGGGATTGCCGCGGGCGCATTGGTTCTCGCGAGTTGTTCAACCATCGAGAGCAGGATTTCTGAACATCCTGAAATTTATCGGAACCTTTCTTCGCGGGACCAAGCGCTGATAAATCAGGGACATATTCGCGCAGGTATGTCAGCAAACGCAGTATGGCTGGCCTGGGGTTCGCCCGATTCCAAGGTTATCGGCAACATGCGTGGTCACTTCACTGAGACGTGGATTTACGTGCGTTACGCATATCCTTACTACTATCCCTATTATGGTCCTTACGCTCCCGGCTTTGGCTTCTTCGGAGATCCTTTCTACGATCCATTCTATTATTCACTGATCCCGCCGAGCATCCCCTATCCTTACAAGATAGTTACTTTCTCCAATGGAAGGGTTATGTCGTTTCAATACCTGGTGCCGCCGTAGCAAGGATCAACAATTTCGTTCGCATTCCGGCACAGAACGAATCAGGTTAGCGACGCACATAACTGAGGATTTAGCGATGTTTCGGAATTTTATCAGAGTTCTTGAACAAGCGGGCGAACTGAAACGGGTCGCGGTGACATTTGGGATAGCGGCCGCCGCGTTGATTCTTACGAGTTGTGGAACACCGGGAACGCGCATTTCGCAACATCCGGAAATCTATCAGGGTCTCGCTCCGCGGGACAAGGCACTGGTGAGCCAAGGGCAGATTCGGCCAGGTATGAGCATGGACGCGGTTTGGCTCGCCTGGGGAACACCGGAGCAAAAGATCCCCGGCCCGATGCGCAACTCCGAAACGTGGGTCTACGTGCGTTACGACACACCTTTTCCAAGCTACGGCGTTCCTTATTATTACGGCCCGTTCGACTGGTCATACATCCCGCCGAAGTTCCCCTACCCATCGCGAGGAGTCACTTTCTCCAAGGGCAGAGTAGTCTTTTTCCGATACCTGCCGCCACCACCGCCGTAAGGCTGGTTAACGATTTCGTTCGCATTCTGCCACGAAACGCTTCAGTGTAGCGCGACGGCTCAGCAATGGCTTACCGCTCATTCCGCAGTTTCCTCGACGCTCTTGAGCAAGCGGGCGAACTGAAACGCGTCACAATTCCCGTCGATACCGACCTGCTCATCGCAGAGTGGGCAGACCGCGAGATGAAATCGACCGGCGGTGGAAAAGCCCTTCTGTTCGAGCAGCCGATAATCGATGGAAAAAAATCGGGATTCCCCGTTGCAATCAACACGATGGGGTCGCACCGCCGCATGGCGCTCGCGCTTCAGGTTGCGGACATCGAAGATGTCGCCAGGGAAATTCAACTCATCCTGAAAGCAAAACCTCCCACCGACCTGCGCGAAGGCTGGACCTTACTCAAACAGGGAATTCATCTGCTACATGCGCGCCCAAAATCCGTCCGCGATGCGCCATGCCAGGAAGTGGTACAGCATCCAGCATCAGGCAGTTTCTCCCTGAGCGATCTGCCGATCCTCAAATGCTGGCCCAAAGACGGCGGACGTTTCGTCACCCTGGCAAATGTGCACACGCGCGATCCCGAGACAGGTGCGCGCAACGTTGGCATTTACCGGATGCAAGTTTTCGATGGACAGACGACTGGAATGCATTGGCAGCTTCACAAGGTTGGCGCGAGACACGGCAAGCGCTATTACGAGCGCGGCGAACGCATGCCTGTAGCAGTCACTCTCGGCGGCGATCCCGTTTATACCTTTGCCGCAACTGCGCCGCTGCCGGATGGGTTAGACGAGCTCTTGTTCGCCGGCTTTTTGCGAAGGAAATCAATCGAACTCGTTCGATGTAAGACAATCGATCTCGAGGTGCCGGCGGATGTTGACTTTGTTCTTGAAGGATACGTCCAGCCTGGCGAGATGCGTCCAGAGGGTCCCTTCGGCGATCACACTGGTTTTTACACCGCGATTGAAGATTACCCTGTGTTCCACGTGACGGCGATCACGCATCGTCGTGACGCAGTTTATCCAACAACAATCGTTGGGATTCCGCCGATGGAAGATTATTACATCGGCGATGCCAGCGTGCGGATTCTCCTGCCGGTCTTCAAAATGAATTTTCCCGAAATCGTCGACATGACGCTGCCGCCTGAAGGCGTTTTTCATAATCTGGTCTTTGTCAGCATCCGAAAACAATATCCTTATCAAGCCTTCAAGGTGATGCACGGGCTATGGGGCATGGGCCAGATGATGTTCAGCAAATACATCGTGGCCGTAGACGAAGATTGCGATGTGCACAACACGAGTGAAGTGCTCTTTCGATTGTGCGCCAACACTGATCCTGCGCGGGATACAACCGTCATCAAAAATCCGAGCGATTCGCTCGATCATGCGCCCAGCGAGCAGAACATTGGTTCACACATGGGGTTTGACGCGACGCGCAAATTACCCGGCGAAAACTATCATCGTCCTTGGCCTGAACTGTTGAAGATGACCGAGGAAGCGCGAGCGCTGGTCAGCGAACTACAACGCAAAGCCCAAAGCACAACGGCTTAAAATTCCAAGTGCCAACGCCCAAGCTCCAGATAACTTTCAATCACCAAACTCCAAAGCATCCGCAGCATCGACTGGTTTAGAAGCTTGGAGCTTCTTTGGACATTGGAGCTTGAGTTTTGGAGTCCTCTCTCATGGTTTGCGAAAAAGCCGCCCGGTATCCATGTCGCGGGTAAGCCCGCCAGGCGGAACTCCCCGAAGATCATAGACGCGTCCCGTGTACGGACTGTAATAAAGGCCTGGCGCTCCGGCCCAGCGCGCATATGGAAAACCACCCGGTGGCGGTGGCCCATAACGCGCAGCTTGATTCTCCTGAATAATTGCACCGGTTAACGCACCAGCCGCGGCTCCTGCGGCTGCACCAATCGACGCCGCGCGAACATGACCGGTCGCCGCGCCGCCGATGATCGCCCCGGTGGCAGCGCCCCATGCTGCGCCCTGACCGACCGGGGTGTCGCACGAAGTCAGAATGCAAGAAGTCAGAATAATACCCGACGTAATTACGAAAATTTCCCTTTTCATGATGCAGACCCTATTTGCGGCATTAAAGCACAAACCGCAGCAGATGTTGCGGGCGTGATCCCCAAGCGAGGTCTGTATCAGCGGCGTCGGTGCTACTACGGCCTTACAAAGACTTTGTTTACTTTGACATCGAGAACCAATCCGCCGTGTGCAATTTTGGAGCACTCATACTTTTCATGCGGCGGATATGGACTGACGACAATACCGGATGCATCATGGGGATCTCGCTGACCGACTGGGTAATTTCCGCCCCGCGACGGATACTGTTTTTCAGCGTCTGTTTTGCTGATTGCTTTGGCTTCGATCGCCCCCTTTTCCCCCCGCTCACGCGCAATACTACCTATCCGCGAGTCCGTGCCTTGTGCGCAAACCGCTGTGCCGAGCACAAACAACACAATTGTAATCATCGATAGAATTTTCAGAGATTTCTTTTTCATAGGTTTGTCTTTCGTAATGTTTCGAAGCCAGGAACTCAGACGGATGCTCGACGCGGCCAATTCAAAAGAGATTTGAATAACTGCGCGGCGATCCGACCTGCCTTCTCCATTTTGCTTAGCCGATATTCTTTTTCAAAAACGCGAAACTTGTCCAGCTCAATTCGTCGAAGCAAACCGCGGTACACGGAGCCCATGATTTCCGCCGGCGCCATCGCCTTGCGGTCTTCGGCTGGCAAAACTGCCGCTGCATTATCGAAAAATTGGCGCGCGCGCCTCGCCTGGAACTCCATGAGTTGAACAAAATGCTCATTGTAGTGCCGTTGTGTCAGCTCCGTTTCGGAATAATGAAACCGTGCCAGATCTTCCTGCGGCAGATAAATGCGGCCATTCTGCACGTCCTTCCCAACGTCACGGATGATATTGGTCATTTGCAAAGCGAGTCCCAGGTCGATGGCGTATTGTTTGCAGCGCGGGTTGCTATAGCCAAAAATCTCTATGCTTACCAAGCCCACGGCGCTGGCGACTCGATAGCAATAAATCCGGAGCTCTTCAAAGGTAGGATATCGCAGCGTGCTCAGGTCCATTTCTACGCCGGCAATGATTTCTTCCAGCATTGCGACCGGCAGTGAGTATTTAGCGATCAAGTGCCTTACGTCGCGGGCAAGAAGCGGATCGTCCCCCGCCGTGGCGTGAAGCATCTGACGCCATTTCGCCAGGCGCACCCGCTTCTCGACAACACTTAACTCAGACGAATCAGCAATGTCATCGATCACGCGGCAAAACGCGTAGAAAACGGTAATATCACGTTTCCGCTCGCGTCCCAATGAAATGAACGCGAGGGCGAGGTTCGATTTGCTCTGGCGCGTAATTGTGGCCGCATTCACGTTCACCCTTCTGGAGGCCAATCTTCTAATATTGAATCCATTTCTCTCCGCTAATGCGGCCGGCTTCACACTGGCGAAATAAACAGACCCACGAAGCCAAAAGCCAACCGGTGACTACACCCCGAAGAAAAGCAAAACTGAATTTCCAGAGGAACAGAGCGCCCAATCGATCCGCGATTGCACTGCGCACGATGGCATCGCAGACCATGATACCAAAAAAATGGATGCTGCAGATAAGCAAAAACCACCCAAGAAGAGCTGCGTTCTTCCGGACAAACAAGCCGTGGGCGCGCATTGCTTCGATCAGAGTTTCGTTATGGAGTGTCAGCGAGATTTGGACTGAGCAAAACGCGATGATCAAGACGCTCATCAGCACTCGCGCAATCGGCAGGTAATCGAGAACACCTGGAATGTTGGTGAAATACGCAAGAAGAAGCGGCAACCGAACGATCAACATACTGACCGCCACCACGATGCCGGCCCATTCTAAAACATAACTAAAACGGCGCATGGCGAAGCGGAAAAGTTCTCCTTCTTCGAAGCTCACGCCCTTGATCCAGGCCAGGCAGACTGTAATGAGATACACCTGGATATAAACTCCCAGCAGGTACTCGAAAATGAATGCGGTCGCATCGACCGTGGCCGAGATTCGCAGAAGCCCAGCGGCTGAGACCAAACCACTCCACTCCGGTAATCGCCAGAACACAATTGGCTTTAGGAGCGACGCCAGTGCGCTCAGCAACAGAATCAAATAGGTTAGATGACCCCAGAAGCGATAACGCTTCCATAATGCTCGCAGCAATGCGCCGTGCAATCCGCGCCAGTTGGCGAGCAGGAAGACGGCGGCCACGACGGAGAGCGGATAAGTAGTCGTCGCGTTATCGAAGATTCCTGCGACTCCCTCCAGCGCGGGCAACAGCGTTTCGCGCCATATGTCTACAAAGCGCGGCCAGTACCAGTGCGGCAGCGAGATGATCTGATTCAGATCGACGTCGCCCCAGCTTCGGATTGGAGTGAAAGTGACAAACTGAAAAAAGAAATAGCCAAACCCAAGGAGCGCAAAGCTCATCCAAATGCGTTTGTAGCGTCGAATGCAACGAAAGCCGTCCCCAAGCGCATGCCGCACCGGACTGAACATCATCAGAATCGCGTAGCCACTGCAAAGTCCAAGCAGCGGATACAGACGCGGCAAGTGTCGCCACATGTTAGCGGACAATGTTTTGGTAGGGCGCGACCGCAGCCTGCTCGCCGCGGCGAGGGTGCGCCGAACACGAACAGACGGCCCGGCGATCCGTCCCTACCGGTTGTAAAATCATCTACCGAATCAGTCCCCAGTGCTGATAGAACGGCCAATAGACTAACAAGCCGCGCCCAACAAGGTTCTCCTCGGGGACCGGCCCCCAGTAACGGCTGTCGTAGCTGTTATAGCTGTTATCGCCCATGGCGAAATAACCACGTGGCGGCACAGTGTAGGTTTGTTGCGGCGTTGACAGATAGTCGTGGCCTGGGGCATAACCGCGATAGGGCGGTTTCGCGGCCATTTCCCGCGCAAAACCGTAGCCCTCTGCTTTCTTGCCATTCACATAGAGAAACGGCGGATCAATTCGCAAACGATCGCCCGGCAGACCAGCCAACCGCTTGATATAAAACGGCGAGCCTGCCTCGGGGTCCTCGCGGATACCTGGAATATGATTGGTCCGGAAGACGAACACGTCGCCCCGATGCGGCTTAACAAAGTTATAGCTAAACTTATCGACAAATACCTGATCGCCAGTATCGATTGCGCCCCTGGCAATGATGTCGCCACGATGAAAAATGCGGCCAGGGAAAACGTTGAAATCATGACTCAACGTATCGGGCGGCGCATAGACCAGATACTTTTGCCGCTGGCAAATCAGCTGAGAAAACGTAAAGAAAAAGAACATTTTCTTTGGCTGGATCTCAAGCAGTTGATCATCCTCACGCGATACAACGTTGATGTAATTGCGACCCCGAACAATGAACTCGCCAATCTGTCGCAGGATGTTCGGCGGCGGAGCTGCGCTCGGGTAACCAATGATCCCGTTCAAGGTTGGCTGCATCGAGCCGGTGGGAATTTTGAACGGTTGCAGAAAATAGGAGCGAATCCCCACGGCCACAACGATGGCCACCAAAATCACCTCGCAGTTCTCTCGCCAATGCGATTCCCATGTCACTGGCGTCAGCCGGTGCAACGTCTTATCAAGTGCGTCGGCTGTGCTGTGAATTCTCTCGCGGTCTCGCTGACGTAACGCTTCGCGGAGGTCCTTCATGCCTGTAACGATTTGGTCGCGATCCGCGCTGTTGAGCTGATCGTCTTTGTATCTCAGATATTTCCGGGCATGCCGCAGCAGCAACCGGCTATGTTTCACTTGGCGCGATGTAAACATGGTTTAGCAAATGACGAAGCACGAATGTCGAATGACGAAACGCTTCGGCACGTTAAATCGTTGAACCGTTGAATCGTCGAATCGGAAATCCGATGTAACGGTGTAACGTTTTAACGAATCACGCCTCTTCATTGTGCTTTCAATACTTCAATGAATGCTTCTTGGGGAATGTTGATCTTCCCAATGCTCTTCATCCGTTTCTTTCCTTCCTTCTGTTTCTCGAGAAGTTTCCGCTTACGCGTAATATCGCCGCCGTAGCATTTCGCGGTTACGTTTTTTCGCAATGCCGAAACGCTCTCGCGCGCAATAATTTTCCCGCCGATAGCAGCCTGAATCGCCACCTGATATAGCTGCCGTGGGATGACTTCCTTTAGTTTGGCCGCCAGCTGCCGTCCCCTGGCCTCCGCTCGATCTTTGTACACGATGTTCGAAAATGCGTCGACCGGCTCGCCGTTAACGAGCAGGTCCAGTTTTACCAATTTCGCCGCGCGATAGCCGGTGTGCACGTAGTCCATGGAGCCGTAGCCGCGCGTAAGGCTCTTAATCTTGTCGTTAAAATCCACGAGAATTTCGTTGAGCGGCAACTCACAATGCAACATGACTCGCCGCGTATCCAGCGACTCGGTGCGCTCCATATGGCCGCGTTTCTCCAGAATCAATTGCAGGATGTCGCCGATATTTTCATTCGGGCAAAGAACGTAAGCCTTTACAATCGGTTCACGAATTTCCTGGAGCAGGCTCGGATCAGGCAGGTGAGCGGGGTTATCAATCAGCAATTTTTCTCCGCGCGTGGTGACCACCTCGTAGACAACGCTTGGGCTAGTGGCGATGATGTCCATGTTATACTCCCGCCGGAGCCGTTCCTGGATGATCTCCATGTGTAGCAACCCGAGAAAGCCGCAGCGAAATCCAAATCCGAGCGCAACGGAACTTTCCGGTTGATAGACAAACGCGGAATCGTTCAAGCGCAGTTTCGCGATTGCCGTCTTCAAGTGTTCGAAGTCGCCGGTATTGATAGGATAGATCCCGCTGAATACCATGGGATGAATTTCCTGAAAACCCGGAAGCGGCTCCCGCGCGGAATGGCGCTGATCGGTGATGGTATCGCCGATCTTCATGTCCGCCGTTGATTTAATGTTCGCAATGAAGTAACCGACGTCGCCGGGATTTATTTTTTCCTGCGGGAGCATCTTCGGCGTAAATACACCCACCTCCTTAATCTCGTAGCGTGCATTATTGCTCATCAGCGTGATTGCATGATTCGCTTCCATTGTCCCGGAAACGACACGCACATAGCCCACCACGCCGCGATAAACATCAAACACCGAATCAAAAACCAGCGCGCGCAATGTTTGATCCGCCGGCTGTCGCGGCGGCGGAATGCGCTTCACAATTGCCTCGAGAATTTCCTCGATTCCAGTTCCCATCTTTGCGCTCGCTTGAATCGCTTCCTCGGCAGGGATCGCAAGAATTTCCTCCAACTGGCGATGCACGGAGGCCACATCTGCGTTTGGCAAATCGATCTTATTGATAATCGGAATAATGGTGAGCCCCTGCTTGTGAGCGAGATGAACATTCGCGACCGTTTGTGCTTCCACTCCCTGCGCCGCATCGACAACCAAAAGGGCGCCCTCGCACGCAGCAAGGCTACGTGAGACTTCATAACTGAAATCGACATGTCCGGGAGTGTCGAGCAGGTTCAGCCGATAGTTTTGTCCGGATTTGCTCGTGTAACGCATTGCGACCGGATGCGCTTTGATCGTGATCCCGCGTTCCCGCTCAAGGTCCATTGAGTCCAGAAGCTGGTCCTGCTTTTCTCGCTCCTGGATTGTGCCCGTGCGCTCGAGCAACCGGTCCGACAACGTTGTTTTGCCGTGATCGATGTGCGCGATAATGCAGAAGTTACGCGTTAACTCGATTCCCATGGAAGTGGGCACTATGCGGGCGCGGTTGCGGATGGTCAATCGACTCCACTCCTGTCATTGGAAGCGGACCTGAGAAATCTCCAGATAAATGGGGAAATATAGCTACCCAACAAACGCAGAAATCCTCCCCGGCAGCTCAGGATTTACCGGCCTATTCGAATCATCCCTGGGAACTTTGCTCTGCGATTCCCGGAGAAGGATGATGAAAGCAAGTGCCGAAGTGTGTAGCAATATTTTTGGTCGTTTCCCTTGCGTGCCTATCGCACACATTCGCGGTTTTGCGGCCGCTGTTTCCGATCAAGCCAGAGCCACCATTGCAAAAGCAGACTGTAAACAATGAACTGCACCGCGCGTAAAGCCGACATCTGGGTTCTGCCACAGGGCACACTTGCCCTCGTTAGGCCTCTTACTCAAAGGGCGGATGAATGGATTACCCGACACGCCCAAGATCATTCGCAGCGGTTTGGTCCTGCACTCGTTATCGAACACCACCATCTCCGAGGGCTACTCAATGGAATGATTGAGGACGGACTGGACGTAACGCAACAATTCCAGAATTAACCTCAGCCTGACCCGGGCATCTTCGCCAGGATCTTCTCCATCTCGGAGGCTGTGAAGGCACGCAATGTCTGGGTACGAATGTTACCCAGCATGTCCGCTGCCAGTAACACGCTGGCAGCCGTCTCGTCGTCCGGGGCGTCGAAAACGCATACCTGGTCATATTGACCAAGCGTCCAATACATTTCCTTAATGAGTACGCCCCTCGACTCCACTTTCGAGGCCCAGTCGGCTACTCGCTGGGTCGTTTCCCTCGCGGCTTGGATACCTTTATCGGTGAATTGCACTAAACTGATGTACGTTGGCATGATGTTATTTCTTCAAGTATTCCCGGAGTCGGTTTTTCGGTCCGGACGAGCAAAACTAAGTCTAGGAAAACGGACTCTGACCGTCAAATGCCAAGGAATATGACGCTCAATTCGATCGCTTCCGGACCGAAAGAATCGCTCGACCCGATGGCAAATTTCCGAATAGATTATTCCATAACATGCCAAAGCTCATTATCAGCGGAACGACATATGAACTTGTTGATGACCTGATCACGATTGGGCGTGGGCCGGACAATACGATTGTCATTAACAATCCTTCGGTCTCGGCGCGGCACGCACAGTTGCAATTGGCAGGCGAAACGTATCGGTTGAAAGATCTTGGTTCGACCAATGGCACACATGTCAACGGCAAGCCGGTCACCGAAACGGTGCTAAGCTTTGATGATCGGATTCGATTCGGCGCAACTGATGCCCGGTACGAAGGGGACGCCAGCGGATCGCGACCGTTACCTCAACTTGAGGAGATTAAAGCCACACCGGCGGAATGGAGCGCAGCGCCCGCGGATTTTGCCAATGTTTCTGGCTTCCGCCGCCAAAAACAACAGAGCGATCCCGTTCGCAATGGGATCTTCATTGGTTTGGCGATCATTCTGCTGGTTTTTCTCGGAAGCATGATTGCAGTGCTAATGATGCACGCGCCAGGCGTTTGAATCATCATTCCAGCACCGGTGCGCAAATTTGTGTCCGGTCTCTTTCGCCTCTCCCTTCACTAAGGGGAGAGGACCAAGTGAGGGGTTCGGAAAACTCAATCGCAATTGGCTAGAACAACCCTCACCCTTCCCTCTCCCTTTCGAAGGGAGAGGCGATCCTTAGATCCACGCTGTGTATTCATCTACCCTGCCAAATGATTACGAAAAGAAACTGGCGCTCAATTGCGAGTTCGTTAAAGAACAATAAGAGATGTCTCGACTTCGCTCGACATGACAAAAGACCGCCTCCTTCTTTTCGATATTGATGGAACTCTGATTCACTCGGGTGGCGCGGGCGTGCATGCCCTCAAATCGGCCTTCAAAGAACGTTTTGGCATCGACGACGATCTGCACAACATCGAAATCGCCGGTATGACCGATTCGGGCATCGTCGTTAGCATATTAAAAAAACACAAAATTCCTCCGACGACCGAAAACGTGAGCGCGTTCCTGGACAGCTACGTCCATTTTCTCTCGTCGGAATTGCCGCGTCGCAAAGGCAAATTGCTTCCCGGCGTGCTCGAATTACTTCAGCGGCTTAAGTCGCGACCCCACCTCTTGCTGGCGCTTCTCACTGGCAATGTCTCCCGCGGCGCGCAACTGAAGCTGGAACACTACGGCGTCTGGCACTTTTTCGAATTCGGAGCGTTTGCGGACGATCATCAGGACCGTAACAGGCTCGGACCGTTCGCTCGTGCTCGCGCAAAAGAAAAACATGGGCGCGAATTTGCGGCATCCGAGATTGATGTGATTGGCGATACCCCTCGCGATATTGCCTGCGGCAAGGCCCTGGGTGCGCGCACGATCGCCGTCGCAACCGGCACATGGAGTCGCGATGAACTCGGAAAATATGAACCGGATTTTCTGATCGATGATCTTTCAAATGTGGAAACTGTCATCGATACGCTCGGATGGTGACCGATTGACGAATGAAGGGTTGAATGAAAAAGCAGAACGCCTCCCCATCACCTCCAAAGCCAAACCGAGACCGGCCTAATGTGTTGCCACTCAAAGGCGAAATCGATTTGCATGTTTCTCCGGTCATCACGGCATCGCTGAACGCGATGATCGAGAAAAAACCGGACCGCGTCGTGATCGATCTTTCGGACGTGACTTACATTGATAGCGCCGGCCTGGCGGCTCTTATTCAAGCAATGCAAAAGGTGGAAGCCTACGGTGGAAAATTTTTGCTGGCTGGCCTGCAGGAAACGGTGCGCTCAATTTTCGAAATTTCGCGGCTCGATCAGGTCTTCCAGATTTTTCCGGATACGGAAGCTGCACTGGCGGCGTCTGAGTAGCGCACAGCTTGCCCGCCGTGCGCGGGCGTCTCGCGTGCTAATACCACAGTCTTGCCCGGACTTTCGGCGTCGCGCCGAAACAGTCTTTTCCTTGGATTTCTTCGCGTCGGGGGCCGAAAAACGCGCAGGGAAAGTTCGTGATGGCGAGATATCATCGCCAACACGCGAGACGTGTGCCCTACCCAGACGCAATGCCCGTCAGGACCGCGAGCGTTTTCTCGATGTTTTTTGAGATATCGAACTGCGCTGCGCGCTCAATGTTTGTTGGTCTCGCTGCGGCGCGACGTGATGGATCGGACCAAAAACGAATAGCGTCGCGCAAAGCCGGTAAATCGCCCGGGGGATCGACAATTGACCCGTGCACGCCGTTCTCAATAATTTCGCTAAAACCGTTCGAACGCGTGGTGATCACTGGCAAACCGCAGGCGAGCGCTTCCAGACAGGCATTGGAAAATGGATCGTAAATCGTAGGCAAAATGAAGATGTCCGCTGCAGCGTAAACACGCCGCACGTCTTCAACTTCACCGAGAAATTGTACTGGCTCTTCGCGCCAAAAGCGCAGGCGTTTCGTCTTATAGAGCCTTGCATTTCCGCGGCCGGCAACCAGCAACCGCATCTTGCGATCTTTGCAAAGCGCCGCCGCTTCGATGGCAAAGAGCAAGCCCTTGCGCTCCCAGCCGGAGCCGGCAAACAGGAGCGCGGTTTGGTCGGGCTTTAAGTTCAAATCCTCGCGCGACTTTCCGCGAAGGTCCGGATCAAACCGAAATTGCTCAAGTGGAACGCCATTACGAACAATATCGATCTGGTCCGCTGGATACCGATAAGTGTTGACGATTTCGTCTTTAACCATTTGTGAAGCGGCGATCACGCGTCTGGTGTTGCCGCTGGAAAGAAGGGATTGCTCCAGACGTAACAGATCGCGGTGCTTCGAACTGAGGCTCCGAACGAATCGTTTCAGAGGCAGCTCGAGTCTGCTGCGGCGCTCGAGCCAGACCCGATGGACGCCGTCACCAGCTCGATAAACATCACAGTTCCAGACACGTTCGAGACTAAACAAAACATCGCACCGAAGCGACGCGCGAATCTCTTGTAGCTCATCGGCAAACTCAATCGCCGATTTGGCGCGCAAGCGGGTAATCGATCCAAATGACCACTCGGCGTCCGGCCAGTCACTTGTCGCGACGAGTTGCACGTTGTGTCCGGATTCGATTATGCCATGGGCAAGGCGTTTTAAGTACGCTTCGGCGCCGCCAGTCGACGAATAACCGCGCCGGACAAAGACAATGTGGAGGCTTTTTGTCATGTCGAGCGAAGTCGAGACATCTCTTGTTGCTTACTCTGAGGCATGGCTGCTATTTAAATATCAAGAGATTTCTCCACTACGCTACGCTCCGGTCGAAATGACAAGATGCATGACAATAAGAGCTCACTTTACACGCCTATTGTTCGCCAGAATACTAGTCCGGTGCCAGGTGAAATCCTAAACGCTCCTGCGTCATTACCTCCTGCCTCATCTCCAGTTCGCATTTTGCCGAGGCATTTGCTCTATTCAATTTTCGCGCGGATCGGCGGCTCTGGCCTGGATACGGATGCATTCGAGACCTTGCGCGCATCATATCGCGGGGGATTCCTCGGCAAGGCGATCGCTTATGATAATCGGCAGAAGGAAATTCCAGCGTCGTTGATTCACTCTCTGCGGTGGCATCCGGTGCGTCTCATCTCATTTTTCGATCGACCCTATTACTACGGGGCGAAAAAAAAGTACCTTGATTGGGTCGCCTCGCGACACCTGGCTACAGGTCGCTACGATTTGTTCCATAGCTGGTCGGGCGACTGTTTGCGCTCGCTGCAAGTAGCAAAACAGCGCCGGATTCCTTCCATCGTCGAGATTCCGACCTGGCATCGAGACGGTGGGAAAAAAAAAGTGGACTGGCCAAAGAGCCAATCGGCGAGCAAGACGCCGGGGGTTCCAACATGGAAAGCCAGACTGTTGCTCCAGCGAAAGCGCTTCATAGAAGAATATCAACTGGCCGATCTTCTGCTTGTGTTATCACGGAAGGCGGCAAACACGTTTCGCATACGCGGTTTCCCAGAGGAAAAACTTTTTTATCTGCCTCGCGGTGTGGATGTGGAACGCTTCAAGCCGGGCGAACGGCCAGCAAAATTTCGCGCTGTTTTTTCCGGGGCATTGATTAAGCGCAAAGGCATCCAGCACGTGCTCGAGGCGTGGCATCGTCTGAATCTGCCCGACGCAGAGTTGTGGCTGGTAGGCCATGTGCATGACGAAGCGAAACCCTTTCTAAAACAATTTTGGCGCGACAACATCCGAGTAGTGGGATTTGTGCGCGACCCGGAGAACTACTTAAACCAGGGAACAGTTCATGTTTTTCCATCGCAATGGGAGGGAAGCGCCAAAGTGACATATGAAGCCGCGGCATGCGCGCTGCCACAAATCACTACGCGTGAGGCCGGCGACGTGGTGCGCGATGGCATCGAAGGAATCATCGTGAAGCCGGCTGATGTCGACGCGATCGCAGCGGCGCTTGAGCGTCTGCATCGACACCCCGAAATTGTTCAGCAAATGGGCAGCGCCGCAAGGCGCCGCGTCGTTGAAAATTTCACGTGGGACCATTTTCGGACGCGATTACTCGGTGCGTACGAAATGGCCATGCGAATGGCGCGATGATTGTTTGTAGCGGCGGTCTATGACCGCCGATTGTTTTATTTCGGTGAGCGCCGCTACAGTTTTGGACTCCGTGAAAATTCTTCTTCTGCAACTTAAGCGAATCGGCGACCTGATTCTGACAACTCCCGCGATCGCGGCTTTGCGCGAACGCTTCCCAGACGCGGAAGTGACGATGGTTGTCTCCAGTGAATGTGCCGACCTGCTGCCGGCCATCGGAAGTATCGATCGCATTTTAATGGCGCGACGTTACCTGCGCGATCTCGCCGCCTTTCTCGCCGTCGCAGGCAAAAGGTTCGACTACTGCATCGATTTCACGCGGAACGATCGCTCCGCAGCGCTGGCGTTCTTGTCCGGAGCCCGAAAACGCATCGTGTCATACCGGGTACGCGATCAAGCAAAAAACCGGGCCCGACTTTACACGGATTTTGTTGACGTCCGCATGCGCGACCTGCACACGATCGATTACAATCTGTCTTTGCTTGAACCGCTCGGCATCCGAGATGTTTCCCGCTCTCTGCGGTTGCAGTTGCCCGAATCCGCACGCGAAAAAGCCGATGCGCTCCGACGCAACTGGAACATCAACAAGCCCTGCATTGTTTTGCATCCCGGCTCGGCGCGTCAGGAAAAGCTTTGGGAACCGGGACGATGGGCCCAGGTCATCGAACGCTTCGGCCGGAACGATAACTTCGATCTCGTTTTAACAAGTGGAGCGGGCAAACACGAGCAGGCGCACATCACTGCGATTAAGAGCAGGACGCACCAGCCAATCGTCGATCTGTCTGGGAAGATAGATTTGCTTACTCTTGCCGCGTTAATTGAACAGGCGCGGCTTCTTGTGACAGTCGATTCCGCTCCAGTGCATCTCGCGGCAGCGGCACATACGCCACAAGTGACCCTGTTCGGGCCAACCAATCCGTTTCACTGGCGACCCAGAGAAAGTCCGGCACTCATTCTACATGGAAAATCACCTGAGCCGGTCACTGAGTTTTTGCCGCTCCAGCCGCGCCTTCAGATGAGTCAAATCTCGACGGAAGCCGTGATTAGTGCTATTGATTCCCTGCTGTCGCAGCATGCGGCGGCCCGAACGTCATGAGCGGCGCAAAAGCGGCTAAGAAAAAACCATCTTTCTGGCAAACCCTACGTGCAGCCCCGGGTTCGTACCGGCGGCTCTACAGTTATGTGAAGCCGTACAAGGCTCGCTTTATCATGGGCCTGGCACTGGGTTTGGCCTACGGCGGCGTCAATTCCCTTTTCCCGCTGGCGATTGCTCGGGTGACCAGCACCATTTTCCATGGCGCCGCTCCCAATCCGATGGCCGTACGGCACAATCTTGGAGTTCTCGACAACGGCCCAAAAATCAATTCAGTCATCCTGATCTGCCTCGCCATCCCGGCGATCATGACTATCCGCAGTCTCTGTTCTTTCGGAAGCACTTATTGCATGCAATGGGTGAGCAACAGGGTCGTGAGTGATATCCGGAACCAACTTTTTAGCAAGATGGTTCGTAACTCGATGGATTTCTTTAACAAGGCGCGTTCCGGGTTTTTGATGTCGCTTATCACGAACAATACTCGCGTCATGCAGATGGCTTTGCAGACCGTCGGCAGCGATGTCTTTAAGCAGCCGATCACCATCGTCGGTGCCATCACTGTGCTTCTCCTGATGGATTGGAAATTTACAGTGGTGACGCTGATTCTCTTTCCGTTGTGTCTGCTGCCAATTCGCGTTTACGGCAAACGCGCGCGAAAGGCGGTGCAAAACGAACAAGCCGGCATGGCGGAGATGGTGGTAACGATGCAGGAAACGTTCGCCGGAATTCGCGTGATCAAGTCGTTTGCGCGCGAGGCGCACCAGGAAAAGGAATTCAAGCGCAGCAATCAAATGCAGTTTTCACAGATGATGCGCATCATCCGGTCGTTGGAAGCTGTGGGACCGCTGGTCGAGACGATGGCTGCGATAGGCGTGGGGATTGCCTTGCTTTACGTTTACGCGGCGAATCTGAGCGTCGGGCGATTTTTCGGATTGATTTCCGGGATTTTCATTCTCTACGACCCCATCAAAACGCTTAGCAAAATCCATTTGGTGATGCAGCGGTCTATGGCGGCTACCACTTCTATTTTCTCGATTCTCGATTCAAAGCCGACTGTACAAGACACGCCAAATGCCGTTGAACTGCGGTCATCGCAGGGACGAATTGATTTTGAAAATGTCACGTTCCGCTATGCAAACACGACGACAGATGCCATCAGCAACGTGACCTTGCATTTCGAGTCCGGGAAAACTCATGCGTTGGTGGGCGCCAGCGGCGCAGGAAAAAGCACAATTCTTTCGCTGATCCTTCGGTTATATGATCCGACTTCCGGAGCTGTAAAAATCGATGCTCGCGATCTGCGCGCAGTAACTCAGAAATCGTTGCGCGAACAGATCGGGCTCGTAACTCAGGAGACGTTCCTGTTTCACGATACGATCTTCAGCAATATCCAGTTCGGCCGGCTGAAAGCGACGCCGGAAGAAGTTCGCGAAGCCGCGCGGGCAGCTTATGCACACGACTTTATTATGGCTCAGCCGAAGGGCTACGAAACAGTGATCGGCGACAAGGGGTGTCTTCTCTCCGGCGGCCAGCAACAGCGCCTTGCCATCGCACGCGCCGTGCTTAAGAACGCGCCAATTCTTTTGCTGGATGAAGCGACTTCATCGCTCGATTCCGAATCGGAACAGCAAATTCAAAAAGCCCTGTCCGAACTGGCAACTGGCCGCACGGTAATCGCCATCGCACATCGGCTCTCCACTGTCTTATCCGCCGATCAGATCATCGTGATGGACGGCGGCCGCATCAAGGAGATTGGCACACATGCCGAGTTACTCGAAAAATCCGGCTATTATCGCCGGTTGTACGATCACCAATTCAATCGTATTCACGAAGAACCAACTACCGAACCGGCCTTTGCTATTGAAGAGCTGGTCTAAACACAGCAATCATCCAGACCGTTAAGAATTGGGCGTTGAGCGTTGGACGTTGTTAAGGATTCCGAAGAGCATGAGCAAGAGGCAGAGGAAGACGAAGAGCAGGGCAGAAGGGCACACTGGAGTTTCAACAGTTAGCTCGCTTAAACAACTGCGCTAACCATGCCATTTAACATCGATCTGCATACACATTCTTTCTTTTCCGGGGATGGTGTCTCCAGCCCGGAAGACATGATTGCAGCGGCGCGCGCCAAGGGGTTACACGGCATTGCCATCACCGATCACAACACATGCGATGCGGTCAATTACCTGCTTCAAAAAGGCTTGATGCGGCTGGACGGCTTGCCGGTCGATGATTTTCTCGTTCTTCCGGGGGTGGAAGTCACCACCGCTGATGGCCACCTTCTGTGCATCGGCGCAGAGCTTCCTAACCTGAAGGGAAAGCCGGCACGCGAGGTCTGCGACATCATCCACCAGCGCGGCGGGCTCGCTATTCCTCCGCATCCATATGATTTGTTTCGCGCAGGGATCCGTTTTTCCACTCTGGAAACGTTGCCTATCGATGCCATTGAGGTCTTCAACGCCGCGACGACTCTTCGCCGTTATAATACATACGCTTTCAAGTACGCGCACATTCGCGGTTTGCCCATGACGGCAGCTAGCGACGCACACCATGCGGCCGCCGTTGGAACCGCTTACACAATCGTTAATACCGACGATTTTTCTGCGAAAGGAATCCTCGCACAGATCCTAAAGAGCAACGAACTGAATCAAAAATACCAGACCCCGCGCGATAGCCTTCGCAAAACCTGGAACAACTGGCTGCGGCTGCGGCGACGGAAAAAAATCCCCGAGTTAGCCGCGAAAGATAGAAGCCATAACGGCCACTGACGTTGTGACAACGGACTACTGACTACGCGTTTCAACGCTTCAACCTCTTAACTCCTGACCATGCCCGCTTACATCATCGTTGAAATCGACATTCTTGATCCTGTTGGATACGAAGAGTACAAAAAGCAAGCCGCAGCGACGGTAGAAAAGTACGGCGGGAAATACATTGTTCGCGGAGGCAAGACAGAAGTGCTCGAGGGCGAATGGAAACCGAAGCGCATAGTTGTGCTTCTGTTCGAATCAGCGCAGCGCGCCAAAGAATGGCTGAATTGCGAAGAATATCGTGAGCCACGCAAAATGCGGCATCGCACGGCCAGGACAAACATGATCCTGGTCGAAGGGCATGCCGAGGGATAATCAACAAGCTTCACTTCTCTCGCCTCTCTCCTAGGCAAAGGGGGGAGAGGATAAAGGTGAGGGGTTGGAACCGCACCTATCAGTTCGCGAAATTTCTCGGGGCCAGTTACGCCGAATGACCCTCACTCTCCCCCTCTCCCTGGTCAGGCGAGGCGGCCCTATCGCGTAGCACATTCGACAGGCCTAATATTCCCAGCCGACAATCTCGCTGTACGCGCCTACGAAATTAAAGATTGCTTTTGCCCTAGGTCTTTTGCGAATCTGCCCTTCCATATGCGACTGCTGGTAGAAATAGTGATTGTTGCTGCCTTGATTTACCTCGGCTGGAACACGCCTTTCAAAGACTGGGCTGCTCAGGGAGGCGCAATGGCAACCTCTAAAATTCATGCACCCGCATGGGAAGACAACTCATCCAGGCCAACCCCTGCAACAAAAAGAAACCCACGGTGATCGGATGCTTATCTCTCTAAAAGGTAGTGAACCCTCACTGCAACCAGGAGCGAAAGTCGGAGAGTTAAAGCAGTGCGTAGCCTCGCGCGAACGCCTTGAAGCCCTGCACGAAGTCTGTCGTAGCCGGGATTGTTGGCTTCAACCGGACTGGCTGGCCGCCCACAAAATCAAGAGAGCCGGCAACTGACCACCCACAGCGAGAGCACAGACTACTACTTAGTCGCAATCTTAGTGCTGACGGAAAGAGTCGAGCTGCGCGAATTGCCAGTGTGATGGCTTCACGTGAAGCCTTTCAGGCCGTGCTTCTATCGCCCGGGAGATAATTTTCGTACCGCACCTTTCCCAAGAGTTCCTTCTCTTTCCAGCGGAGCCGTAGGAGCCAGGGTGCTGGTTACACCCGAAGGTGTCTCTCGTTTGGAGTGCAGGACCCTTTGTACCTCCGTGTTTGCCCGGTTCCTCCACTCTTTGAATAGGGTATTCCATCCCAAAGAAAGCAGTGCACCGATAATAACGATTTCAACTAGTAAACGCATAGCGAACAAAGGGATTCACAAAACATGGTAGGCAAAAGCAAGTTTGGCCCGCTATTCGTTAGCTACATGGAGCCTTCGTATTTAATCTGGACTTGCTGCGATTGAATCGCTCCGGTCGTCTGATCGCGGTTGGGCTTAACGAAAACGTGGTATACCTTGGTCACTGTGGATAGCACTCTGCCGTTCTTATCCAGGGATTGTCCGGTAACAAAAACCCGGAAGTTACGGCTGCGCGTGGTGGCCAGATTGTAGATTTTAGAGAACAGCTCTTCGCGGCCGGTATCATTCCATTCGGTTGGAGGTGTCTGAGTGCTACCGTTATATTGGTTGGGGTTTCCAAAAAATGGCTGGCCTTGCGAGTCTCTGATCGCGGAAAGCGCGGCTGTTGAAAGCAACGGGCGCGAATTGATCACAGCGTCAGCAAACTTGTCTGCCTGCTGCACATTTGTTGGCTGCCCGGTATCCGTGGTGGGTGGGTAGAGGTTGTTTTGCAATGAGCCCGGTTGGATTGCCGGGTCGCTGGTTTGGAGAATGCCCACAGCTAGAGAGCGCAGAACGTCACGCGAGGCGGTGTTGAGGTTTACGAGCCCAGCTGTGTTTGTGAAATTCGTGCTAGCTGTCTTGCCAGAGAAAACGTCCAGTAGCTGCCACGCGCGCATTCCATTTTGATCGAACATCGAGAATTCTGGGCGGCCGATAGCAAGCGTATGACCTCCTGCTCCTCTGGTACTTCGTGTCGCTGTGTTCGGAATATCGGGAAGAGCGCCTCCGGGACTTGCGACCGTGTAGCTTAACTGGGCCGGGTCCCAAACATTGGCCAGTTCAGTTATGGAATTGAGATTACCGGCGTTAGGCCGGAAGGGATCCGAGAGCAACGATATCGATTTAGCTGCAGCCGGTGCCGGCGTCGGGCTCGCCATAATGTCAGAGGGATATTGCCCCTTACCGGTTGGCTGTAGTCCAACATAGCTGAAGGGATGTCCGGAGTCTGGCCAATTTAGCGGGACCACGTTAGGGTTCGGGCCGGCCCAATAAGAACCCGTTACATAATCCGCCGTCGGCCATGGATCACTGATGTACCACGACGCACGTGGATCGCCGAATTGTCCAGAAGTGTTGTCGTTGGGCGGGATTGGATTGCCGCGCCAGACGTTCTTGGTCGGATCAGGCCTGGCGCCGGGGACACTCGGATCGTAGTAATTTTGGTGCATACCGACGGGATCCGCATTGCGTTGAAGTCCGCCGTTGGCCGAGTCAGCAAGAGTTGGATGTGTGTTAGTTCCGGGCGGGTTCCAGTACAAGATAAAATTATTACTCGTCGATGCGTTTGGAAAGGGGATCGTAGCGTCGGAAGGTGGCGGAGTTGAGCCCCAGTTGAAAACATTTTCCTGCCCCTGAAAAGGCGGGATGAAAACTCCGCCCGGAAAACTAACTGTCAGTTGTAGCGTGTCGGTCGCCGTGCCACCGCAGGGATCATTTGGATCATTTGTAGCGGTGATGGTGACCGGGAATGTTCCAGTGGCAGTAGGCGTGCCGGAGATCAACCCAGTCGTCGTGTCAACAGTCAACCCGCCAGGCAGGCCACTGGCATCATAACTGATCGGGTTATTGTTGGCTGTGATTTGATACGAGAACGCGCTCCCCACAGTCGCGCTGGCTGTGAGCGCGCTGGTGATAGAAGGTGCATCTTCGATCGGAAATGTCACTCCGTTCGATGTTGCCCCACACGGGCTCACCACTGTGACAGAGGCCGTGCCAGGATTGGCGATGCGAGCGGCTGACACCGTGGCCGTAAGCTGCGTGGAAGAAACAAACGTTGTGGTCAGCGCGGCCCCATTCCAATTCACAATTGAAGTGGAAACGAAATTTGTGCCGTTAACTGTCAATGTGAACTGTGGATCGCCGGCAGCGGCGCAGGTTGGGCTAAGCGAACTGATGGTCGGCGTCGCACTGATTGTAAACGTCGCTGCGCCCGACGTCGCCCCGCATCCTCCCACAGTGATCGAGGCCGTGCCGGGAGTAGCAATAAGCGTCGCTGGCACCGTGGCGGTAAGCTGTCTCGAATTAACAAACGTCGTGACCAGCGGGTTTCCGTCCCAATAGACCGTGTCACCTTGGATGAAATCGTTGTTGGGGCCGTTCACAGTCAGCGTAAACTGTGGGCCGCCGGCGCCGGTACAGGTCGGGCTGATTGAACTGATGGTAGGCGCGTTACCGATTGTTATCACCAGGGTTGCAGTCGCCATGTTGCAGGGACCTGCGCCATTGCTGGCGGTAATGGTTACGGTAGTCGTCCCGGTCGTGGTTGGTGTTCCCGAAATCACTCCGGTACTGGTATTGACGGTCAGGCCGGCGGGCAGTGGGCTTGCACTGAAGCTGGTCGGGTTGTTGGTTGCAGTGATTGTGTAGGAGAAGGCAACGCCTCTTGTTCCGCACGCCGCGTTGTTTGGCGGTGGCGGCGGGTTGGTGATCACCG
>WNFW01000402.1_pt1 | contig 42752 bp, 39 predicted proteins | sample 5400131 | NCBI WGS metagenome assembly WNFW01 (sample SAMN13153362, study PRJNA577476) | soil metagenome | isolation source: 20 cm soil or saprolite under grassland replicate 1 | place: USA:California | collected 2016-06-15
CGGCCCGGAATTTTTCACCGGCGGATCGAAACTGCTCTTGGTCGGGGGCGGAAATGGGAAGATCGATATTGGCGAAGCCAAAGTGCTGCTTGCGCGACAGAACGAACTGCACTCGCACAAGCCGGGCGTGATCAGCATTGCAGAGGCAACCGAGTTCGGAACGGTTGATAATTGCGACGAAATGGCGGCGATTGCTGGCCTGGCGCGTTCGTACCAATTGTCCCTGCACATGGACGGTGCGCGTTTCGCCAACGCAGTCGCATCGCTCAACTGCTCACCAAGAACAATCACATGGGAGGTTGGAGTTGATGTTCTCTGCTTCGGCGGAACAAAAAATGGGACGGTCGCCGGTGAGTTAGTGATATTTTTCAACAGGGAGGTTTCGCGCGAGTTTGAGTATCGCGTCAAACAGGCCGGACAGCTCGGCTCCAAGATGCGTTTCCTGGCTGCGCCGTGGATGGGACTTTTGAAGGGGGACATATGGCTGCGGAATGCCCAACGAGCGAATCGCGCTGCGCGCGAGCTCGCGCGTCGTCTGCAGGGCAATACAAACGTAGAGATTGTATTTCCCGTAGAGGCAAACGCGGTATTTGCGCGGATGGACAACGAACTTGTGCGCGGTCTCGAAGCGCGCGGATGGTGCTTTTACAAGTTCATCGAGCCTGATGTTTACCGTTTGATGTGTTCATGGGCCACAACCGAGTGTGATATCGAGAGTTTCATCCGTGACGTTGCCTTAAATGATTGAACGAATGTCAATCAGTGACATCTGTATGGAGGTAAATGAATGTCTTGGTCCGAATTTTGACGCTTGTTCCCATCTTGCTCGTGGGGTGTCAGGCGACGCATAACGTCGCCTCTACGTCCTACCACGTGACCCGCGGCGCAGCGGTAGGCTCTTACAAAGTCGCTAGGGCTGTGGCGGTGGGCTCGTATCGTGTCGCCAGTGCTCCGGTGCATTATGTCACGGGGAAGCGGGGCGACGAATCAGCCGTTGTGGGAACGCAGACTCCGTCAGATGTTACTAATCCGGGTCAATCAATTCCACCGCCAGAGATGGCGTCAGCGTCGCAACAGCAACCGCGAGTTGAGGCCGAACGTGGCCAGAGTCGGACATCGGGCGCAACCTCGCGTACGACTCGCGGAGAGACAGCGCAGTCATCATCGAGCGTCGCGTCCACGCGCGCTTCTGCTTCATCGACGGCGTTTCCGACAGGAAAATTAGTCCCTGGCAAACCGGGATATGTTTTAAGCCCATTCGACAAGGAAGGAAGATACGTGGATGTAAGTGGCTTCCCCTCTGGCACCAAAGTGAAAGATCCTTGGACCGATAAGATCTTTCTTGTTCCGTAAGTAGTTGTTGCACGTCTGGCGTCGCGCCACACCATCGTCGATTGCCGCGAACCGCAGCGAGTGCTAGGTAATAACATGAGACCGGCATCGCGAATTGCGACCTACGTGGTCGCTTGGTCTCTCTTCGCCTTCGCATCGCAGAGCCCGGCGCAGGTTTATCAAGGCAAAGAACTCGTCAAAGCAGAACTTCTTGCCGATACGAGTGCGATTGTTCCCGGAAAGCCATTCACGATCGGTTTGCTGCTTCGAATGGCTCCACACTGGCACACCTATTGGGCGTTCTCTGGCGATGCCGGCCTTCCCACAGAGTTGAAATGGAAACTGCCATCGGGCTGGAAAGTTGGCGAGATTCAATGGCCAATTCCCCTGAAAACAATCGACCCGGGCGACATTGAGACCTACGGCTACGAAAATGAAGTCCTGCTCATGCAGGAAATTACGTCGCCACAGAAGCTCGATAATCCAACAGCAAAGCTTTCAAGTGAGGCAAACTGGCTGGTCTGCGAAAAAATCTGCATTCCTGGCAGCGCGACACCGCAACTGGAGTTACCCGTGTCAACAACGAGTCAGCCGGCGAACTCGGAACTCTTCGCGCGCTACCGGCATTTGTTGCCGCAAAACTGGCCAGAATCGAATGTCGCATCGCTAAACTGGAGTCGGGTTGGACGCGATCTTCGACTAAAAATTACGAGCGAAGCGCTAGTCAAATATCCGGCGCTGGATTTTTTCCCATTACCAGGACCGGACGTTGTCGTTGGCCATCCAACGATCGAATCACGCAATACGAAAGAAGTTATCTTTCGAGTTCCGATCGAGTCATCGGAGAAAAGCCTGTCTTTCATCCCGGGCCTGACTGTCTTTTCTCAGCAGCCAAATGGAGAAGACCGCGGAGCGTGGCAAATTTCAGCCGCGCCGACCGTTTCGGCCTCGAAGGCAGTACCCACTCGCGGAATCTTCACTTTCCTTCTCTTCGGTTTCCTTGGCGGCATCATTTTGAATTTGATGCCCTGCGTCTTGCCGGTGATTTCGCTGAAAATCTTTGGATTTATTCAGCAGGCGGGCCAAAGCCGTCGGAAAATTTTCCGGAGCGGTATCGCATTTACGCTTGGAATCTTCGCGTGGTTCGTCGGGCTTGGGCTCCTTTTGATTGCGCTTAAAGCGTCCGGGCGCGATGTCACTTGGGGCGGATTTCAATTCACGAACGCCTATTTCGTTCTTGCACTGAGCGTGATTGTCATGGTCTTCGCGCTGAATCTCTTTGGCGTATTTGAGATTTCGCTGCCACAACCCATGACACGCGGTTTACTTTCAGCGACCGAGCGCAAAGACGATCTGGGCTCATTTTTCCAAGGCGTGTTCGCAACTGTGCTGGCAACGCCCTGCACTGCGCCATTCCTTGGCACCGCGCTCGGCTTCGCGTTTTCGCAATCGTCGGTTGTTATCCTGGCGATGTTCGTTGCGATTGCAGCTGGCATGAGCGCGCCGTACCTGCTTTTAAGCATTCAGCCTGCCTGGCTGCGATTGCTGCCAAAACCAGGGCCGTGGATGGTGCATGTGAAGCAATTCATGGGCTTCCTGTTGCTGGCCACGCTGCTGTTTCTTCTCTACGTGTTGGGCGCTCAACGCGGGTTGGAAGGGGCGATTTGGGCAAGCTGTTTTCTTCTGGTAATCAGTGTTGCATGTTGGATGAAGGGCGCGTTCGTGCTTCCAGGTGCATCAGGTGCCAAGCGCAGTGTCGTGCTCGCACTCATGCTTGTGTTGGTTCTGGGAAGCGGCATTTATTTCATCGGTGGAAAATTTCGCTCTACTAACATCGCATTAGCCGATTCGCGACTCCGCGGAGACTGGCAAGCGTTCACACCGGAACGGTTGCAAACGGAGCTGGACCAGGGGCACTCCGTGTTTGTCGACTTTACTGCCGCGTGGTGCATCACCTGCAAATTTAACGAGGCCAATGTGCTCGAGAGCGCGGAGGTTCGAGATGCCTTTCAGCGTCACGCGATTGTGAAATTGAAAGCTGATTGGACCAACGGCGATCCGGCGATCACAAAATTGTTGCAACGCTTCGGCCGTCCCGGCGTTCCGCTGTACGTGCTGTATCCCGGAAAAAACGAAGAACCGATTGTCTTTCCGGAGGTCCTCACCAAAGGCATGGTCTTGGAAAAACTCCAAACCGCGGCGCGCAGAGTTGCTGCTCAATAAGTTTTTTTGGACGCACGCCGCATTTGTGTTCCCGCCGTTCCTTGCCAATGTGTTGATCGCAAGAAAATTGAACCAGCTTCACAACTTCGCTTTCTAATGAATTTATGAACAAAAAACTAGCTTTGACCGTTTTCACATCACTGATCGCTACCGCAATCTTCGCCTTGGAGCCGCCGCCAGTTGGCAGCGCTGCTCCGGAGTTTGCGCTGCCCGACGCGAAAGGCGAGACGCATTCACTTTCCCAATACAAGGGCAAGTACGTCGTGCTCGAATGGTTTAATCCGGAATGCCCGTTTGTTAAGAAACATTATGGCACCGATAACATGCAAAAGTTGCAGAAAGAATACACAGACAAGGGCGTAGTTTGGCTGACCATCGATTCCAATGCGCCCGGTACTGAAGGCAATTTGACGCCGGAACAGGCTCAGAAAGTGGCAACCTCGTGGAAGACACAGCAAACTGCGTTGTTACTCGATCCGGATGGCAAAGTGGGCCGCGCCTACGGTGCCAAGAACACGCCAAATATGGTGATTATCAATCCTGACGGGAAAATTGCCTATGAAGGGGCGATCGACAGCAAAGCGACGCCCAACCCGGCGGATATCCCCAGCTCGACGAACTATGTGAAGGCGGCGTTAGATCAATCATTGGCAGGCAAATCTGTCTCCACGCCACAAACCAAACCGTACGGTTGCTCGGTCAAATACAAATCGTCCTAGAGCTGTAACAGACAAGAAACGGCAGAACTTTCGAAGCGGCGGTCGACCACGACCGCCGTTTCTCTTTGGTTCCCGTTGCCGTGCTGCAAGGTTCGGTGAGTTGCTTCCAGGATGAGACAAGAACTTTCCTCGCGCATCGCTTTTTCAGCGGGATATAACCGAGCTGCTGCGTTTCAGCCGCTCCCAGCGTTCGATGAACAGCCAATCAAAACCATTGACCAATAGAACCGAATGCGTTCTCATCGCCGTCCTCTGTGTCGTGGCGGCTATTCGAGTTTTTATTTTCTCGGCCGCGTTCCCGTTTTTTAGCAATGTTGATGAGGACCTGCACTTTGACCTTATCACGCAATATTCCCATGGTGATCTTCCGCGCCGCTTCGATACGCTAAAAGAAGAGACTCTTAACTGGATCGTTCCGTACGCATCTCCAGAGTTCTTGTTTACTGCGGATCAATTTCCGGGAGCGAAACTTCCTCCGCCTTTGTGGAAGCAATCGGGTCCCGGCGTTGAACCAGAAATTGCCGCCACAAGAGCTGCATGGAGTAGCGAAATCAATTTCGAATCGTCTCAGCCGCCGCTCTATTATGTTCTTGCGAACGTTTGGTGGGCGATAGGAAAGCATCTCGGATTGACGGGCCTTCAATCGCTCTATTGGATTCGTTTTCTCAACGGCTTTCTGATTGGGCTTGTTGTACTGCTCGGTTATCTGATCGCTCGCATCGTAGCTCCTGAGCGCGTGGAAGTGCGTCTCGGCGTGCCAATGTTGCTGGCGCTTATTCCTCAGAATGTTTTTTACGCGCTAAACAACGATGTTCTGTCTCCTGTGTGCTTTGGAGGATTGTTTCTTTGCGTCCTGCAATGGTTGCGCACAGACAGGCCGTCTCTCTTGCTTGGCACACTCACAGGTCTGGCGATCGCGTCCACCTACCTGACCAAGCTATCCAATTTGCCGCTGATCGCTGTGGCCCTGGTTGCAATTATTGCGAAACTGCGATCGGCGAATCGACAAAAACCAAAAATGGCCCTGGCCGCATTTGGAGTGCTTATACTTTGCGCTTCAATTCCGATTGGGAGCTGGATTATCTGGACAAAATATCAATTCGGCGATCTCACCGGATCGGCGGCAAAAATCACTTTGCTTGGCTGGACGAAGAAACCCTTTTCAGTCTGGTGGCAGCATCCAATCTTTACGCTGCAAGGTCTCTGGGTTTTTTGGAGCGACCTCATCAGCAGTTTCTGGCGTGGCGAAGCAAAATGGCATGGTCAGCCTTTAAGCTGTCCAGTTGCCGATGGATTCTATACAATTTCCTCGCTAGTACTGCTCGTTGCTGCACTTCTTGGATTGCGAAGGAAAGCAGGCTTGTCGGTGTTTCAGAGGGAGGCGATTGGCGTAGCGGTTTTGGGTTTCATCGCGTCGGTTGGATTCCTGGCGTTACTTTCGATTCAATTCGATTTCGGCAGTTGTATCAATCCCTCGCGCGCACACCCGTATTTCACGTCTGGCAGATTGATTGGCGGCGCGATGATTCCGTTCGCGTTATTTTACATTTACGGGATCGCGTGGCTGTTCCGCCGGTTCAATCAGGCTCTGCCTCTTCTGGTGCTCGCTATTATCCTGGTATTTATCGTAGCTTCCGAAATCGCGGTGAACCGTGTGGTGTTTACAAGCGAGCACAACTTGTTTCAGGTTTAAGCGATTCAAAGAATTTGCCGGCGAACCGAGGGACTCTCAATAAGCTTAGCCCCGTCTTGGTGAGAACCGCGACAGGAATCTAAGGATAGGCATCGGCGTTATTCGGACGAGAAACATTCCGAGTTTCATTGGAAAGCCGGGAATAACGAGCGGACGATCTGCCTCGAGCGCAGCTAGCGCATCTCGCACAACTTGCTCGGCTGGAACAAAAACGAATTTTGGGCCAGTATCCGGTTGTGCGTCCGGGCGTTTGGCGACTTCCTGAAATTCCGTATGCACGGGGCCTGGGCAAAGGGTGCAAACGCTTACACCCGTCCCCCGGAGTTCGGCACGAAGCGCTTCGGAAAAGCTTGTGACGTAGGCTTTGGTCGCCGCGTAAACCGCAAAATGGGGAATCGGAAGAAATCCAGCGGACGAACTGACGTTCAAAATACCGCCACGCCGTTTTGCGATCATTTGCGGAAGCAAGCGACGAGTGATTGTGGTGAGAGCGACAATGTTCACCAGGGTCATTTGCTGGTTCCGAATTAGATTGCTCGTCGCGAAGTCGCCGCTATCGCCCAGTCCGGCATTATTGATCAGGAGATCAACATCAATCCTTTCATGATCGAGCCAAGCTGTCAGTTCATTCAGCTGCGCAAGGTCAGCGAGATCGGTTTTGCGAACGGAAATCGCGGTACGTGGATACTGTTGACTTAATTCGTCGCGCAGTTCGTTCAATGTTTGCTCGCGGCGCGCAATTAGAACTAGCGATCTCGCGCGATTGGCGAGTTGGCGCGCGAATTCGCGGCCAATACCAGCAGAAGCGCCGGTGATCAGCGCGTTACAGCCATCGAGTTTCATTTCAGTTTGGAGGGCAGACCTCCTGCGACGCCGACCGCGGGCTCGCCAGAGTTCGAACCCTCCAAAAATCGTAGCTCATGCTTGGTAAGCGCCCGCCAATGCCCGCGTGGCAAATTGCCGAGCCGAAGATTTCCGACCCGAACCCGCAAGAGATCTTCGACGCGGTATCCAACGGCCTGGAACATGCGCCGAATTTGCCGATTTATTCCCTGACGCAGGGTAACGCGCAGGCGCGTGGGCGACACGGATCGAAGCTCCGCAATTTTCGCGCGTTGACCATCAAGAAGAATCCCATGCTTCAGCTTTGGCGCGAGCGCCGGATCCCACGGTCGATCCAGTGTGACCTCATATTGCTTGTCGATCTTGAAACGGGGATGGGTGAGGCGCTGTGCTAATTCGCCGTCATTCGTCAGAAGCAGTAAACCCTGAGTTTGGGTGTCCAAACGGCCGATAGTGAAGAGTCGAGAAAATTTTTCGGGTAGAAGATCAAAGACAGTGTCGCGCGCGTGAAGATCTTTTCGAGTCGAGACGAATCCAGCAGGTTTATTCAACATGATCGTGAGCGCTGGAGCGACGTGAACAAGTTTGCCATCAACTTTCACATGGTCGCGCGCATCAGGCTGCGCGCTGAAGTTTGTGCAAACTTCGCCATTGATTGTGACGCGGCCGGCGGCAACCAGCTCATCGCAATGTCGGCGCGAACCAAGACCGGCCGCAGCAAGGAAGCGGTTCAAGCGCACGGAATTCGCAAATCGAGATTCGTTAAATCGTAACTCGATGTGACCGATTCGCGATGTACCGTTTTAACGATTCACGTCCCGCCTACACATCCGGCTTGGTCTTGGGGAGGCCGAGCACTTTCTGGCTTTCCTTCCACTGACCGCGCTTTTTCAAAAGTTCGACCCGTTCGAAGCGCTTCAGCACATTACGCCTGGCGGCGATTGTGCTGGCTCCTTTTAAGCTGCGATGTTGCGACATGGGTAGGTAAAGTTAAAAGTGGTTACAACGTTACAATGGAAATGAGGCGCAATATTAAGCCAGTGCGGGAGTTTTTCAAGAAGCGCGCTTCCTACCTGTAACCTTTAACCGATCACGCTCTGAACGCCTCCAAGTTCAGAGCTGATTAGTAAGCACCACGTAAGTCCCACATTTCGTGGTTTGATGGTAGATGTGAAAGTGGCCGGTCAGGATTTGCTTCCAATAATCGGCCCGGCTTTCCTCGATAATTAGAAAAACTGCGCCGGGTTGCCCCCATTTTTCCAAGACCGCGGCTTCATTTAAAAAGATGTCGATGGGGGATTTCCCAATCGGGGTTTCTTTCTCGGGTCTCTGATTAACTAGAAAAAATCTACGGTTCAGATAAAAAATGAGGCTACTGCTGTCGTCGAGCGGCCCTTCAAAGATCGCATCGCCGCCTGCGTCGAGTCGTGGATTTATGGATCGCGCTGCATCGGCGAGTGAAAAATAGGGGGCGATTTGCGCGACAGCTTCCATCATGCTGAGTCCTCCCGGAATCATCGAGGCGGCGAGGGCAATGGCAGCGAGTCTCTCGCGTTGTTTGGAAATAAGGTATAGGGCGGCGAGCGATATGGAAATAAGCGAAATGCCAAAGATCGCAACCAAAGGTCGGAATGCCAGCCAGGTTGCAACGGGCATGTGGTGTAACGCCCGCCAGGCCGTCCAGCGCGCGTCCATCGTGCCCCAGTTTCCGTTCAGGGCACGTCCAGCGTCGGCAAAAAAGTATGCTGCCGCAGCGGTTACTAAGCCGACGAGGCCGACGGCAATGACACCAGCAGAACGTAATTTCGATGGTATTCGATCCCAAGCGGCAGCCGCCCAGAGCGCGAACGCGCTCCACATGGTCATGGAATAGTAATCCTGGCGTTGCCCAAGAAAAAGCAGCGGGATAAAAACAACCCCCATCCAGCAAAGTAGCAATGCTTCGGCGAAATTGATCTCGCGCGGCCGAATCACACGGCGCCAGGCAAAAACAACGCCCGGTAAAATTGCAATCGACCATGGAAACCACCATGCAAAATGCAAGACCACAAACTGGTGGGCGGGCATGCCAAGGAAATCGTGCGTCTCATCGGTAAGTCCGCGCAAATGACCCAGCCATTCCGAGCTGATCTGATAATGAAAATACACGGGGAAATGCCATTGCACCCAGATATGCCATGGCGCGACGATTAGAACGAAAATCGCGAGGTATTCCCACCGTAACAGCCCGCGAAATCGTATGCGCGCTTCGCGATAAAAGATTGAGAGGAGTAAAAAGATCACGGCGGGATAAGCGATGCCAAGCAAACCTTTAGTCAGGCAAGCGAAAGCCGAGCAAATCCAAACGCCGGTGAACCAGATCCGGCGGTTACGTCGATTTTGGTAACCGCCGATCGCGCAGAAAACCGCGCCCGCGATGAGCGCGCTGACGAGCGGTTCAGGCATGACGATGCGCGCGAGCAAAAATGTGCCGCACAAACTCAGATAAATCAGACCGGCAATGAACCCGCGCCAGTAATCCGAGAGTTTTTCCCCGATTAAAAAGATCAGGGCAGTCGAGGCGACGACAGCTAGCGCGACTGGGAGTCTCGCGGCTGCTGCATTGACGCCAAAGAGCTTAAACGAAATGATGATCAGCCAGTAGAGCAACGGCGGTTTTTGCAGCCGCGGCGCACCATTGTTTGTAGGCAGAAGCCAATGGTGCGCCTCGACCATTTCGCGTGCGGCGCCTGCGTATTGTCCTTCCGTCTGGCTATACAAATCACCGGAGCCGATCGTAGCGACGTGCAACAGCGCGGCCAACGCAATCAGAATCACGAACAAGGCGTGGCGCATGGGCGGCGGCGGGAGCGCCGGGGGCTCGAGCAGAGTTTCTTCGAGGCTTAGGGTGCGCGCGCCAGCGGTCATTGAATAGGTTCCCTGCCAGAAATTCGAGTTCCGCGTTCGCGCTGAATCTCAGCGGACTCATCGGTGCGATAGCTTTCCCAGTGTTCGGGCAAACGAAGCAGCTTTCCCTCTGGCATTGCGATCAAGGCAAGCATCTGCCGACACCGGGCGATCAGTACGTGATCTGCTGGCCGCGTGATCTGGAATCCGCACCAGAACCGCACGCGCTCCACCCGATCCAGCCAGCCTTCGATCACAAGCTGATCTCCGAGTTTAGCGGGCCGCCGGTAATCAATCTCCGTTCGTACGACTACTGGATACCGGTGGTTCTCGGCCATTTCGGTGAGCGCGAGACCGAGGGCCTCGGCAAGACGGGTACGCGCGATTTCGATGAAACGCAGATAAGCGATGTTCGAGACGACACCTCCGCAATCGGTGTCGAAGAACATCACCTGCACTTGCGTGCGAATACGGGGTCGAACGGCCATGGTAAGATTTCAGACTGGCGAGACTTCGCAGTTCATGCTCGCGACTGTGAGATTTGAGACTTCAGATTTCAAATTTCAAATTCTTCTGAGTCCTTGCGGAGCATTGACAGCACCGCATCGGCAACTTCTTGGATGCTAATCGCTTTCATACAGCGAAAATCAATCGGGCACTCGCGTAGAAAGCAGGGGCTGCATTCGACATGATGCCGCAGGATGATATGACCGCTGCCGTGCGGGCCAGTAAGACGAGGTTCGGTTGAACCGAAGATGGCGACAACAGGTACTCCCAACAACGCGGCGAGATGCATGGTGCCGGTGTCGTTGGTGAGCAGCAAACGACATTCGCCCAGCTCGTGGATTAGTTGATCGAGGGTAGTCTGACCAATCCGATTCATGCAGTGACCACCAAGGGCAGCCGCAATCTGCTCGCCGATCGTGGCGTCGCGCGGTGTTCCAAACAAAATCCATTGGACGGGGGATTGCGCGCTGACTTTTTCGGCCGCCGCGGCGAAACGTTCGGGTAACCAGCGTTTCGCGGGGCCGTATGCGGCACCTGGGCAAAGACCGATTCTCACTGGTTGATCGTGGACAGTTGATAATTGATGGCGAATTGAGTCCGGGATATCGGATGCTGGATGTTGAAAGTTGGATGTGTCTGCGCCGCATTCACGCGCGATGCGGATGAAACGGAGTGAATGATGTTCCGGCGGACCTGGCTTTCGTGGGACCGACACGATTTGGTTAAGCAGCCAGCGTCGCCAATGGCCGCGATAACCAACTCTGCGCGGAATTCCCGCTAACCACGACTCCAAAGCGCTACGTAGGGAATTTGGGAAGAGGATCGCCACATCAAAAGACGGTTCGCTCCGAAGTAACCGCACAACTGAAAGAAGCCGGTTTCCTGGTAAAGGAATGATCGCGTCCACTTCAGAAACGAGCTTCCATACAGGCGCAATGTTTTCCGGTGCGGCGATCGTTACACGCGCATCGGGCCGCCCAGCTTTGATTGCGCGGACGGCGGGCGCGCTCATCACGGCGTCCCCCAGCCAATTGCTTGAGCGAATGAGAATTCGAAATGGTTTTAGATCTTGAGGCGAAACTCCAGGTTGCAGATAGACGCCGCGTTTATACTGCGCGAGAAGAAAGTTAGGCTGGGGCGTTTTCCAACGATTGTGCACCCAAAACCAGTCTTCCGGCGCAACGCGAATTTGCTGCTCGATGATTTGATTTATTTCTGATGTGAGCGCCCCGACGGAGGCGTCTGCGGTGGACGGGTCGAAGCGTTCAGTAAAAACCATGCGCCAACGCGCCGGACCAATGGTGTAAACGCCGGCGGCGATCAGCGCCGCTCGGGTTCTTTTGGCAAGGAGGGCAGGCAGGGGCGAAGTGGACGCCAGCTTTCCAAAAAAGGGTGTCCATAGTCCGTGATCGCCGGCATGCTGGTCGGACAAAACACCAACGCCGCCGCCGGAACGCAACAGGTCGATCACCGGTTGAAATCCTTGCTGGCGATCGAATAATTCCAAGCCGGTTTGGCCACGCGTCCGGCGCACATGATCGTCAATGAAGCGATTGCCAAGCTTCTGATAGACGCTCGCATTCCGCACGAAGCCAACGAACTTCGGCATTAATTGCGCGAACAATTCCCATGTTCCAAGATGACTCAAAACGAGAACGACGGGGACGCCGGCGCGAAATTCCCGGGCCATCGCCTCGATATTGTCGACCTGGACTCGCTGCAGAATTTTCTCCGGCGGCATCGCGGTGAGTTTAACGCTACAAAGAAGATTAGCGCCGAGTCGTTGGAAATGGCGGCGGACAAGCCGACGCATTTCTCGCGAAGTCTTTTCGTTGGCAAACGCAATGGCTACGTTGCGCTCTGCCAGGCGTCGATATGTTCCGGACAGAAGCCATGCGCACCAACCAAGCAACTCCCCGAGGGCAAAGAGGGCCGGTAATGGTAGTGCAGCGGCAATCGCTAACCCTGCGCGATAGAGAAGGTAGACAGCGAAATCGAACATTGCAGGACAAGCGGTATCGCAGGGCGGCAGGGTAGATTTGCCTGTGGCTGGCTTCAACCAATATAATGTGCCCGGTGTCGCCATCGCCTTTCCATTCCTCTAATGCTGATTTCATTCGCGCTATCTCGCGAAAGTTCTCAGATGGCCGATTCCTTATTGTCGGCGCGAGCTCTCAGGAAATTGAGCGGCAATTTGTTGAAGAGAAAAGAGAGGCTGTCGTCTTGAGTTCTCCAGACAACCTGACGACGACCCTGCAGCAGGCGCAGTTGGCAGGCCACTTTGAAACTGCAGTTTGGTTTTATTCTTCGGGAGAAAACGATGATGCTCGTGTAGCGGAAGCGCTGTCGAATTGCGCAACGAACGTCGTGCTCGTCCCTGGTCCCGGCGCTGACGCTGCAAGGCGGCGTCCTCAACTGGTGCGATATTTCACGCACTTTGGGCTACTTCCTGATTACGAGTTCGACGTGACAGAGTTGGATCCGGCAGCCGTCTGCCTTAGACGTCAACCGAGCGAAGCAGCCGGCGCGCTAACGCCGGCAGTGGAGGTGGCCTTTGCCAGACTCAATAAAGTGTTGAGCGACGTGAAGCGATCGTTTCAAATCCGCTGCTCTGAGCTGGAAGGTGCCCATCGTCATATCGCCGGACTCGAGGAAAAACTGCTCAAACTCAAAAAATATCGGCGCGAATTGAAATTGCTAAAGGAGCAGAGACAAACCCTGCGGAAATCGCCAGAGCGCCGCGTGGGCCAGATATTGCTCGCGCCATACCGTCTTCCGGAAAGACTGGCGAAAACAGTTTGGAAAAGGCTGCGTCGACCGGCGCGTGTACGTCGACGTTCCGCCGCGCCAAGCGATTACCAAAAATGGTTCGAGCGCCATCGCGCGACTCCGCACGACCTCGAGCAAATGCGAAATGAATCGCGCGTTTTTGCTTTAAGGCCGTTCATCAGCGTAATCACGCCGGTTTTCGACACGCCTGTAGAACATCTCGAGGAGGCTGTCGAATCGATGCTTGCGCAAGCATACGAAAACTGGGAGCTCGTGTTAATTGACGATGGATCGAGCGACGCCGATTTGCTCCGAGCGCTGCCCGTGCTGGCCGCTCGTGATCGGCGTATTATCCTGAAAAGTCTCGGAAAACATGGAGGCATTTCGGCGGCCTCGAATCAGGGACTCGCGCTTGCCCATGGGGAATGGGTTACTTTTCTCGATCATGATGATGTCATCGAACCCGATGCGCTTTTTCAAATTGTGAAACTCTTGCAGACCCATCCGGATGCCGATCTGATTTATTCCGATGAAGACAAACTTGGCGAAGATGGCTTTGAGGCACCTTTGTTTAAACCGGATTGGTCGCCCGATTTTTTCCTTTCCTACAACTACATTGGCCATTTGACCGCAGTGCGTCGCGATATCGTGCAAAAGGCCGGCGGCTTCCGTTCCCAATTCGATAGCGCGCAGGATTACGACCTCTTCTTTCGCGTGATCGAGCAGACCGGGCGAATTCATCATCTCCCGAGGGTCCTGTATCACTGGCGGCGATCGGAGAGCTCTAGTGCGATCAGCATTCGTCAAAAACCTGAGCAGCTCGAGGCTTCGCGCCTCGCAGTTGAGGATCACCTGAAACGGCGCGGCGAGCCGGCTCATGTTGCGGTGGATTGGCGCACCCACGCTTTCTGCGTCAGGCGCGGGCTGCTGGAGGCGGAAAAAATTTCGATAATCATTACACCTCACCACGGCTTGGAATTGCTCGAGCGTTGCATCAAAAGTCTGACGAGCAGAACAAATTATCCCAACTATGAGATCGTGATCGTTAACGACAATGAATTCCGTGGCGCGTCAGGTTTTTCCTCGCATCTTCCACATCGTACAGTGCATTTTTCAGCTGAGGCCAATGGTTCCGCGGTAAAAAATTTCGCGGTAAAAGAGACAAACGATCCGTGGATTCTTTTCCTGGATGAGAGCATCGAACCAATCGAACCGGACTGGCTGACAATCATGGCTGAGCATATCCAACGTCCAGAAGTCGGAGCCGTAGGAGCCCGGTTGCTGAACCCGGACGCCACTGTCGAACAGGCGGGGATGATCGTGGGCGTCAATAATGCTGCGCAACCCGCGTTTCACGGATTTCCGGCAGAACACCCTGGGGCGAATCGCCAATTACAGGTGACACGAAACTGCAGCGCCGTTTCGAGCGCGGGTATGCTCACCCGGCGTGAAGTTTTTCAGCAAGTGGGCGGATTCGATGAAAGCCTGGAAGGCACGCTCGCCGATGTCGATCTGTGTCTTAAAATGCGGCGCGCCGGTTTCCTGATTGTTTACACTCCGTTCGCAAGACTTTGCTGGCATCAAGCCCCAGCCGATCAGATCGACATGAGCGGTGAAGCGATTATGCGCGAACGTTGGGCTGACATTTTACAGAATGATCCCTATTACAATCCAAATCTCTCTCGCGAACGGGCCGATTTCTCGCTAGGCAAGTAAAACCATTGGCTAAATAAGATGAGCAAGCACGAAGAAAATCTTTGGCAAGGTATCGACCGTGGCGCGCGTGGGAGCCTGAACACTCGGGACTATCACACGGCCTCCTTCACGCAGGAGCTTTCACAGCGTGGCGTCGAGGCGGGCGAACTCGCAGCTGCGGATAGGAGTCAGCGCGAGATTAAAGATGCTTGGATCCCGGGCGTTGAAATTTTCACCCGAAAAGTTTACCCGCAGCGGCACCGCGGATTTTTTGGCGAATTTGTACGGCGCGACGAAGGGATTCTCGCACGGATTGGCCTCTGGCCAAGGCAATGGTCAGCTGCGCGACTGTTTGCGGGAACTGCCAAGGGTTTCCACGTGCATCCCCCCAGTATTCCAGAAAATTGCGATCCAGTAGATTGGTTGCGCGGCTTGTATGTCAATGAGCCGGATAATTATTCAGCGCGAAGCTACGACAACGAGCAATGGGACGTCATGTTCTTTATTCAGGGCCGCTTCGAGATAATTCTATTCGACATTCGCGCGGGACTACCGCGGCGGGTGATGCGTTTCTTTGTGGACGGCGACAATCATCGCAGCAATAACAATGTCGGCGTCGTAATTCCACCGGGTGTGGCGCACGCCATTCGCGTTGAAGGCACAGAAGACGCGATCATGGTTTATGGCACGAGCACAGTTTTCCGCCCGGAATTTGAAGGGCGCATTGCGAGTGAGGTGGAAACCGCAGCGCTCCCAGAATCGTGGCGAAAATTCCTGTCGTTATAGGGCAGTCGATGACAGTTCCATTGAGCCTTCGGCCTCGATAGAAACGCCGCTGCAGAAATGAAGCGAAGTTTCGATCCGGAAGTACTGGAGATGATGGACCGGGATCAGCCCGTCTCTGCAGAACTGGAGTGCGATCTGAAACGTATTCGGCAATTGAATCGCTGGTTCGGAAGCTATCGCCTTGTATTGGATTTTGTTCGCGACTGGATCAAACCGGCCGACAAATTGCGAATCGTGGATCTGGCAACGGGATCTGGCGATATCCCACGATTGATTGTCGATTATGCGCGAAAGATTAGCGCCACGGTAGAGATGGATGCGTTAGATCGCCAGCCTGCCACACTGGAAATCGCCAGAAGACTGAGCGCCGATTATCCGGAGATTTCTTACCGCGAAGCCAACGTTCTCGAATGGAACCCAATCGAAGCATATGACCTCACGATTTGTACGCTGGCGCTTCACCATTTCAGCGACGAAGATGCCGTACGGCTCTTGGGCAGATGCCGCCAGCTATCCAAACGGTTTGTCCTGGTGTCAGATTTGCGACGTAGCTCTTCACTCGTCGCAGGCGTTTATCTTTTGACTGCGCTGATTTTCCGCGAACCGATGACGCGCTACGATGCGCGACTCTCTGCCCGTCGAGCTTTCTCCTTTTCTGAGATGCGTGATCTTGCTGTGCGAGCGGGGTGGCAAGATTTCGGTCACAAGAAATTCTGCGTTGGCCGGCAGGCGGTCTGGCTGGAAGCCGGCTAGCCGGGTCGAGTCAGAGTTGATTAGGGGAGAAAAAATCCGGAGATTTCCTCGACTTCGCTCGGGATGATAAATATGCGGATCGTTACTACAATCGCCCAGGCGCAGGCACAGCCGAACGCAAAATGCCGCGTGCTTGTTCCCACGATGGGCGCTTTACACAAGGCGCATGGGGAAATGGTCCGAGTCGCCCGTGAGCACGCTGGCCACGATGGCGAGGTGGCACTCAGCATATTCGTTAATCCGCTGCAGTTCGAACCCGGAAGCGATTACGAACGCTACCCGAGACCAGAAAAAACGGATGAAGAATTTTGTGAGAAAGCTGGGGTCGATCTTTTGTTTCGCCCCAGTGTTGCGGAGATGTACGGTGACGATCGCTCCGTGTTCATTGAGGAATCATCTCTTTCAAACACGCTGGAGGGCAAATCGCGGCCCGGACATTTCCGTGGTGTTTGCACAGTTGTCGCGAAGTTATTCAACATTCTCTCAGCGGACGCCGCTTTGTTTGGTGAGAAGGACTTTCAACAACTGGCGATCATTCGCCGCATGGTGCGCGACCTCAACTTCAAGACAAGTATTATTGCAGTGCCTACGGTGCGCGACGACGACGGCTTGGCATGCAGCTCGCGCAATCAGTATTTGAATGCGGACGAGCGCGAGCAGGCCACCGTTTTGCACAAGGCTTTGTTTGCTGCGGCAAATGCCGGCAAAACATCCGCGAGGGACGTGGTCGATCTTGCGCGAAAAGTAATCGGCGAAGCCCCACTTGCGCGGATTGATTATGTGGAAGTTGTCGATGCGGAAACCTTTCAATCGGTCGACCCGGTCAGAGCGAATTCATTGCTCGCGCTTGCTGTGGTCTTCGGGAAAACTCGCTTGATCGACAATATCCGGCTGGGGTGACAATCGTGTTCGCGTGTTTGAGCATTTAGCCCCAGCAGGCAAGATTGCCTCCTTCGCGGCATGAAGGAGTACGATTTCATCGTGATCGGCAGCGGTATCGCCGGCCTGAGTTTTGCATTGAAAGCGGCAAAGCACGGGTCCGTCGCGGTTATAACGAAACGCAAAGGTTCGGACACAAATACTGCCTGGGCGCAAGGCGGGATTGCGTGTGTGACGAGTGATGAAGATTCGTTTGAGTTGCACGTGCGCGATACGCTTGAAGCGGGCGCCGGCCTGTGTGACGAGGCGGTCGTGCGCACGATCGTCACCGAAGGTCCGGAGCGGATTCGCGAACTGGTAGAACTCGGTTTGCAGTTCGATGAACGTGAGGTTTCCGGACATCGCGAGCTTGACCTTGGCAAAGAGGGCGGTCATTCCAAGCGCCGGGTCTTGCACGTACGAGATGTAACAGGGAAAGAGATCGAAAATACGCTTTTGTGCGAGCTGGGCCGACAATCACATGTCCAACTATTAGAAAATCATGTAGCCGTGGATTTAATCACTGCCGCCAAGCTCGGGTTCGCGACAGAAGACCGCTGTCTTGGTGTCTATGTTCTGGATGAAAAAACTGGCGAGGTTGAAACCATTCGATCGGATCGGATCGTGCTTGCGACCGGCGGTTGCGGGAAGGTTTATTTGTACACGACCAATCCGGATATTGCGACCGGAGACGGCGTGGCGATGGCGTGGCGCGCAGGGGTTGAGATTGCCAACATGGAATTTATCCAGTTTCATCCCACCTGTCTTTTTCATCCGCAGGCGAAGTCATTTCTTATTTCGGAAGCGGTGCGCGGCGAAGGAGGTATTCTTCGCAACAACCGCGGCGAAGATTTCCTGAAGCGTTACGACGCGCGCGGTTCATTGGCGTCGCGCGATATCGTGGCGCGTGCCATTGACGCCGAGATCAAGCGCTCGGGCGCCAAGTGTGTGTTTTTGGATATCACTCATCAATCGCTGGAATTCATTCAAGAGCGTTTCCCCCACATTTACCAGACCTGTCTGCGATTCGGAATCGACATGTCGAAGCAGGGTATTCCCGTTGTGCCGGCTGCGCATTATCAGTGCGGTGGAATCAAAACGGATGTGAATGGCGCGACGAGTTTGCGCGGACTTTATGCGATTGGGGAGGTCGCGTGCACTGGGTTACACGGGGCAAATCGGCTTGCCAGCAACTCGCTGTTGGAAGGTTTGGTGGTTGCGCATCGCGCGGCCACTGCGGTCGGTGGCACACGATCAACTTCGAAACGAGAAATCCCACTGCCGGAATGGAGATCGGGAAATGTGCAGAACGTCGATGAGCTGGTTGTAATCTATCACAACTGGGATGAGATCCGACGCTTGATGTGGGATTATGTAGGAATCGTGCGCACGGATAAGCGCCTGCAGCGCGCCAGCGCACGGCTGCGAAATCTTCAACGCGAGATCCGAGAGTTCTATTGGAATTTCAAGGTGTCCGCAGACCTATTGGAACTGCGTAATTTGGCGGCCGTCGCCGCGTTGATTGTCGATTCCGCGCTGTGGCGCAAGGAAAGCCGCGGCCTCCATTACACGCTCGATTATCCCAAGGCGGACAATGCCCGATTCAAACACGATACCGTGCTCATCCGCAACTAATCCCGTAGCAGGTGGGGATGCTGCCGGTCTTTTTTAGAGTGCGAAAGGGTGCGCGCGGCATTATGCAATGATTTTCATCGTATCCGATCCGGGAAATTCGGCTTGCTTAGGAGCGTGGGATCGGGTACAAGGTGACGGCGTTTGAGGATGAGGAGACTTCTTGCGACTTGTCTGAGTCTGGGGATTGCTGCCGGCCCGAAAGCTTTCGGGGACGAGCAATCCACGTCCCCCTATGCAACGGCGGCCGACTTTGCCAAGTATGCCATGAAGCTTCGGGAGCAGGCTCTGCTCAAAGTCGAACCGCAGGTTTTTATCCCCACCAGCTCCCGTCCTGCGATGCAGCGTTACCCGTGGAAGACCAATATCGTCACCACTGTGTTTTGGATTGGAGAACAAGCAGGAGGTAACAATCCGGTTCCAAACTACAAAAGCGCCTGGGACTTTAACTGGACGTCAAATTATGGCGGATACGATAATCCCGACTCGAGCGCACGACGCAATTACATCCCGGTAGCATTTGTTCCGAAGTTGAATCCCTTCTACTGTGCGCTGCCATATAACGACGTGACGCACGGTCAGTTCAAGCCGGAAGCGGCACTGGTGATCCCTTGGTTCAAGCAATCCTACACCGGGCCGGGAGAATCAGTATGCCGGAACCGCTGGCTTGCGATTCGTAAAGGCAATCGCACCTGTTATGCGCAATGGGAGGATTGCGGTCCGTTTCGGACCGATCATTTTCAGTACGTCTTTGGCAACGAACGTCCCAAGCCGAATCTCAACCACGGTGCGGGCTTAGATGTTTCTCCGGCCGTGCGTGACTACCTGCAACTGGCACCCACCGACGTGACCGATTGGCAATTCGTCGAAGTTCGCGATGTACCCCCAGGTCCGTGGCGAAGCTACGGCGAAAATAATCATTGGGTCATCGCGCGCCGACAGAATGAGCAGCGGATGGCAGATCGCGGCCTTGGCGCCGCGAAGAAGTAGCGAGCTAAGACGCCAGTTTTACCCTGCTGGAGAAGACGCTGGCGAGGGAGTTGGAGAAGGGGATCCATTAGTGCTAGGCGAAACGTTTCCGCCCGGTTGAGGACTCGGATGGGAGGGTCGAGGCGTCGCCATGCGAATCAATTCGGGTACGGTGACGAATTTGAAGCCTTTTGCCTCGAGCTCATCAAAAGTGGAAGGCATCGCCTCAATCGTTCCCGGGTGAATGTCGTGAGATAACACGATCGAGCCGGGCCGCGTCTCCTTAAGAATACGAGATCGAACCACAGCGGGACCGGGCCGTTTCCAGTCATATGGATCCACGTCCCAAAGGATGATGTCGTAACCGAATTCATCATGAATCCAGCGCTTCTCTCGGGCCGTGATCGATCCATAAGGCGGCCGCAGCAACCTGGGCCGCTTTCCTGTGGCGTTCTTGATTGCATCATCGGTTTGCTGGAGTTGGTGACGAACGCCTTCATCCGACATCTTGCCGAAATTGGGATGCGACCAACTATGGTTGGCAATTTCGTGGCCTTCTCGCGCGGCTCGAGCAACGATCTCAGGATGTTCCGCGACGTTTTCGCCGATTACGAAGAAGGTCGCCTTGATGTGATGCGCAGCCAGCAAATCGAGTAATTTTGGAGTCAGCGTCGCGCTCGGTCCGTCGTCAAAGGTCATCGCGATATAGGGTCCATCGACATGAACCGAATTAAATGTGATACCAGGTTCTTCCGGTTCCGCTCGAGTTGCTCGCGCCGCAGTTCGCTTTGCTGGCGTGGACTCCGCTCCAACCGCAAGGGCGAAGGTTAACCAGACGAAACAAAACAACAGCAAACGGAAAGGGGACATAGGTGGCAGCGCGGGGAAAATGAATGCGTATCTAGCAGAGGCTGCCAGTTACGCAAGACGCGGCTGCTTCCCTTGCACGAGAGCGATAAATCCGCAGCGGATTTATTCGCGCCAGAAAGCAAGGCGCATTCAACCTTTCCGCAATTTCTGGAGTTCCGCGATAAACGCGGCGGGACCGTCGGGAAAGTAACCGGGATACCGCCAAAGCTCTTGTCCGTCGGCACTGAGCACCACGATCGTAGGAAATCCCACGATCTCGTATTTCTGTGCAAGTTCGCGATTCTGCTTTCTTAGCTCGGCGGTCTGCGGTTTACCGCGTGGAAAATCGAGTTCTACGACGACCAGATTGTCCCGTGCGAAGTCCTTAAACTCCGGCTTCAATAGAACCTCCCTGTCAAACTTTTTACACCACCCGCACCAATCTGAGCCGGTAAAATCGAGCAGCAGAATTTTGTTATTAGCCTTGGCCTGTTGCTGCGCTTGCTTGTAATCGGTGAGCCAGCCAGACTCCTCCGCGCTAGCGAGCGGCCCGGAGATTAGAGCGACGGCCGCGACCGCGAAAAGAAAAAAACGGTAGGTTTTCACGTCACCATCTTCGATGGAAATACTGGCTAGCGCAAGGGCCCCGAAATTTTCGGAACCAGCGCAGCAATTATTTCATTCCGCGAATAGCCCGGCGAACCAACGCCGGGCTATCGACGGGTTTGGGATCTAGCGCAGATGCTTCGAGACGAGCTTGGTCATCTCGAACATACTCACCTGGCTCTTGCCATTGAATACCGGCCTGAGTGAGTCGTCGGCGTTGATCATGGTTCGTTTCTTTTTATCCTGGCAACCGTGCTTCTTGATATAGTTCCAGAGCTTTTTGGTGAGCTCCGAGCGTGGTAGCGGCTGTGACCCGACAATGGCAGCAAGCTTATCGTCAGGCTGAACCGGTCTCATGAAGGCGGGATTCGGTTTGCGCTTGGAAGTTTTCTTTTTGGTTTTCGGCATGGAGGCTGATTAACGTTTCGCTTGCGAGAGAGCAACACTAATTTTAAGCAAACGGAAAAATTTATTGATGGGCCATCCGGCGCACCGCCATAGCTGTGATATCATCCGACAAAGAGTCCTTGGCATTATTGGGCATTGCTCGGTCCAAAATTCGCTTGAGCAATAATTCTGCAGTCGGTGCGGAATGGTCCAGCATGTTCTGCAGTTGCCGCGGCGTCAATCGGCGCGGTTCGTGTTTCGACGAGCCAAACAACCCATCAGTGTAAAGAAGGAAGGCGTCCCCTGGTTCAAAGTCGAGCGCGGTTTCCGCAAATTCGGACCGCTCGACCAAGCCCAACGGAGGTGCGACCGATGGAATCGATTCTGTCGAGCCGTTACGGCGGAGGATGAGAAGAGGCGGATGACCCGCTCCTACGACGTGCGCGCTCCCGGTTGCGTGATTAAGCGCCACACACATCGCAGTCATGAAAGAGCGTCCGCCAAAAATGCTGCGAAAGTCATCGTTCACTGCTTTCAACACGCGAGATGGCCCGTCGTGTTCCACGCTGCCATGGTGAAATAGAAGCTTTGCCAGTGTTGTAAGCAGCGCAGCGGCAGCTCCGTGACCGGAGCCATCGGTAATCCAAAACAAGATGCGGCCATCCTTCATTCGCAGCCAGCCGTAGATATCGCCGCCCACTTGAATCACCGGGCGATAACAGGCTGCAACCTCCCATCCAGGCAGCACCAGAGGCTTTTGGGGAATTAACGATTGCTGCGTCAAACGCGCTGCGGCCAGATCGCGTTCAAGATCGCGGCGCCATTGTTCGAGTTCGTCATTCTGCCTCTCTAACTGCCGCCTCATGGAGCGAAGACGAAGCTGAGTCTCGATTCGCGCACGCAATACCGCAGCATTGACTGGTTTTGTCACAAAATCATCTGCGCCAGCTTGTAAAAAAGAGACCTCGCTGTCCTCGCTTCCATGCGCAGTCAGCATAATTGTCGGCACCTGCGCGATTGACTGATGTTCATCGGAGCGGAGCTGTTTTAGCACCTCGGCGCCATTGGCCCCTGGCATATCGAAGTCGAGCAGCAGAAGCGAGGGCGGCTTGGCACGAATTATCTGCAGCGCTTCAGACCCGTTCCCGCAGACTTGGCAATTGTAGCCGGTTGACGTCAGTACTTGCGCAAGGATTTTGCGGCTCAAAGCATCGTCATCCACTATCAAAATTTCCGCATGGGAGTTATTGGCCGTAGACATTTCTATCTAGGATTCGGATGCAAGGCCAACCGTCATTGTATCCACAGCAGTTTTTGCGAACGCGTGGCTGAGCGTGAACAAAAAGCGATTTAGTGATTGGCAACGACTCAGACTGCAGATACGCTTGTTGCAGTATTTTGCATTTATGAAATTCTCATTGTCGCTTGCTCTGTTCACGGCCTTCCTCGTCGCCTCGTGCAGTGAAGAGCCGCAGCCGCCGCCCTCTCGACATCGGGTCGCAAATTATCCACCCACTCAGCCCGAACAGTACCCGCCACCGCAACAACCATTCAATCCGAACGGCCCTGTTCAGCCTACAGGGACACCGCCCGTGGAGACCGCACCAGCTCCACGTCCACCGGCAGCCGCACCGACGAAGGTTGCAAAAGGCGATTATCCCTATGGAATTCCTGTTCCTGGCAAGCCCCACCTTGTGGAGAGTCCTTACTCACCTGGCAAGTATATCGATGTCGAAGGATTCCCTCCGGGAACCGAAGTAAAGGATCCGTACACGGATAAAATTTTTCTTGTTCCGTAACGGGTTGCCTTGAGGGTGTTTGAGGCTGATGCTGGATGGTCGTATTAGGTGCTGAGTTAGCACAGCGTCCGTTTTTACAGAGCATCCGGCTAAGTATTCACTATTGGTTTCTTCTTATCTATGGAGTTGCGGGTAAAACGGGCACCTCGAATTGACATCGAGATCACTGTCCCCGGAGATAAAAGCATTTCGCATCGCGCTGTAATCATCGCTGCTTTGTCGAATGGAGTGTGCGCTCTGGAGGGATTTCTTCCCAGCGAAGATTGTATGCACACAGTGAACGCACTGCGCGCACTCGGGATTAAGATCGAACAGCCCGAGCCGGCGACGTTGATCGTTTATGGGAAAAAGCGAGTCCTTACGCCGCCCAAGGGCGAAATCAATTGCGGCAATTCCGGCACCACCATGCGTCTGCTCTCAGGGCTGCTGGCCGGGCAGACATTCGAAAGTCGCCTTGTCGCGGATGCCGGGCTGTCAAAACGTCCGATGGAGCGCGTCATTACGCCGCTTCGCCAGATGGGTGCAGACATTGTCGCGGAAGGTCCCGAAGAGACGCCGCCGCTGCGCATTCAGGGCGGTTCGTTACGTGGTATTCGTTATCGGCCGCCTGTTGCAAGCGCGCAGGTGAAAGGCGCATTGCTACTGGCCGGACTCTTTGCCAAGGGCAAGACCACGGTGATCGAACCGGCACCAACGCGGAATCATTTGGAAATGATGTTTGACTATTTCCTGGTCCGAACAGCAATGGACGAGAATGGCAGTGTGAACGTATTCGGTGACCAAGTCCCGGAGTCGCGCGACTTTGCCATTCCAGGCGACATCTCTTCCGCGGCATTTTGGCTCGTTGCGGCTGCGGCCAAACGGCGAGGTCATTTGCTCATTCGAGGTGTGGGTTTAAACCACACACGAACCGCGCTGCTCGGTGTTCTACTTCGGATGGGTGCGCAAGTGCGCGAGGCGATTGAGGACATCGATCAAGTCGAGCCGTTCGGAATTGTTGAAGTTACTGGTTTCCCCCTAAAAGGTACTGTCATTCAGGGTAAGGAAGTACCGCAACTTATTGATGAACTGCCGATACTTGCAGTCGCCGGCGCTCTTGCAGACGGCAAGACGATTATTCGCCACGCGGAAGAATTGCGCGTCAAGGAAAGCGATCGTATCGCCGCAATCGCGCACAATCTGCGTGCCATGGGTGCGAAAGTATCTGAACTGAGTGATGGCCTCGAGATTCTTGGACCAGCTCCCTTGCACGGGACACGCCTGCCGAGTTTTGGCGATCATCGTATCGCGATGGCGTTTGCCATAGCGGGACTGTTCGCTGATGGCGAGACTATTATTCAGGACGCCGAATGTATTCGTGAATCCTATCCTGGGTTCGAAACTGTCCTCGAAGAATTCACAAATCCGAAACGGATGCAGATCAGTACGCCTGTGATCGGTTCACTTACTCCCGGACCAGTCGAGGAAGAAGCATGATTCCTGAAACGTTCGGAGTTTGGATGTAAATGACTGGTGGCTTGCCCGGCAGCTTGTCGGCGCGCTAATTTCCCAGGATGCAGGAACAGTCTCATCGGGTAATTGCCATCGATGGTCCGGCGGCTTCTGGAAAAAGCAGCGTCGCACGAGAACTTGCCCGGCAACTGGGATTCATTTACGTCAATTCCGGTGCCATCTATCGAGCAATCACATGGCACATTCTGCAAAATAGAATCGATCCTGAGGATGGCGACTGCATCGAGAAGGCCCTTCGATTAGCCGCCATCTCCGGTGCTTTGGAGGATAATGAGTCGCGTGTTCTCATTAATGGCGCCGATCCCGGGAACCACTTGCGTGATGATTGCGTAAACGAAAGCGTTGCACGCGTCAGTCAGTTCCCTGTGGTTCGCCAAATTGTTGCGGAGAGACTGCACGAGCACGCACAAACTCACGATCTGATCGTGGAAGGCCGCGATATCGGTTCAGTCGTTTTTCCAAACACGCCCTATAAATTTTACGTTGATGCTTCGCCGGCGGTGCGTCTCCAGCGCCGCGCGGCTCAAGGAGGACGCGATGAAATTGCGCTGCGCGATCGCGCTGATTCTTTGCGCCCGGTCTCGCCGTTGGTCATCGCGAAGGACGCGAATCTCATCGACACGTCACATCTGACGATTCAGCAGGTCATCAGCGAAATCGTCGGCATACTCGCAAAGATGGGCCTGCCGATCCAGGCAATTTAACGAGTTAGAGATTTAAAGATTGACTGAAAGACGAATCGCCAAATCGCTAAATTGTTTACTCGTTAGATGAATCTCTATTACTGGCTTGGTTATCAGCTTAGCCGTCTTGTTGGCCGATTGTTTTTTCGTCTTCGTGTGATTCATCCGGAGCGCATGCTTCAGAACGGTCCGGTCATTCTCGCCATGAACCATCAGAGTTATCTCGATCCGCCGCTGGCGGGTACTACTTGTGATCGGGCGATTTATTTTCTGGCGCGGCGCACTTTGCTGGATGTGCCACTGCTGGGCCGGCTTTTGCCAAAACTCAATGTAATCCCGGTCAATCAAGAGGGCATCGACCGTAGCGCCCTCAAGTCTTTGATTCGGATTCTCAAGGCCGGTAACGCGGCGCTGGTTTTCCCGGAAGGCTCGCGTACAACGGACGGTAACCTGCAGCCCGCCGAACGGGGATTGGGTCTTATCATTGCAAAAACGCTGGCGCCAGTCGTGCCGATGCGGATCTTCGGTGCTCACGAAGCCCTGCCACGCGGTGGCGGCTTACACTTTGCGCCGATTACCATCGTGATTGGTGACCCCATCTTCTTTACAGCTGCCGATCTAAGCCAAGCCGGGAAGGACCTTTACAAGCGATTAAGCCAGGATGTTATGGATGCAATCGCAGCTTTGCGATTGGACTGATCTGGGTTACCTCCCTTCCTTTGAAAGCAGGAAATTGAACAGGGGTTCCTTGCACGAATGAGATCGATATCGATACTTCAAACGTGAATTTGCCACAGCAGCCTTCCGAAAGATTTCGATCCCGCGAGGTTCCAAGAAGCGCCGTTGCGCTGATGATCATCATCGTTACGTCTATCGCGCTAGTGGCTCTCTTCGCCAATATTCAGCGATTTCGCCGCGGCAAGATCGAAACGGTCGTCGTGGCGCCAACAAGTTCGGCAACGCCACAGCCGCGTTAACTTTCATTTGACTAGCAGCGGCTCCCTCAGTTTCTTCGTACGATTAACTGAAACCCGAAATACGACCTCTGATATGAAAAAACTCCTTGCTCTCTCAATGCTTGTTCCTTTGGTGATGGTTTGCTCGTGCCAAAAACAAGATGCAGCCGCCGAACAACAACTGGCTCAAAGGAAAGCCGAGTTGGATGCTCGCGAGAAAGCATTAGACGAACGAGAGAAGGCATTGGCCGATAGACAAAAAGCCGTAGCACGCTTGGCGACGAGACTTCCTGCCGATCTTCAAATGCGAGCCCAGAAAAAAGACAGCTCATCAAATGTACAGCCTTCTGCATCGATTCCTCCCGGTCTAGAGCCGCCGACCGATATCACGCAGCTCAAAGCCAGTAGAGAAAAAAGGATGGAAGAGTTACGCGCATTAAGGCAGCGCAGGCTGGATGCCGTTCAGAAAATGAGATCAGCCATGGGCGCACGAGGGAATCCAAGTGCCAGTGCGCCGCCCGACACCAGCGCCCCCACCAGCGCCAGCGGCTCTGCGGATACCAGCGGGTCTGCTGATACCAGCGCGGCAGAGGAGGCGACTTCCCCGTCACCTACGCCCCAGTGAATACGAGGCGGTGATCCATCGCTTCAACGCGAACGAACCGGCGAATTTGCGTGTTGCCCTGCGAGTTCCCGAGCGTATTGCAGAGTGTCGATAGTATCCACGTTCTTGTCGCGGCGGATGGCTTTGATTCTCGGGAAACGCAGTGCCAGTCCGCTGGCGTGGCGTGAGCTGGGCTGAATTGAATTGAAGGCTACTTCGAGGATCACGTCCGGTTTCACCTCGCGGTACCGCCCATGGTCCGCGATGGTGTTCTGTTTGAAGTGCTCGGTCAATTCTGCGATTTCTGCGTCGGTCAACCCGCTGTAGGCCTTGCCAATCGGCAAGAGATTGCCGGTGGTTTCATCGCGAACCGCAAATGTGTAATCGCTTAACACAGTATTGCGCTTGCCATGCCCAAACTCAGCCCCCACGACCACCACATCCAGCGTCGCCAGTTCTTTCTTGAGCTTAAACCAAAACATCCCGCGGTTGCCGGGCAGATAGCGCTCACGCAGCGGAGCCTTTAATAATGATCGGCCGTTCAACCAAAGAAGATCAAAAATCACAAACGCAACCGGCACGTCCGCCGCCGCACGCGCGAACAAATCAGCGCCCTCACTCTTTCGCCCCAGGCGCTTCTGCAAATCGAAGAAGGTAAATTCGCGACCTTCAGCGAAAGCGATTATTTCGCCGTCGATAATCAGTTCTTCCTGGAAATTTTTGGCTTGATCAGCCAACTCCGGGAATTGCCCGGTGATACGCCGCAGATCGCGCGAAAAAATCTCGACCTGCTGCGCACTGCGATGCAGCTGTGCACGAATACCGTCGAATTTGTCCTCCAAATATACGGTAGGCGGTGGCGGCGACGCCAGTTCTCGACTAGTCCCTGCAGCTTCAGCGAACCGTTTCCAGACTGCTTCGGCTGTTGGTTCGGGAGTCGCCAGCATGCATTTGATCGGACGAAAAATTGACAGCTCCGCACGCGCCAACTCGTTTCGCGAAGCGAGCAGCGCCGTTTGACCAATATCGCCTAACAACATGTTCGCCTCCCTTACCTGCTCAGGAGAGGCATTGAATGCCTTCGCGATTGCCTCCTCCACTAGACCCTCGCGCAATCCGATGCGCAGATCGCCAGTCAGAATTTTGACGACGTACTGGCCTTCACGAGGGGATATCATTGAGAATCGATTTCGCAACAGCTCGGCCTTGGCAATTGGGCCGCGCGCTCGGTGAAGATCTTTAAACAGCTTACCCGATTCCGCGAGGCTGAATGGCTGTGATGTCGTTCTTCCATCCAGCGCTTCGAACGCAGTCTTGCCAGCGTCGCCGTGAGTGCTAGCGATGCGATGAAATTCCGCGTCGTCGATTTTGGTCGCCGCTTGCAACGCGCGGAAGATTACAGCCCAGCCAACCTGCAGGGTGCGCGGATCGATTTGGGCAAAGGCTTTCCCGGTGAAGTAAGGCGTCGCAATCAGAAGCTGTTCGCTCGTCAGACCGCGTAGATAATTGGCAAGCAATTGAATTTTTTCCAGTTTGGCCGGAGTGGCAGCAATCACTTCACCGACATTCGCAAATGCAAAGAACTCGGATTCTGTAGTGGCGGATGTATCAGCCGCATTCTTTCTGGCTGCATGCGACGCGTCTGCCGTTCCGGGTTCCGCCAGCGTGAACTCCATTTGGTTTTCTTCACTCAACGCCCACGCTTCGATACCGCGCCTGCGCAAATCGGCCGCAAAAGCAGCAGCGAAACCGTGGAGCGTAAATACCTGGCGCGGTTGTACGAGTTCTACATAGCGAAGAAGGTCGGTGTAGTCAGCGTGGTCAGAAAGGGCAAATGCCGTGTCAACCTGGTAGCGATAGACCGCGCCTGGATCGACTGCCCATCCACTGATCATCGCGACGCGTTTGCGCGCAATTTTTTCCAGCATCCGTGAATGATTCGCACTGGGTGGGCAGATCAGGACTTTTCCGGAAACATCGTTTGAATTGTAGCGAAGATATTTGCAAAACGATTGGCCAAACAGCTCGTAGATGCGCGTCATCTGATAGACCGAACCGTGCAGCATGGGCGTCAACCCGGCGCCGTCGAGCGAACAGAGTATTTCCTGGGCTTTGCCTAACGAATATCCAAGAAGCACAGGCACGCGGTTGTCCTCAATTGTTTCGCGGCAGAAAGCGACGATTTGATCGACGACTTCCTCCGTAGGCGGAAATCGGTAGCGTGGCACCCCGAATGTCGTTTCCATGATGAGTGTATCCGCTTTGCGCCATTCCGCCTGCTCGGCTGATTTTCCGGAACGCAGTTTAAAATCGCCGGTGTAAAGCAGTGTCTCGTTGCCGGCGAAAAGGAAAAACTGTGCCGAACCAAAGATATGGCCGGCTGGCAATAGCATAAGGTCGAGCCCATGTACCATTCCTTTTTTACTGAACGGCAATATGTGCTCTGTGCGAGAACCCGGCAGCCGACTTTGCATCAAGTGTGCTGTGCGCTCCGAAACTATGATTTCTTTGTGCGGCGCGATGTGATCGGCATGCGCGTGTGAAACGAAAGCGAACCGCTTGGCGTCCCATGGATCGAGCCATAACTCCTGCCGTGGCAGATACACTCCGCGCTCATAACGAACCGCAATCATGAAACGCAAATGTACTTTCAGATTCGCGGAAGTTCCATAGGAGCCGGAGATCCTGGACGTGGGTTGTTCGTTGACACCCGAATCAAAACCCGGCTTTATTAGGGGAATGAGGTCTGTTGCTGTTCTGTTGGCTTTGAGCTCTTTGACCATCGCCGTCCCGAGTCAGGCCGCGCGTGAGCGCGTAGAACCAAGAATCCTTGAAAAAGTGACGCCGCTCCCGGTGGCGTTAAACAACAATTTCGAGTTTCGAAAAACGAAGCTTTTCTTTATGAGCGAGAAAGCACCAAAAGCTGGCGATCGCGCGCGTCAGACAACGAGCACGGTGGGCGGGAAATCGAATTCGCCCAGCCAGAAAACGGCCACCCTTCAGGACGCGCCCATTACCTTTGAGCGCCAGTATCGGCTCTTCGGGGCGGTCACAGCACTTGATCAGCGTCAGCGTTTTGGCAATTACTTTGATTTCTTTTGGAGAGCCAAGCGCGCTTCCGATGTCACAGTACGTTTGGAATATCGCCAAGAGAAACTGCACGAGCACGTCCAGGCGCAGGAAATTTCATATGCAAACGTGCGGGGCACTCATAAGACCGAATTCAAGGTCGTCGGAGACGATTATTTTGACGACGGCCGCGTAATGGCATGGCGGTGTCTGTTAATCGAAAACGGCCGGATCGTAGCGGAAAATCGCTCTTTCATGTGGGAGTGATATCGAGGCGATGTTTTATGTACGTTCAGCTGTTTTCACCTCATGCGGCCTTTTGGGCCCGGGATACCGAATTACTTCAAGAGGTTTTCTTGCGTCCGGCGAGCATTGACAGCATGGCTCTCGGCCTAGTATCTTTTAGCTAGTAACTGTGGACTCATCTATTCAAGTAGGGGTGAGCGGCCCAACCGTGTGGGTGAAAGTGGGGGGGAAAGGTAGTTTCCTCAACAGCGGCAATCTCAAAGAGTTCGCCCGCGAGATGTTGGACCGCGGCTATCGCGAATTTGTGGTGGATCTGGCGGACTGCGCCATGATGGATTCCACATTCATGGGAACGATGGCCAGCGTGGCGCTTCGACTGAGAGAGCTGGGACATGGACACCTTCACATCGTTCATTGCGGGAACCGCAGCCAGGAACTTCTCTCCGGGCTGGGGTTGGATCAGATTTTCGATATTCGCGCTAACGGTGCCAGCCCCCCTGAATGCGGAGCGCTCGAACGAACCCCCGCGGTCCAATCGCCTGTTGATAAGAAAAAGGAACAGACGGAGACGATGTTGGAGGCGCATCAGGCACTTTGCGAGGCTGCGCCGGAAAATATTCTTCGCTTTAAAGACGTTCTCGATTTCTTAAGACAAGACCTTCATCACGAGACGCCTTTGAAGTAAGCTGGCCCTTGCATGATGTGGCCGACTCTTCTTCTCGGACTGCTTGTTGGGTCTGTCGCGGGATGGGTCATCACCGCTTGGCTTCAGCTACGGCGAATTCGAAGTCTGGAGCGGTCTCATGAGGAAATTCAAGTTGAGGAGACGCTCGTTTTCGATTTTTTGCACGGTCTCGGCGAAGCCTTTCGAGAGACGATTCGCCCGCAGGAGCTGCACCGGCTAATCGTTGAGGGCGCGACACGTGTTCTCGATGCGTACGGCGGGGCGCTTTATGTGACTGATCGAACCGGCGGGAAACTGACTCCTGCGTTCATTTCCAAAGGTTGTCCGCCCCTCGTGGATATTCCTTCGAGTACCTTGCAACAAGCGGCCGCTACTTCGATGGAACTCGAGAGCTTTTTACGGTTGCACACAGTCGGGCCGGGTGAAGGACTCATTGGACGAGTCTGGCAAACAGGACAATCTGTTTGTTTGACTGAGTTCTCCGAGGCGCCGGAACTGGCAAAATTGCGAGGCAGCACTTTTGGCAGCGCATCGATTATGGCCGCATCGCTTCGGTATGGAAACCAGGACCTGGGTGTTTTGGCGCTGGCTCAGGGTCCGAGCGGGCCTCCTTTTTCGCAGGGTGATTTCGTCGTTTTTAAGTCGATCTCGGAGCAATCCGCTTTTGCGCTTTACAACGCCATCATTTATTCGATGGCAAACGAAAAGAAACGACTCGACCACGATCTGGAAATCGCGCGGGATATTCAGCGCATCTTGCTTCCATCGGAAGCGCCGGCCATCAATGGATTTCAGATTAGCGGCCTTAATGTGCCCGCCCGCCAGGTGAGCGGCGATTATTTCGATTACATTCAGGTCGATAAAGAACGGCTCGGTGTCGCGATTGCAGACGTGTCCGGTAAAGGCGTCCCCGCATCGCTTATCATGGCGATCTGTCGCAGCGTCTTGCGGGCGGAAGCGGCTCGCAACCCGTCTCCAGCGGATGTCTTGCGAAAGGTGAACCGACAGCTCTATCCCGATATCAAGGAAGACATGTTTATCAGCATGGCTTATCTGATTCTCAATCATCAGCACGATGGCGTGACGCTTGCACGCGCTGGACATGACGCGCCATTACTTTACAAGCAACAGTCACAAACAGTCATACCATTGAAGCCACCCGGCATGGTCGTGGGCATTGACAGTGGAAACGTGTTCGATAGGCTAACGATTGACTTCGCTGTCCCGCTCGAACGAGACGATTGCCTCGTCCTCTACACCGATGGTGTGACCGAAACGCTGAACGCTGAGGGAGACGAGTTTGGCCTGGACCGCATGAGGCAATCGGTTCGTGCGAGTGCCACCAACGGGGCACAAGCAATTGTAAGGAAGATCATCGAGGACGTTCGCGATTTTACCGGTTCGATTCCTCAAAACGACGACATCACTTTGATTGCCATTCGCAAAACATGAAAAAGACCTCTTTTACTGAACAAAATAAACAAATGAAACAATCCGCGAGTTCAAGCCCTCCATTTGCTGAGCCTGCGGCTTCTGCCGCGCAGAGCGAAACAGAAGATCCAACGGCCGGGCTGCAAGCTGATCTCGACCGCTTCCGCGATCTCGCATTGCGCAGTCAGGCCGACTTCGAGAACTACAAGAAACGTTCAGCGCGCGAAAAGGAAGAGGCCATTAGATATGCCAACAGCTCTTTGCTGGAGCGCTTGGTAGGAATTATTGACAATTTTGAGCTTGGTCTCGCAGCGGCAAAAGAGCAGGGCGCAGACTCGCCCATTTATTCAGGAATGATTCTCGTCCAGAAGCAACTCAATGATTTGCTGACCGAAAATGGCCTGCAGCCCATCGAAGCGGAGGGGAAAACATTCGATCCGAACGTGCACGAAGCAATTGCCCATGAGCCGAGCGATCAAGTTCCCGAGGGGATTGTCTTGCGTCAGGCCCGTCGGGGTTATCGATTTAAAGAACGGTTGCTGCGGCCTTCACGAGTTGTCGTCTCCAGCGGGCCTGCAAAGAAGTAAGGCTTCTTGCCTGCGCTGCCCGTTAGTCCCATAAGTCACATTCGGACTTGTCGGTAATATGGCTACTGAGAAACGTGATTACTACGAAGTGCTGGGTGTTGAACGAAACGCCACCGAAGAGGAGGTGAAACGCGCCTATCGCAAGCTAGCGGTTAAGTTTCATCCAGATAAAAATCCGGATGATCCGCACGCCGAGGAAAAGTTCAAGGAGTTGGGCGAAGCGTACGATGTTCTGATGGATCCTGACAAGCGCGCCGCATATGATCGCTTTGGTCATGCGGCCTTCGCTCCGGGGAGCGCTGGTTTTGATCGCGGCGTTTTCCACGACCCGTTTGAGATTTTCCGGGAAGTTTTCGGCGGCGGCGGATTTGGCGGTGGAATTTTCGAGACATTCTTTGGTGGCGGCGACCGCGCGGAAGATCGGCGGCGCGGATCTGATTTGCGCTACGACATGGAGATCAAGCTGGAGGAGGCAGCGTTTGGTGCCGACAAGGAGATTGAGATCGCGAAGCTCGACACGTGTGACAAATGCAAGGGCAGCGGCGCGGAACCGGGCTCGGGCACGATTACCTGTCCTGCTTGCGGTGGCCGCGGACAGGTAATCAGTTCGCGCGGATTTTTTCACGTGTCTCAAACATGTCCCCGGTGCCGCGGCGCTGGCGAAGTCATCGAGAAACCGTGTCCGAAATGCCGCGGCGAAGGGCGCGTGGAAAAATCGGGCCGTGTTAAACTGAAAATACCCGCGGGAATCAGAGAGGGCTCAAGGTTGCGGTCGTTAGGTAACGGCGAATCCGGCATTCGCGGCGGTCCTCCAGGCGATCTTTATGTCGTTATTCACGTGAAGGAACACAGGATTTTTCAGCGTGAGGACGACGACCTGTATTGCGACGTGCCGATTCCTTTTTCCGTCGCGGCTCTAGGCGGCACGATCGATGTGCCAACGCTCGAAGGCAGGGCACCTCTGAAGGTGTCGGCGGGCACACAAAGCGGGCAAATGTTTAAGCTGCGCGGAAAAGGAGTTACAAACATCAACGGGCGCGCCAATGGCGATTTGTTTGCGCGCTTGATTGTCGAGGTGCCATCGCGGTTGAATGCGGAGCAACGTCGCAAGCTCGAGGAATTCGCAGCGCTTTGCGGCGACGAAAACACGCCCCTACGCAAGAGCTTTTTCGAACGCGCGAAGGAATTTTTTAAATAGCGCTTCTGTGTTTCACGATGCTGTCAAACTGATCGAGTGTCCCCGTGATGCGTGGCAGGGTCTCGCGCGGCAAATCCCAACAGAGCTCAAGGTGCGTTACCTTCGCGCTTTGATCGCGGCGGGATTCAAACACATCGATGCCGCAAGCTTTGTCTCTCCCAAAGCCGTTCCGCAGATGGCCGATAGCGAGAAAGTATTGGAGCAACTCAACGCACCGGATGACGTCGAAATCATTGGTGTGGTGGTTAATGAAAGGGGAGCCGAACGTGCGATCACTACCAAATGCGTTACGACGTTGGGTTATCCTTATTCCATCTCTGAAACATTTCTGCATAAAAACCAAAACCACACGCTCGTGGAATCGCTCAAAGTTTTGGAATCAATCAAGACAAAGGGCGACAAGGCTGGCCTCGGCATCGTCGTTTATATCTCCATGGCGTTCGGGAATCCGTACGGCGATCCTTGGGATGAGAACGAGTTGCGTAGAGCAGTAGCGAAACTCGCTGCCATTGGTGTTCGTTCGATTTCCCTGGCTGACACGGTCGGAGTCGCTGGGGCAGATCTGATTCGGCGTGTAGTCCATCCAATCACGAAACAGCACGTCGATTGCGATATTGGCGTGCATCTTCACAGCGCGCCTGGGGAGGCTTCAGCCAAAGTGCTCGCCGCCTACGACGCGGGGTGTCGGCGCTTTGATTCCGCCCTTGGTGGTCTCGGTGGATGCCCGTTCGCGCAGGACGCGCTGGTTGGAAATATTCCTACGGAGAGCGTAATCGCAGCACTTCAGCAGCGCGGGGAGATACCAATAGGCAAATCGTTGACGGATGTCCTGGCGATCAACTCGCGCATCGCGGCTCAGTACCAGTAACGGTATCGCACTTTCCGCTAGCCTCGTAAAAAACCTGTCCAATGAAGTGCTGTCATGTTGAGCAAAGCGAAACAATTCGGTCTATTTCCGCGTGGGACTGAGCCAGAAATGATCAGAGATTCTTCGGTTCGCTCAGAATGAGATTGGTCCCATAGGTCGTATGCATCGCTTCTTCATCTCCCCCGAAAACTGGAAGCCTGGCACGCTTGCACTAGCTGGGTCGGAAGCACACCACGCGCGCGACGTCCTGCGCATGAGAGTGGGAGAAAAACTCGTTCTTTTCAACGGACGCGGGCAGGAAATCACTGCAGAAATCATCGATCTCGGCGGCGACCAAATTGAATTGAGAAAATTACACGAAGCGGAAACACCACCGCTGCAGTGCCGCATCGTTCTGGGGCAGGCGATCCCGAAAGGAAAGAACATGGACTTGATTGTGCAAAAAGCGGTCGAGATCGGTGCCGCCGAAATTGCGCCGATCATTTCCGATCGCACGGTTGTGCAGGTCGATTCCGAAAGCGCCGCGCAAAAGCAGTCCAAATGGCAGCAAATCGCAGTTGAGGCAGCCAAACAATGCGGCCAGAACTGGCTGCCGAAGGTGCATTCCCCGAGAAAGTTGGCAGAGTTCTTTTCCTCTGTAGAGGCAGGTGTGTCGCCTGCTGATCTGCAACTGATCGGATCGCTTCAGCCGGGGGCGCGGCACCTAAAGAAGATCCTCGCTGACTATTCGAGTGAACATCAACGTCCTCCTCGCAGCGTCTTGATGCTTGTTGGACCCGAAGGTGACTTCACGCCTGCCGAACTCGCACTCGCGCGACGTCACGGATGTGAGCCAATTACGCTCGGCCCAATTATTCTTCGCGTGGAAACAGCGGCAATTTATTGTCTCAGTATTCTCTCGTACGAATTGTTGATTTAGAGTGTGAGTTCTATAGCTGCTTTTCGTCACAGAGTTCTTGAAAGCCAGGATCGCCGCGTAATGAGTCCCAGAGAGGGTCGAGCCTCAGAAAGGCTGATGTAAGAGGCATTGGGCCGTAAATCTGGCTTTGAGAAGGTGCTTGTAACAGCCGCCTAAGAGTTGAAATTGCCCGGTCCCTCTGGCCGAAGAGTGTTTGTATGACCGCTATGTTCTCTTCCAGGCCGGGTCCGTCCACTGCATCTTTGGCACTCGGTAGAAGCATGATTGCACGTTCCGCTTCCTTTAAGGCTAAGTCTTTCTCCCCTGCCATGGCATTAGCCAAGGCAAGCCACGCCGCAAAGTTGGAGTTAACCGGCTGACGCTTGCAAAGCGGCTCGAGCGTGTTACGCGCCTGCTCGGCGGTTACCTTGGCTCCTACGGCGTCGCCGGCAAGACGCTGCGCAATAGCCAGGTAAACCTGAGTAGCGCCTTTGATGAATTCAGATGTAAAATGGAATTGGGCCAGTCTAGCTTGCAGCAATCGAACGGCCTCAGCGTGATTCCGCTCAAGTCTCAATTGAATGACCTTAACAAAGAAGGCACTGTCATACGGCGTCTGCTCGGTTACTCCCGATACAAATTGAGCGGCTTGGCCCAAGTCACCCTGGGCCTGATAAATGCCGGCCTTTAACGACATCAGATCCAGATCATTCGCGATAATGTCCACCGCTCGATCATAGCGTTCTAACGCCGTGGAGAATTGGCGGAGCATTGCGTAAGTCCACGCTGATGTCGTCAACAACTCCCCATTGCGCGGATCCAGGGACAGACCTGCTTCGACCGCGGCAAGGCTTTCATTCCAGTTTCCAAGGCGGCGGTTAACTGCGCTAAGCGCCCATGCCACCTCGCTGCTGACGGGCGACAGTTTGTTAACTCGCTGGAATGTTGCTCTGGCGAGCCCATAATCACGCACTACCCAGTATTGATAATAACCCAGGGCGAGCAGAGTATCGGTCGAGTTTGGCTGGAGTTTCTGCGCATGATCCAAAGCATCTTTGGCTAGATCGGGGCGAGCGTTGTCAACGCGCTGAAAGTAAAGATACGCGTGTGCGCGAGAAAGTCGCGCCCAGGCGAGTGCAAAATTGGGATCAAGCTGCACCGCCCGCTCAAAATAGCCGATGGTTTTCAGTGGGATATAGATTGACGAGTAGATGCGTCCTTGGAACGCCACGCCGCGCAAGTAAGCGTCGTAAGCCTCCGGATTATTTGTGGGTTTAGCTGCCAACGCTTGCTCCTCATGGCCAGTGAGCTTCGCTTGCAACGACTCCGCGATTCCTTTGGCTATCTCGCTTTCGACGCTAAAGATGTCACTCAACTTTCGATCGTACGTCTCTGCCCAGATGTGGGAATCAGTTTGCGCATTGAGCAACTGCACATTTACCCGTACCTGATCGGCTACTTTTTGCACGCTACCCTCAAGGATGTTCGCTGCGCCAAGCTGCCTGGCGATCTTTGAAAGATTTGCCGGTTTACTCTCGTATTGCTGGGTGGAAGTGCGCGAAATAACCTTCAAGTCAGCGATCTTTGCGAGGCGCGTCAAGATTTCGTCCTGAATACCATCGGCGAAATATGAGTTATCCGGGTCCCGGCTCAGGTTTTCGAACCGTAACACAGCGACGCTCTTTTCGGGAACTGGGCCCGTTGTCGGACTTCGGAACAGGTAAAACGCGAGTACAGAAGCTAGACCACTAACGAATACCACTGAGAGGATTGTGCTCAGCTGGCCAAAATTGCTCCGACCCTTTGGTATCGGTGTGCCAAAACCTAGTTTCGTTAGGTCGTTGCTGAGCTCAGTTGCTGTCTGATAGCGTTTGCGAACATCACTATCGCAGGCTTTGAGGATGATGGCGTTCAGCTTAAGGAATGCTTCGCGCTCGGGCATTGCATTGAAGTCCGCTGGCAACTCAGGATAGTCCAGTCGATCCGTCCCGGTGCTAGCTTCGTAAAGCACCATGCCCAGACTATAGAGGTCGGCTTGAGGTTTCCCGGGACCTTCCGGAGGAATGTAGCCTTCTGTGCCTAGACACTTTTTCTCCCCGGTTTGCGCTACCAGCCCTATATCCGCAAGTTTTGCGTGGCCTTTGACGAAGATAATATTCGATGGTTTTACATCGCGATGTACTAATCCGCGTCGATGCAGTTCTGCCAGCGGTCCGCTCAGCGACAGGCCTAATTGCACTGATTGGCTGACTGACAAGCGTCTGCATTTCTCCAGCTCATTGGTCAACGTTTTTGGTACATACGTATCAGGGTCAATCCGATCGCGCTTTGTGTCATTGTCGGCTAGTTCCATGACATAATAGAAGAAACCGGCGGCGCGATTGCGACTCACGTGAAGAATGGCCACAAAACCGTCATGCTCGCGCGACACAGGTTCGAACTGCTGAAGCCCCGAAAATTCTCTCTCAAACGCCTCCTCGTCCCGAAATGCTTTCCTCTCAACGATCTTAACCGCGCGGTAAGTGCCCAAGATGTTTCGAGCCAGCCAGACCTCCCCATAGCTACCCCGGCCAATACACCGCAGCAGCTCAAAGTCCGGAATGTCAGGAGCGTCGCTTGCCCGTTCTCTTCGACTCAAGATGTTTTCATTGCCAGAAGTAGGCTGCTCGCGGATGCTGTCGGAGTAGCTCTGACGAAGGCGAGCTGTCCACGCCGTGGTAGCCTTACGAAGGCGCGCGATCATCTAATTTACTCGATCTAGTGAGCTAATGCTTTGGCCAAGCCCCATCGCTTCTCTTCTTCCTTTTCAAGACGAGCAACTTCTCTGCGCATTAACGCCGTAATTCTGTGTTTCGCCAGACGCACCTGGCCGGCACTCACGCCAAGGGTCTGCGCCACCTTGTCGACGGACCAATGCTTAATAGCATGTAGATCAAACATCTGATAGTGCCGCGCGTTTGCCTGGCGTTTGACGCGCAATAATGCGGCGGCGAAAAGCGCGCTCTGCCATTCCTCCTCCCACACCGCATCAAGGTTGATCGGAGATGGATCGGGAATCCGTTCGAGCGTTGCCGTTCCGGACATTTCTTGTCCCCAGCGTGGGCTGGGCGGCTGGATTTGGCGTGGGCGTTTGCGGAATTGATCACCGATCCGCCAGCGAACGATGGTCAATAGCCAGCCCTTGAACGATCCGACAGCCGGATCGTAGTGGAACGACTTAATCTTCTTAACGACTGTGAGGACCGTCTCCTGAACGACCTCTTGCGCCTCGACATCCGTCAGGCCTGCTTTGAGCCCGGTGGTATAAATCAGTCGCCAGTAGGCATCAAAGAACTCTCGCCAGCTCTCTTGGGCGTTCGATTGCTTGAGGCGACTGAGCAAACTGTGCCGTGTCGCCACAGGTGATCGAACGTGCCGCGCTTCAGGATTCATGCCTCGCCCCGATTATACCGTCCTAGTCAAGGCCGTGAGCACAACCTGACGCGCGCGGATCTCTCCGAAAGCGGCGCCGCGCTCATTGTGGCGCGAAGCTGCTGCGGGCAGGGCACTTAAGCAGATCACGCAGATTTTTTAGATTCTTTGAAACAACCGGCGATCGCGATCCGTATTTAGCTTATGAAGAATCGAAACTACATATTTGCGGCAACGTTCTTTGCCCTTGGCTTCTTTGTGCTTTGCGTCCTTACACCCTTGGTGCAAGCGGTCAATCCACCGCTCACACCCGATCCGGGTCCTAGACCGGTAAGCAACACAGCGGATGGGCAACTCGCCCTGGCGAGCATTACCACGGGCATTTACAATGCGGCATTTGGTACATACTCGCTCCTAAGCCTCACCGACGGCAAATTCTGTACAGGTGTCGGTGGTGCAACGCTCCTACTTAATACTGCCGATGAAAATACGGCCACTGGCGCCGGGGCACTTCTCAGCAATACCACTGGCGGGCAGAATACGGCCAACGGAACCTTCTCGCTTTTTAGCAACACCGAAGGCACACAAAACACGGCCACTGGTTCCCAAGCGCTCCAGAGCAACACGACAGGCAGCTTCAACCTTGCCAATGGTTATCAAGCGCTCTTCAGCAACATCGACGGCAACTACAACACGGCTACTGGATTTCAAGCGCTCTTTCATGATACCAGCGGTAGCAACAACGTAGCGATCGGTCCTGGTGCGCTCTTCTTCAACACCACCGGCAACCAGAACACGGCCATCGGCGCTGGCTTTGTGCTCTACAACAACGACACCGGTAACCTCAATACAGCCATCGGTGATTTTGCGCTAGCGAACAACATCACCGGCAGCACCAACACGGCCATCGGCGCTAACGCGCTCTTTTACAACACGGTCGACGGCAACACGGCCGTCGGTTTCGATGCGCTTGCTAACAACACCATCGGTCCTGCCAACACGGCGAACGGAGCGTTCGCGCTCGTTAACAACACCCAGGGCGGGCTCAACACGGGTACCGGTGTAGGTGCGCTCCAAAGCAACACCATGGGCAACAACAACACGGGCACCGGTGTTGGGGCCCTTCAAGACACCAACATCGGCGTAGCTAATACGGCGCATGGAACGTACGCGCTCGCTGCCAATACGAACGGAAGCTTCAACACCGCTGACGGTGCCTCTGCGCTCCCTAACAACACGAGCGGCAGCAACAATATCGGTTTGGGTGTTAATGCCGGCAGTGCCGTCTCGACGGCGAATAATGTTATCTGTATCGGCACGAACCTCGCTGGTGCGGACGTAAGCGACAGTTGCTATATCGGCAACATCATCGGGGCGACCATCGATCCCGCCACGGCCGCTGCAGTGGGAGTCGACGCCACCGGCAAGTTGGGGACTGTCGCCTCCTCACGGCGCTTCAAACGTGATATTGAACCGATGGATAAGAGCAGCGAAGCCATTTTGGCGCTCAAGCCGGTCACATTTCACTACAAGAGCGACGCCAAAAACACGCCATGCTTTGGCTTGGTTGCCGAGGAAGTGGCGAAAGTGAACCGCGATTTGGTGGTGCGCGACAAGGACGGCTGGATCTATAGCGTCCGCTACGATGCTGTGAACGCGATGTTACTCAATGAGTTTCTTAAGGAACACGCGACGGTACAGGAACTAAAAGAAGAAATTGCGATATTAAAGGCGGGCCTTCAGAGAGTCAGTGCGCAGGTTGAAATGAGCAAAAGGGCAACAAAAGTGGCTCTCCGTAATCCGTAAAGATTTGCAGTTGTAACCAGAGAAGTCGGAAAGAACCCAATACAAATGAAAGGAAACGAAGTTATGAAAAACCGAAACATCATACTCACAACCATCCTGTCTGCGTTTGTCTGCTTTGCGCTTTGCCAAAAAGTGCAAAGCGCCACGGACACACCAGATCCAGGTCCTCTTGTCGTTAGCAACACGGCGGATGGGCAACTCGCCCTGGCGAGTCTTACTACGGGCATTTACAATGCTGCATTTGGTACATATTCGCTCCTAAGCCTCACCGACGGCAAATTCTGCACAGGTGTCGGGGGTGCCACGCTCCTACTTAACACCGCCGATGAAAACACGGCTGTTGGCGCCGGGGCTCTTTTAAGCAATAGCGATGGACCCAACAACACGGCCATTGGGGCGTTCGCACTTTTCAATAACACCGACATCAACGGAAGCTTCGGTAGCGATAACACAGCCGTCGGCGATCGAGCTCTTTTTAACAACACAACGGGCTTCTTTAACACCGCCACTGGATCAGGTGCACTGGAAGATAACGATACCGGTGGAGGCAACACAGCCATCGGTTATTTTGCACTCCACAACATCACTACCGGCGGCGGCAACATCGCAATTGGCGTTGGCGCAGGTACCAACCTTTCCACAGGCAATGATAATATCTACATCGGTAACGCGGGTGCTTTTAGCGAGTCGAATACGACTCGCATCGGCATTGCGAAGACGACACAAAACACATTTATCGATGGCATTCACGGGGCGACAATCGATCCTGCCACCGCGCTGATCGTGGGAGTCGATGGCTTTGGAAAATTGGGAACGACTGCCTCGTCTCAGCGGTTCAAGGACGATATTAAACCAATGGACAAAGCCAGTGAAGCCATCCTGGCGCTGAAGCCGGTGACGTTTCATTATAAGAGCGACGCCAAAGCCACACCCTGCTTTGGCTTGATCGCCGAGGAGGTAGAAAAAGTAAGTCCCGACCTGGTGGTCTACGATACAGACGGAAAACCCTACAGTGTGCGCTACGACCAAGTGAACGCGATGTTGCTCAATGAGTTTCTAAAAGAGCACAAGGCGTTCGTCGATGAGCAACGCAAGGTACGGGAACAGGAAGCCACTGTTACGATGCTAGAATCTAAAGTGGCAGAAATAACCATTGCGCAGCAACAAACCGAGATGCGAACAGTCATGACACGCTTGAACGAGCAAGCGGAGCAAATCCAGAATGTCAGCGCGCAGGTTGAGATGAGTAAGCCGGCGCCCAAAGTCGTTGCCAATCACCGCTAGCTATCTGTGGGTACGTGGCGTTGTGGCCGGGGTCATCGACCCCGGCTACAGCTGTCATTGTGTAGCCTTTGGCTCGCCGAAGCTTCAGCAATGGGTTGTTTCAACAGTGACTGACCGCTATCGGCCGCTTTCGTTACAGCCTGCAGCA